>Ga0209518_1000359_pt1 | contig 59456 bp, 53 predicted proteins | sample RifGroB1_FD_183993 | JGI IMG/M metagenome (GOLD analysis project Ga0209518, IMG submission 183993) | Groundwater microbial communities from Rifle, Colorado, USA - Groundwater B1 (SPAdes) (version 2) | ecosystem: Environmental > Aquatic > Deep subsurface > Groundwater | place: Rifle, Colorado...
GAATCCTATCTTCCATACTAACGTAACAAAATGCATCAACCTGCTTCTCCTCGAATCCACGCATACTGCCCCTCCGCAAACAGTATACCATAGGAATACAAATTTGAGAATTTCAACAGCCTGTTAGAGGAATTCTTGAAATAAACGAAGATGAAAGGGGTAAAATCGTTCTTGAGCATCACTCGAACATCGGCGCTGAAAGACAGAGTTGGAAAGAGAAACTTCTTTCGGAAAATTGGGATGCGCCGGTAATTTATACAACTATGGTTCAGTACCTAGAAGCTGTTTTCGGTTCAGGGACTCGAGGAGCACGTCGAATGCACCAGCTGGCGAAGGCAGTAATCATATTTGACGAAATTCAGTCACTACCGCTTAGGTGTGTTCACATGTTTTGTAATTCTGTAAACTTTCTTGTAAACCACTGTAATAGTACGGTTGTTCTTTGTACCGCCACGCAACCACTTCTTGGGGAGGTTGAGAAACTGAAAGGTGCTCTGGAGCTATCTTCTGAAAATGAAATTATTCCGGATGTTCAAAAGCTTTTTGAAGATCTTAAACGGGTTGAGGTACTTGATTCCCGTAAGCCAAGCGGCTGGAGTGATGATGAAATTGCCGATCTCGCAATACTGGAAATGGAAAAAAGTAGCAGCTGTCTTGTGATCGTTAATATGAAGCGATCCGCCCGCGCAGTTTTCAATGCAATTGCGGGAAAAAGCGATGCTGAGTGTTTTCATTTGAGTACAGGGATGTGTCCTGTGCATCGTAAAACTATTTTGAAAACGATCCGAGAGTGCCTTGCATCTGGATTGCCGACAATTTGTATCAGCACTCAATTGATTGAAGCAGGTGTCGATGTCGATTTTGGCTCAGTAATCCGCTTTGCAGCGGGATTAGACTCGATTGCACAAGCCGCAGGGCGCTGTAATCGGAATGGAAAACGAACTGTAGGACGGGTTCATATTATTAATCCGGCAGAAGAGAATATTGATTGTTTGAAGGATATCGCTGTTGGAAAAGAAAAGACGGAACGTGTCTTGAATGATTTTAAAGACAATCCTGCAAAATATCATTTTGATATAATAGGTCCATCGGCGCTTTCTTGGTATTATAAGAATTATTTTTTTGAAAGAAAAAAGGAAATGGATTATCCGATATCTCAAAAGGAATCAATAAGAACTGATACTTTATTGAATTTGTTGTCTACTAATACTGCAGCAGTGGCAGATTATGGACGAGTAAAAAAAGAAAACCCAGCTATTTTTCTTCGGCAGGCATTTATGTCGGCCGCCGATCTTTTCAGAGCAATTGATGCTCCGACGCAAGGTGTAATAGTGCAATATGGAAACGAAGGAGAAAATTTAGTTGCTCAGCTTGCTTCCGCATTTGATGTTGAAAAACAATTTGCATTACTTCGCAGGGCACAGCAGTATTCAGTGAATCTCTTTCCTCATGAATTCAAAATATTATGTGAACAAGGTGCACTTTTAAAAGTTCAGGAGAATACAGATATTTTCTATCTTGATAAAATGTTCTATAGCAAAAAATTCGGAATATCTATGGAGCCCGTGAACATGGAGGAACTACGCTGTGTATGAAACACCAAAAAACAGTATTGATTTTAGGCTTTGGGGAAGATTCGCGTTATTCACAGACCCGTTGACAAAAATGGGAGGCGAGAAATGTTCCTACCATATCCCAACCTACGAAGCGTTAAAAGGGGTCTGTAAATCCATTTATTGGAAGCCGACAATCATATGGGTTGTGGATGCAGTGCGGATAATGAAAAGAATTCGCACTCAGACAAAAGGAACAAAGCCGCTGGAGTTTAATGGAGGAAATACACTTGCTATCTATACATTTCTTTCTGATGTGGAGTATCAGGTTCGGGCGCATTTTGAGTGGAATGATTGCCAGCAAAAACTTGTTCAAGATAGAATTGAAGGAAAACATTTTTCAATAATAAAACGCATGCTTGAACGAGGCGGCAGGCAAGATATATTCCTTGGAACCCGTGATTGTCAGGGCTATGTGGAACCTTGTATTTGGGGTGAGGGAGAAGGGGCGTACGACAACGATGAAGAATTACGCTATGGATTGATGTTTCATGGATTTGATTATCCTGATGAGACTGGAAAGAATGAACTTGTTGCTCGTTTCTATCGGCCGGTGCTAAAGAAAGGGGTGCTGAAATTTGATCGCCCTGACGAATGTCCAGAAACACTCCGGAAGGTTGTACGTTTAATGACCGCAAAATCATTCGGTATTGATGCGAATGTAAAATCAGTTAATAGCGAACAGGCGGAATTGGGAGTGGTAGAATGAGCTGGATTCAGTCGCTTTATGAAACTTATGAGGCCTGTGCAGGGAACAATGCTATTCTAGATTCTGATGAACTTTGCCCTGTTGGGTATTCAATTCAGAATGCGCATATAGAAGTTGTTATTGATGAAAAAGGGAATTTTCGTCGTGCTATTCTAGTTCAGAAGGAAAACAACCCAAAGACTTTAATTCCAGTAACTGAGAATTCTGCCGGTAGAACAAGTGGTGAGGCGCCTCATCCTCTATGTGATTCTTTGCAATACTGTGCTGGAGATTATGCTTTTTTTGGAGGGAATAGGCCGTCATATTTTGATAGCTATATTGACCAATTGAGATTATGGGTTGAGTCACCATTTTCTCATCCGAAAGCATTGGCTGTATACCTATATGTGCTAAAAAAAACATTAGTGAAAGATTTGTCTGATAATGGTTTTTTGGAAATAAATAATGGGAAGCTTGAAATATGTACTAAGGGGTCATCTTTTGATGAGAATTCTGCAATCTGGAAATTGCTAACTTTTGACGACAAAGGGGTAAAGGATCAGGCAAAAGTTTTTATCCGCTGGTCAGTTGAGATATCTGGTGAGCAATCCTCGCATACATGGCAAGATAATTCACTTTTTGAAGTATGGCGAAAATATCAAGATTCTTTTGAAGCGAAGTTGGGATTTTGCTATGTGACAGGCAGGATGGTCGGTCTTGCTCAAAAACATCCTGCTAAGCTTCGAAATGGAAAGGATGGAGCGAAACTAATTTCTTCTAATGACATATCCGGCTATACTTACCTTGGCAAATTTACGCATGCGGATCAAGTTGCTGGAGTATCGTCTGAAGTAACACAAAAAGCTCATAGTGCATTACGTTGGTTAATTGGACGAAAACAGGCATTCCGAAGTGGAAACCAAGCTTTTATTTCTTGGGCAGTACAAGGGAAAGCTATTCCTGACCCATGGTCAAATTCCTTGGATTTTCTTGGAGAGCAAGATGAGATTCTAAAACCAAATGTTTCGACTATAGGAGATGTAGGCCAATCTTTTTCACTTCGAATTAATAAAAAAATAGCTGGTTACAAAGCTTGTCTTGAAGATAGTGAAAAGATTGTAGTAATGGGGGTGGATTCAGCAACTCCAGGACGAATGGCTGTTATCTATTACCGGGAATTAACTGGATCAGATTTTCTAAACAGGTTAGATCAATGGCATAATAATTCTGCATGGTATCAAAATTATGGTAAGGATTATCACTTTGTAGGAGCTCCTGCACCGAAAGATATTGCTTTTGCTGCATTCGGAAGTAAGGCTGAAGGGAAGAATGGGACGAAATTGCTTAATGTAACTGTAGAACGTTTATTGCCATGCATAATCGATGGAGCGCAGCTTCCGAAGGAACTTGTGATAGCAGCCGTTCATAGAGCATCAAACCGAATTGGATTGGAATTGTGGGAGTGGGAAAAATGTTTAGGTATAGCGTGTTCGTTATTTAGGGGAACCAACAAAAAAGAGAGGTATCAAATGGCACTGGAAGAAGAAAGGAAAACGAGGGATTACCTGTATGGTAGACTCCTGGCTGTTGCAGACCAACTTGAATCCATGGCATTGTTTTATGCAAAGGAAAAAAGGGAAACAACTGCAGCACGATTTATGCAAAAATTCGCTGAGCGACCTTTTTCAACTTGGCGAAATATTGAAACGGCATTGAATCCTTATCAAGCACGTATCAACTCAAAAGCGCCGGGGCTACTTGTCGGGTACAAAGAATTACTTGATGAGATTTATGCTTTATTCGAAAAGGATTTATTTTCAGATGATAGGAGACTCAGTGGTGAGTATCTCTTGGGGTATCATTGTCAGAGAAAATGGCTCCGGGAGCAGAAGCGTGAAAATGGAAAATGGATATTGAAGGAAAAAGTAGAAGATGATGTTTCTGAAATTGATGTGTAATGGTTCCAGTTAGTATAAGGAGGATTAAGATATGGCAACTTTAAGCAAGAAAATTGACTTCGCAGTCATTATGGGCGTTAAGAACGCAAATCCAAACGGCGACCCACTTAACGGGAATCGTCCACGTGCTGACTATGAAGGTTTTGGTGAGATTACCGATGTATGCCTAAAACGGAAAATTCGCGATCGACTTGTTGAACGGTTTATGGCTTTGCCTGATGATAAAAAAACGGGACAGGCAGTATTCGTACAGTCTGATGATCGTAAATGTGATGAAGCTAAGAGTCTAAAATCCCGCGCTGATGCAACGCTTGGAAAAGAATTGGGAGGTTCAAATACTGCAAGAAAATCCTGTGAAACATGGATCGATGTGCGTTCTTTTGGGCAGCTTTTTGCTTATAAAGCAGACAAAAAAAGTAAAAGTGAAGAATCTGATGGAGAAACTGGTGTTTCCATTGGAATCCGCGGGCCTGTAACGATTCAGTCAGCATTTAGTGTGGAACCCGTCAGCCTCTCAAGTACCCAGATTACCAAGAGTGTAAATGGTGAAGATACAAAAGACGGAAAACGCAGTTCTGATACTATGGGAATGAAGCACCGTGTTGATAAAGGTGTGTATGTTACTTTTGGAAGTATGAACCCGCAGCTTTCCGAACGGACGCTTTTTTCGGATGACGATGCTGGAGTTATCAAAGGAATCCTTTCAAGAATATTCGAGAACGATGCATCGTCAGCCCGACCTGAGGGAAGCATGGAAGTATTAAAGGTAATTTGGTGGGAACATAATTGTAAATCAGGACAATATTCTTCGGCAAAGGTACATCGGTCTTTGAAGGTTAAGACTGATGGCACGTATAGTATTGAGCCATTGCCGGGTTTGATTCCACAAGAAATTCAAGGGTTCTAATGTGAGAGAGAGCCGGGCATTCCCGGCTTTTAAAATACTATAAAGTTAACACAGGACTGCTGTTATGTTCACCGACGAAGACCTTCTACCACTTTCTGGCCTGCAACATTTTCTCTTTTGCGAGCGACAGTGTGCCCTCATTCATATCGAACAGCTTTGGGTGGAAAACAATTTTACAGCCGAAGGCCGCGCCATGCACGCAAAAGCACATTCTGGTGTGCATGAATCAAGAAAAACCAAGACTACTGTTTACGGAACATCCATTAGATCGCTTGAGCTTGGCTTGATCGGACAGACCGATGCACTGGAATACAGTGCGGATGGCACGATCCTGATCGTGGAGTATAAGCGTGGCCGACCAAAATCGGATAGAAGTGACGAGGTACAAATATGTGCCCAAGGTATGTGCCTCGAGGAAATGAAAAGTACTAGCATTCCTCTCGGTGCACTTTTCTACGGGAAAGAGCGTAGGAGGGAAATAATCGAGTTTTCAAACGAATTGCGTAACCTTGTTCTAGAAACAGCTAGACGTTTCCACGCTCTGGTCAAATCTGGAGAAACACCACCAGCCAGGTATGATTCCAAAAAATGTCCACGTTGTTCATTTTTAGAAGCCTGCATGCCAAAAATCGGCAAAGGAAAATCGGTTCAGCGTTATCTTGAAAAAGCGATTGCAATGGAGGTCGATCATGAAGCGCCTTCTTAACACCCTGTATGTCATGACCCAAGGCGCATATTTGAAAAAAGAAGGTGAGGCCGTCAATGTCTTAATAGAACGGCAATCCAAGCTCAAACTTCCGTTGGTTTCGATCCAGTCAATTGTTTGCTTTGGCGATATTATGGTTAGCCCTGCGCTTATGGGGCATTGCACGAAATCCGGAATTTCGATGTGCTGGCTTAGTTTTTACGGAAAATTCATCGCGCGTGTAGAAGGGCCAGTGCACGGTAATATCCTGTTACGGCGAGCGCAGTATAAAATTACCGAGTGTCCGGAGAAATCCATCTCTATAGCCAAAGCGGCCGTGGCGGCAAAAATAGCCAATGCCCGAAGCGTTTTGGTACGCGCACTTAAAGATCATCCTGCAATGGAACATGCTGCATTGGTGGATGACACCCAACAAGCTCTCAAACGGGCGGTTCAACGGGTATGGCGCGAGTCCGATATTGATTCACTACGCGGTATAGAGGGGGACGCGGCCAAATCCTACTTTGGAGTTTTTAATGAATTGATCACTACTCAGAAAGCCGATTTTAACTTTTCTGACAGAAATCGACGACCACCGCTTGATAGAGTCAATGCGCTACTTTCTTTTATCTATGTGATGCTTGCGAATGATATGCGGTCAGCCTGCGAAGTAGTAGGACTCGATCCTCAAGCTGGTTTTTTTCACGTCGATCGACCAGGAAGAATGAGTTTGGCACTTGATTTGATGGAAGAATTCAGGCCCTTTTTTGCCGACAGGTTGGTGTTATCCCTGATCAACCTGAAGCAAGTAACTGGCAAAGATTTTGAGGTTACGGGAGCAGGCGCTGTGCTTCTCAATGAAAAAGGTAGAAAGACGGTTGTAGCCGCTTATCAGGCAAGAAAGCAGGATGCGATAACCCATCCATTTCTTGGTGAGGAAATGCATATCGGTATTCTTATGTTGGTTCAAGCCCAATTACTAGCGAGGCATCTGCGAGAAGACTTAGACGGGTATCCGGCCTTTTTCTGGAGGTGAGGCATGATGGTATTGGTGAGTTATGATGTAGCCCGCGATGACCATGGGGCGCGTCGTTTGCGAAAAGTCGCCAAGACGTGCCAGAATTATGGGCAACGTGTCCAGTATTCCGTTTTTGAATGTTTGGTCGCTCCTGATCAGTTTGTGCGGCTAAAACATGAATTGTTAGAAATAATGGCCGACGAGTATGATAGTATTCGGTTTTATCTCTTAGGAGCCAATTGGAAAAATAGGGTAGAACAATATGGGGTAAAAAAAGCGCTTGATCCGGAAGGAACTATGATCATCTAGCTACGCGAACCCTAAGCGCACAATACTAATCCAATCCACTGTTTTTATTAACTCTATTTCAAGTAATGCTTTACGCTTGAGGTGTTTTTGCCCTTTACTATATTACCTTAGGTTCGCGAAAAGTAGACTATAGATTTTTATTTGAAAAGGAATTACTTTGATCGGGTCGCCTCCTTCGCGGGGGCGTGGATTGAAACCTGTTCGCGGGCACTTACGGCACCAAGCTCACGGTCGCCTCCTTCGCGGGGGCGTGGATTGAAACGCTGCTAAAATAACCACATCCTCTGGAGAGTGAAGTCGCCTCCTTCGCGGGGGCGTGGATTGAAACTGTTATAGTTTGTTTATTACTATCATAGTACAATAGTCGCCTCCTTCGCGGGGGCGTGGATTGAAACATTTATCATCCTTTGCGTTCTTTGGCAAACAGTAGTCGCCTCCTTCGCGGGGGCGTGGATTGAAACTCCTTCGCGCAGAAAGATGTAGCGCGGTTCAAGTCGCCTCCTTCGCGGGGGCGTGGATTGAAACAGTTTGTATAGCTTGAATTGCATCTACCATTGAACGTCGCCTCCTTCGCGGGGGCGTGGATTGAAACATTACCATACACATCTAATACTTTAATTGTAAAGTCGCCTCCTTCGCGGGGGCGTGGATTGAAACTTCCATAAAAGCATAATCAACATGATCTTGTACATGTCGCCTCCTTCGCGGGGGCGTGGATTGAAACTTTAGCGCTCATGCCTAACTTAGACTGCATAAGCGTCGCCTCCTTCGCGGGGGCGTGGATTGAAACATGTCATCCAGCGCCGTGTCTACGTTGCCGTTAGTCGCCTCCTTCGCGGGGGCGTGGATTGAAACAAAGAAGCCCCCGTTTCGTGCATCGGGGTGTTGCAGGTCGCCTCCTTCGCGGGGGCGTGGATTGAAACTAGATAAGCTCGTATCCGGTATTATGTCTTCCGTGTCGCCTCCTTCGCGGGGGCGTGGATTGAAACAAGGAAAGCGTAAACTGGAAAGGCTGAGCAGCCATGTCGCCTCCTTCGCGGGGGCGTGGATTGAAACCGCAAGAACAGGTTCTGCGAAAAACAAATACAGATGTCGCCTCCTTCGCGGGGGCGTGGATTGAAACCGCCAGCGCTGGCAAGGTCTTTGTCAGGCAGCCGGGTCGCCTCCTTCGCGGGGGCGTGGATTGAAACTTAACAGGGATACCGCCTATACGTTAAAAGATTACGGTCGCCTCCTTCGCGGGGGCGTGGATTGAAACGTCTTTGGATTATACGCTGCCACGGTACTGGAGCAGTCGCCTCCTTCGCGGGGGCGTGGATTGAAACCGCTTATACTGTACACGGCCGCATGGCTGGCGCGGGTCGCCTCCTTCGCGGGGGCGTGGATTGAAACCGTCTACCGTGCATTCGGCGGTCATGGCAGCGCTAGTCGCCTCCTTCGCGGGGGCGTGGATTGAAACACATCCATTCCGGGTCGGCGTATTTGTAGCCGGCGTCGCCTCCTTCGCGGGGGCGTGGATTGAAACGGCAAGGCGTGGACCCGGAAAGCGAAGCGCTGCAGGTCGCCTCCTTCGCGGGGGCGTGGATTGAAACCAAGGTACGGGAGGCCCGCGCCATAGAAGATTCGTCGCCTCCTTCGCGGGGGCGTGGATTGAAACTTTTAGCACGCTCACGCCGCCCTCCTATTAAAAAGTCGCCTCCTTCGCGGGGGCGTGGATTGAAACAGCAACGACGCCATGTCACGAAGCTCTGCTACTTGTCGCCTCCTTCGCGGGGGCGTGGATTGAAACGCAGTAGAAGAAAGTTCCGTTTTCAGATTGTCGAGGTCGCCTCCTTCGCGGGGGCGTGGATTGAAACCTGATAACTCGGAAACAAATGCGCGTAAACTGTTTGTCGCCTCCTTCGCGGGGGCGTGGATTGAAACCCCACCACAGTCACCGTCCCCCAAGCTTGTGCTTGTCGCCTCCTTCGCGGGGGCGTGGATTGAAACTATTCGGGAAGGGCGGATTCGAACCGCTGTCTTCCGTCGCCTCCTTCGCGGGGGCGTGGATTGAAACCAGGACATACCCGGTTAGCCCGGGCGAAGCACTGGTCGCCTCCTTCGCGGGGGCGTGGATTGAAACAATTCCTGATGTAGCGTGACGATGGCTTGCATCCAGTCGCCTCCTTCGCGGGGGCGTGGATTGAAACTTGCAATTGGTATAGATACTGTATTAATAATCAAAGTCGCCTCCTTCGCGGGGGCGTGGATTGAAACTTCGGTACATATATACAAAGAAAATATTCTCCAAGTCGCCTCCTTCGCGGGGGCGTGGATTGAAACCTTTAACAGTTAATTCAACTTCATCACCCGCAACGTCGCCTCCTTCGCGGGGGCGTGGATTGAAACTTGAAAAGGCAATACTTACTATGCTCGGAGTTGTTGTCGCCTCCTTCGCGGGGGCGTGGATTGAAACCTGCCATAATATGTCCACCATGATAGGCTGATGATGTCGCCTCCTTCGCGGGGGCGTGGATTGAAACCCTAAAAGAGCAGCCGTTGCCAAAATAATGCGGGTCGCCTCCTTCGCGGGGGCGTGGATTGAAACATCTGGATTGGGAGAGTTTATAGTGTAAGTGGGTGTCGCCTCCTTCGCGGGGGCGTGGATTGAAACACATTCGAGGTACTCGGTCTTGCCGGTGTTGTCGAGTCGCCTCCTTCGCGGGGGCGTGGATTGAAACGTCTGTAATAAGTAAATCAGGCCGCTTTACCAGCTGTCGCCTCCTTCGCGGGGGCGTGGATTGAAACAAGAAGTCGGCTGACCTATACGGCACCTGCATGCAGTCGCCTCCTTCGCGGGGGCGTGGATTGAAACAGTATCTCCATAACCCTCGCCCGCCAGCTCCCTGGTCGCCTCCTTCGCGGGGGCGTGGATTGAAACTCGGCTCGGCGGAGAATCCCAGCGCAAGCCTTCGGTCGCCTCCTTCGCGGGGGCGTGGATTGAAACCCAAATCCGGCCGGCCAGGTAAATAGCGACGGGCTGACGTCGCCTCCTTCGCGGGGGCGTGGATTGAAACAAGCCTACCTGGATTGTCTGGGAAAACGTGCCCGGGTCGCCTCCTTCGCGGGGGCGTGGATTGAAACCCGGTGGCTCGCCTGGGTCGCCGTTTTTGGTGTAGTCGCCTCCTTCGCGGGGGCGTGGATTGAAACCAGCATGTCAACGCTGGCGTCGGCGTTGTACGGGCGTCGCCTCCTTCGCGGGGGCGTGGATTGAAACGTTGTCGGATACCTTGGAGACTGGCGACGTGCCGGTCGCCTCCTTCGCGGGGGCGTGGATTGAAACATGTGGCGATATGCCACAGCCAGCTCGGCGCGCAGGTCGCCTCCTTCGCGGGGGCGTGGATTGAAACCTGTTCAGCCCGATGGATAGCCATATCGGCCGATGTCGCCTCCTTCGCGGGGGCGTGGATTGAAACTTTCGCTCATGTGATTTCCCTCCGTGGGGTGGATGTCGCCTCCTTCGCGGGGGCGTGGATTGAAACAAGCACTAGGCGGGCAGCGTTTTCGGAAAAGTCGCGTCGCCTCCTTCGCGGGGGCGTGGATTGAAACAACCCGACCACGACATCGCCGGTCGGCGTCTTCAGTCGCCTCCTTCGCGGGGGCGTGGATTGAAACAGTTGTTTTATCCAAAGCCACTCGGCCAGGTCTAGGTCGCCTCCTTCGCGGGGGCGTGGATTGAAACCGCAACCGGTCGCCAGCGTGATCGAGTAGCGGTCAGTCGCCTCCTTCGCGGGGGCGTGGATTGAAACAACAACCCGCCAGCCGGTACTAGCGTCCGTACCCGGTCGCCTCCTTCGCGGGGGCGTGGATTGAAACGCCTCAATTACGGCGCGCACTGCTTCAAGGCCGTGTCGCCTCCTTCGCGGGGGCGTGGATTGAAACCAGCCGGCCGGTCAAGATAGTTTCGCCGTCGAGTCGCCTCCTTCGCGGGGGCGTGGATTGAAACCGGTGCAGGACACTACCACGGCCATGGTATCGGGGTCGCCTCCTTCGCGGGGGCGTGGATTGAAACCGTCAATTTCCAACGTTGCCACGATGCCCTTGGCTCGTCGCCTCCTTCGCGGGGGCGTGGATTGAAACAACCAGTCGAAACTACTGGAGCTGGCCGAGCTGGTCGCCTCCTTCGCGGGGGCGTGGATTGAAACAGGAACGTGGCTGACGTGAGGCTTGGGCCTGGGGTAAGTCGCCTCCTTCGCGGGGGCGTGGATTGAAACATGATGGAGGCATCATTAAAAGCAGCAGACCAGGTCGCCTCCTTCGCGGGGGCGTGGATTGAAACCTAAAAGTTGTGTATCAATATCTGAAAACCGTAAGTCGCCTCCTTCGCGGGGGCGTGGATTGAAACACTCGGTAAATCCAGCATATTTACTCCTTTTTTTTGGGTCGCCTCCTTCGCGGGGGCGTGGATTGAAACCCCACCATGACCCAGTACACGCCGGACAGCGTTGCCAGTCGCCTCCTTCGCGGGGGCGTGGATTGAAACCACGCAGGGCCATGTAGCCGGCGTCGATGGCTGAGTCGCCTCCTTCGCGGGGGCGTGGATTGAAACATTGACAGCACGAACGGCCGTAGCCAGTGACAATGTCGCCTCCTTCGCGGGGGCGTGGATTGAAACAAAGCGCGGTTTATTGAACCCGGCATAATCTCATGTCGCCTCCTTCGCGGGGGCGTGGATTGAAACCATTGCAGCATCTTCGGTATCAAAGTAACGTACGTCGCCTCCTTCGCGGGGGCGTGGATTGAAACAGGTAGCGTCAACCGGAGGTAGCCAGCTTTCCGGCGTCGCCTCCTTCGCGGGGGCGTGGATTGAAACTGCATTGACGATGGCTCCATAGTCTGGGGGCCGAGTCGCCTCCTTCGCGGGGGCGTGGATTGAAACCATACATGGCCGTGAAGATGGGCCGCCGTGGTATTGTCGCCTCCTTCGCGGGGGCGTGGATTGAAACCATTCTGAAAGGTGGAAACTATGGCAACCATGATGTCGCCTCCTTCGCGGGGGCGTGGATTGAAACTACAACGTCGATCAATGGCGGGCCTTGCACAATTGTCGCCTCCTTCGCGGGGGCGTGGATTGAAACTGAAGCGGTTTCAAAGTTGGAGGTTTTTTTGCAGGTCGCCTCCTTCGCGGGGGCGTGGATTGAAACATATATCAGGTCGCCGGTTATCATGTCTACCGAGTCGCCTCCTTCGCGGGGGCGTGGATTGAAACATCAAGTTCATCGGCAAGCGAAGCGTCAAAGCCGATGTCGCCTCCTTCGCGGGGGCGTGGATTGAAACAAAACAGAGCTTCAAGAGCTATACGAAAGTATTGGGTCGCCTCCTTCGCGGGGGCGTGGATTGAAACAGTTCACTTGCGGCCGTGACTGCTTTTATTACCAAGTCGCCTCCTTCGCGGGGGCGTGGATTGAAACGTGGTGGCCCAGTCGAGGCCGGACGTTATCGCGAAGTCGCCTCCTTCGCGGGGGCGTGGATTGAAACCCTAACATGTTCCCATATTATGGCTTTATATTACTGTCGCCTCCTTCGCGGGGGCGTGGATTGAAACCGTTTCCCCGGTCATAATAGCCATCACCCGATACTCGTCGCCTCCTTCGCGGGGGCGTGGATTGAAACCACTTCTTCAAGCTCACCGTCCTGGCCTTCCCGAGTCGCCTCCTTCGCGGGGGCGTGGATTGAAACTCATCAGCGTGTCGTCCTGCTCCACCCAGCCGGTCAGGTCGCCTCCTTCGCGGGGGCGTGGATTGAAACAACACCATTTCCGGCGACCTGGCCGAGGCCCTGGTCGCCTCCTTCGCGGGGGCGTGGATTGAAACCAGAAAGAGGGCTTGACCGCCGCCGCCGAGATGGTCGCCTCCTTCGCGGGGGCGTGGATTGAAACTTTAATAATTCTACTACCTTGCCATTATGGTAATGTCGCCTCCTTCGCGGGGGCGTGGATTGAAACTCACGTCGAATAACCTTGCAATAATACTGCCATTGGTCGCCTCCTTCGCGGGGGCGTGGATTGAAACTATTAATGGAGTTGTTTATTTTTGCGGATGGGCTGGTCGCCTCCTTCGCGGGGGCGTGGATTGAAACAATTCCATCCGCGACGGTATGGCCACGGTTGCCGACGTCGCCTCCTTCGCGGGGGCGTGGATTGAAACCCCCTTTCAAAACAGTCGGAATTTATTGTAGTCATCGGTCGCCTCCTTCGCGGGGGCGTGGATTGAAACAGTATGACCGGCCCAACCGCCGATTATGCGCCATGTCGCCTCCTTCGCGGGGGCGTGGATTGAAACAAGATCAGGCCATCAAGCTTTGCCGCTTGGGCGCGTCGCCTCCTTCGCGGGGGCGTGGATTGAAACATTTTGTGTGAGGATGGCACCGAATCGATCAAGAGTCGCCTCCTTCGCGGGGGCGTGGATTGAAACACGCCACGGACGATTGCCGGCCTGCGGATTTCGTTGTCGCCTCCTTCGCGGGGGCGTGGATTGAAACCTTGAGGGTCGGAAGCATCAGCTCGCCAAATGTTGTCGCCTCCTTCGCGGGGGCGTGGATTGAAACACCAGTTCTCCGCCCTTGGTTGTCGGCTTCTGCTCGTCGCCTCCTTCGCGGGGGCGTGGATTGAAACAATCGCAGAGTACGGCGCTAAGAATGAATTCGGATCGTCGCCTCCTTCGCGGGGGCGTGGATTGAAACAGCCAGTCGGCCGATGCGGTCAACAGTCTGGCTTCGGTCGCCTCCTTCGCGGGGGCGTGGATTGAAACTATACCTAAAAGCGGATACCCTTGCGGTGGCTTTGTCGCCTCCTTCGCGGGGGCGTGGATTGAAACTCAAGCCCTTGACGCGCGACCACTTCGGCGTCAAGTCGCCTCCTTCGCGGGGGCGTGGATTGAAACCCGAGCCCGGTGTTTATCTTGTGCGAGGATGGCAGTCGCCTCCTTCGCGGGGGCGTGGATTGAAACCCGTTGCCCTTGTCCGGCCCCCAGTAGTCGGCGGGTCGCCTCCTTCGCGGGGGCGTGGATTGAAACTATGAATTCGAACCATGCTCAACAAAGTATCAGAAAGTCGCCTCCTTCGCGGGGGCGTGGATTGAAACCGGCTCTGATAACCTGTATGCTGTGATTTCCATCAGTCGCCTCCTTCGCGGGGGCGTGGATTGAAACCGGTAACCTGCATGATTGCGTGGACGAGCTAAAGGTCGCCTCCTTCGCGGGGGCGTGGATTGAAACCGGTATCAGCCGATCCATAAAGTCGGCGGCTGTCGTCGCCTCCTTCGCGGGGGCGTGGATTGAAACCCGTATCACCCTGGCCAATATCTGCCGCGCCATGTCGCCTCCTTCGCGGGGGCGTGGATTGAAACATCGCCCTTTATATGCCCCTGCGCCCAGCCAGGCGTCGCCTCCTTCGCGGGGGCGTGGATTGAAACGCGACTCAGCCGCGCACATCAACGGCAGACAAGTGGTCGCCTCCTTCGCGGGGGCGTGGATTGAAACATTAGTTTCCCTCCGGCTCAATGGTAAAGCCGGGGTCGCCTCCTTCGCGGGGGCGTGGATTGAAACCCTATGCTCTGTGTAGAGTTTGGCAATCCTGTCTCGTCGCCTCCTTCGCGGGGGCGTGGATTGAAACATCCCGTATACACTCCCTGTGGAGCGAACAATAGGTCGCCTCCTTCGCGGGGGCGTGGATTGAAACTCCCAAGGCTTTTTGTTGCTAGCTGCCGCCGGCGTCGCCTCCTTCGCGGGGGCGTGGATTGAAACCCGTAGCCACCGTGGGCCTGATTCAGGCCTTTGGCGTCGCCTCCTTCGCGGGGGCGTGGATTGAAACTTTTGCTTCCTGGACGCGTCGCTCATGGAGCTGAGTCGCCTCCTTCGCGGGGGCGTGGATTGAAACATTCCTCTGGCTGTCGACAGGTAGCCGCAGGCCTGTCGCCTCCTTCGCGGGGGCGTGGATTGAAACTTCTTTTCCCTACTTTGTCAATCATTGAATATTTATGTCGCCTCCTTCGCGGGGGCGTGGATTGAAACTTCCAAGCTGTCGGCCCAACCGGGGCATGGCTGGTCGCCTCCTTCGCGGGGGCGTGGATTGAAACTATTTAGGATAATAGTGCAGCAAATAGAGTTTGTGTCGCCTCCTTCGCGGGGGCGTGGATTGAAACAGCAACTTGCGGCGGCTCTCTCCGCATACAACGGTCGCCTCCTTCGCGGGGGCGTGGATTGAAACACCCAGCGGGCCATGTCAAACCCGCAGTGCGACGGTCGCCTCCTTCGCGGGGGCGTGGATTGAAACAGATCAATACCGATGCCATGATGGAGGCCAAGGAAGTCGCCTCCTTCGCGGGGGCGTGGATTGAAACACCTTTCGGGTTATTTCCGCCGATTCACCGTCTGGTCGCCTCCTTCGCGGGGGCGTGGATTGAAACCGGCGCTTGCCGAATTAGAGCACACCTATCGGGAGGTCGCCTCCTTCGCGGGGGCGTGGATTGAAACATCGCTACATCGGAAACCAGGCTGGACGTGCTTTCGTCGCCTCCTTCGCGGGGGCGTGGATTGAAACTATCATACAATTTAACAAAAGGTAAAAGCACAAATGTCGCCTCCTTCGCGGGGGCGTGGATTGAAACGAGCAGCGCCTTGAAGCGCTTGAACTTGACATGACGTCGCCTCCTTCGCGGGGGCGTGGATTGAAACTCGAGATGACCGGCTCCAGTTTTTCAATCAACCCCGTCGCCTCCTTCGCGGGGGCGTGGATTGAAACTTACCCTTAAACATTCGTTTCCACCACGGCTTTTGTCGCCTCCTTCGCGGGGGCGTGGATTGAAACTACGATGGCTGGTCCGTCATCGTGGGTGACAAGACGTCGCCTCCTTCGCGGGGGCGTGGATTGAAACGATGAATCAATGGTATTTGCCCAGTGCAAAAAGGTCGCCTCCTTCGCGGGGGCGTGGATTGAAACGTGCCAATCTCGTTATGTTTCACAATGTCGAAAGTCGCCTCCTTCGCGGGGGCGTGGATTGAAACAAGTTCAAAGGAGCGTTGCGCTTGTGGCTAATAGGTCGCCTCCTTCGCGGGGGCGTGGATTGAAACGTTTTAATCCGCCGTGGAAACAATGGCTAAACAAAGTCGCCTCCTTCGCGGGGGCGTGGATTGAAACTGGGCGTAGGGTGCGAAGCGCTCGTCGGAGCGTAGCGTCGCCTCCTTCGCGGGGGCGTGGATTGAAACTGCCGTATACGCAAACCCATAAGCTCCTGACAATATGTCGCCTCCTTCGCGGGGGCGTGGATTGAAACTTTGGTATTGACCGCCACTAGATTGCGTTAAGGCAGTCGCCTCCTTCGCGGGGGCGTGGATTGAAACTTTATTCATTTGATTCCTTTAAAGCGCTTTAGCGTCGCCTCCTTCGCGGGGGCGTGGATTGAAACCTCCTACAATCCTATCGAACCTATGTCATATTCAGGTCGCCTCCTTCGCGGGGGCGTGGATTGAAACAGTATATAGATACTAGCATGGTGTTAGGCTGTTCAGTCGCCTCCTTCGCGGGGGCGTGGATTGAAACTCAATATCAACCGGATTAGTCTGGGCAATCGACTTGTCGCCTCCTTCGCGGGGGCGTGGATTGAAACACCTTTAGTGAATCGCCTGAAGCTTCTGCCGGTTGTCGCCTCCTTCGCGGGGGCGTGGATTGAAACATTGATGTACCCGTAGGTGCCAAAAACACCGAAGGTCGCCTCCTTCGCGGGGGCGTGGATTGAAACGCCCACGCTAGGGCTTTGATCCAATCATAGCGGGTCGCCTCCTTCGCGGGGGCGTGGATTGAAACACCGAATATTCCTTGCCAAGTATTTTCACAAGTTGTCGCCTCCTTCGCGGGGGCGTGGATTGAAACAACCCGACGGTTGGCGGCACCCTCGACCTACACAGCGTCGCCTCCTTCGCGGGGGCGTGGATTGAAACGGTAATCACAACCTGGAGAGGCGATTAAAATAAATGTCGCCTCCTTCGCGGGGGCGTGGATTGAAACTTTTATATACCCGTGAGATGTTTGCAGCCGCCGGGTCGCCTCCTTCGCGGGGGCGTGGATTGAAACCTAATTGCTGATAATTTTACAAAGGTAGGAAGCCGTCGCCTCCTTCGCGGGGGCGTGGATTGAAACCATTAGATACCAGGCCAGGATTGTTTAAAGTAGGAAGTCGCCTCCTTCGCGGGGGCGTGGATTGAAACCTCAATCAACTCGATTACGTTTTTTAGCCGGTCATGTCGCCTCCTTCGCGGGGGCGTGGATTGAAACACAGGTGCGTAGAGGGGAATCCTGATGCTGGAGTCGCCTCCTTCGCGGGGGCGTGGATTGAAACATCCCATGCAGGCGAACCATTTAAAACAGGTATTGGTCGCCTCCTTCGCGGGGGCGTGGATTGAAACCTTCCATGCCGGCGGCGGAGTCAGCGGCCGCGGTCGCCTCCTTCGCGGGGGCGTGGATTGAAACTCGCGCACCACAAAGCCAAACAAGGCGTCCAGGTCGCCTCCTTCGCGGGGGCGTGGATTGAAACGCCTGTGTGCTGATTCCGGTCAGCGGATCCGAGGAAGTCGCCTCCTTCGCGGGGGCGTGGATTGAAACCCTCCAAGTGGCATTCGGCCGGGCGGTATTGCCCGTCGCCTCCTTCGCGGGGGCGTGGATTGAAACCAGCGATGTCCAGTACACCGCAAACGGCACGCCCGTCGCCTCCTTCGCGGGGGCGTGGATTGAAACTTAATACTTTCTAGCGCTGCCAGCAATTCGTTGCGCGTCGCCTCCTTCGCGGGGGCGTGGATTGAAACATCGGCTACGCCCAGGGCCGCGTCCGGCAGCCGGTCGCCTCCTTCGCGGGGGCGTGGATTGAAACTGGAGGAAGTGTGATCACCGTACCGGCCGGCCTCGCGTCGCCTCCTTCGCGGGGGCGTGGATTGAAACTTCCAGGCTGTCGGCCCAGTCGAGGCAGGATGACGTCGCCTCCTTCGCGGGGGCGTGGATTGAAACGTCAATCTCCACTATACCCACTGACAGGGCTCGCATGTCGCCTCCTTCGCGGGGGCGTGGATTGAAACCCCAGCAGCATACCAGGCGGTGCCGTCCGAATAAAGTCGCCTCCTTCGCGGGGGCGTGGATTGAAACAGGCTGGAAGCAAACCATAGCCGGCCTTCATGGTGTCGCCTCCTTCGCGGGGGCGTGGATTGAAACGTTTAACGTTACTGGCGCGACGGCTGTTATCAAGTCGCCTCCTTCGCGGGGGCGTGGATTGAAACAAACAGGCGCAAGATACGGCCATCAAAATCTGGAGTCGCCTCCTTCGCGGGGGCGTGGATTGAAACAGAGCCTACCTGGTGGGCCTGCACGGCGAGCTTGTCGCCTCCTTCGCGGGGGCGTGGATTGAAACTAGTTTTGGTGACACGCGCTCAAGCTGGCGTTGTTGTCGCCTCCTTCGCGGGGGCGTGGATTGAAACTTGACAGCGGCAGACTTTTTCCCACCCATTGCGCCAAGTCGCCTCCTTCGCGGGGGCGTGGATTGAAACCCGCGTCTGCCACTCCATCAACCTCTACTATCTCGTCGCCTCCTTCGCGGGGGCGTGGATTGAAACAAGTTTAGCTCATTGAAAGCCTTGTTGATAATATGTCGCCTCCTTCGCGGGGGCGTGGATTGAAACGTTCTAGTAGAAGGCGAGGGCCGAAGCCCCCGCCAGTCGCCTCCTTCGCGGGGGCGTGGATTGAAACAGGATTACGACGATTACCTTGTAGCAAAGGTCGGGTCGCCTCCTTCGCGGGGGCGTGGATTGAAACATGCACAGGTAAAACAGAAAACCGTGAAGGCTCAAGTCGCCTCCTTCGCGGGGGCGTGGATTGAAACATTTACTGGTGGCGGCAATGGGGTTAGTGGTTATGTCGCCTCCTTCGCGGGGGCGTGGATTGAAACCATAAATCCTCGTTTCCCGCAATCTGCTGGTTAGGTCGCCTCCTTCGCGGGGGCGTGGATTGAAACATCAGTTTGCCTCCGGCAAAAATGGATTGCCAAATGTCGCCTCCTTCGCGGGGGCGTGGATTGAAACTTCGACCGCAACGTCGTCCGCATTTAACCTCTTCGTCGCCTCCTTCGCGGGGGCGTGGATTGAAACCTGAAAGGTTAAATACCGTCACCGCCCAGCGCGGTCGCCTCCTTCGCGGGGGCGTGGATTGAAACTTGATTCCTTGAGCGATGAACAAAAGCATAATATTCTGTCGCCTCCTTCGCGGGGGCGTGGATTGAAACTTCGGCAGCTGCTGGGCTTGAACATGACACTATCCGTCGCCTCCTTCGCGGGGGCGTGGATTGAAACATTTATGAGGCCATGACAAAGGATGCAGCTCCTGTCGCCTCCTTCGCGGGGGCGTGGATTGAAACTTAACTAAAGGATTGCAATATGACAGACGCGATTGGTCGCCTCCTTCGCGGGGGCGTGGATTGAAACAGCGGATTGTCAATGCCGCGAAACAGGATGCGCTGTCGCCTCCTTCGCGGGGGCGTGGATTGAAACTCAAGCCCTTGACGCGCGACCACTTCGGCGTCAAGTCGCCTCCTTCGCGGGGGCGTGGATTGAAACTGCGTGAGATACTCGCAAGCGCCGGCGGCGCATTCGTCGCCTCCTTCGCGGGGGCGTGGATTGAAACAAAACGCATGGGCAAAAATCGTTTGATGAGCTGCTTGTCGCCTCCTTCGCGGGGGCGTGGATTGAAACCCCCGGCCTGTGTTTATCTTGTGCGAGGATGGCAGTCGCCTCCTTCGCGGGGGCGTGGATTGAAACATCGTAAATATTGGTGGCGTAAATGTGCAATTGAGTCGCCTCCTTCGCGGGGGCGTGGATTGAAACCCTATGCGTGGTTCCGCCCGCTAACCCACCGCGTCGCCTCCTTCGCGGGGGCGTGGATTGAAACATCGTAAATATTGGTGGCGTAAATGTGCAATTGAGCGGTCGCCTCCTTCGCGGGGGCGTGGATTGAAACATATATACCCCCACCCGACGGCTTGTAAATTCCAGGTCGCCTCCTTCGCGGGGGCGTGGATTGAAACTTGCGATTATAGGGCCGCTTGCCCGGCTCGGCGTCGGTCGCCTCCTTCGCGGGGGCGTGGATTGAAACTATGCCCTGGGCAAGACGACCCGCGAGGACAGCGGTCGCCTCCTTCGCGGGGGCGTGGATTGAAACCCGGAGAGGACGCCACGCCCGAGGAAATGAGAGCGTCGCCTCCTTCGCGGGGGCGTGGATTGAAACCGGCTCCGACATGACGTCGATTTGGCTGGTTGTTTGTCGCCTCCTTCGCGGGGGCGTGGATTGAAACCTCCACAAACCGCGCCAGGATGTACGCTTCCAGGTGTCGCCTCCTTCGCGGGGGCGTGGATTGAAACAACATCAACTTCATTATCATTATTGGGTGTTACGAGTCGCCTCCTTCGCGGGGGCGTGGATTGAAACATGTTACATCCTTATTATACAACACAGGCTTCAGGTCGCCTCCTTCGCGGGGGCGTGGATTGAAACACAATTAAAATAATATACACCCCAATCAGGAATATCGTCGCCTCCTTCGCGGGGGCGTGGATTGAAACTAAAAAGCCCCCTATCCGAATTGAACGGATGACCTGTCGCCTCCTTCGCGGGGGCGTGGATTGAAACAAGTACTGTGCCATCTGGCACCTTGTCATCCATGCGTCGCCTCCTTCGCGGGGGCGTGGATTGAAACACTACAACACCCGCGCTATGGCGATATCTCTGTCGTCGCCTCCTTCGCGGGGGCGTGGATTGAAACGCCATGCTTGCGGAATATCAGCAAAAAATCAGCCGTCGCCTCCTTCGCGGGGGCGTGGATTGAAACTGCGACATGGTCCGCTTGGTGTTGCGCTCGATGGTGTCGCCTCCTTCGCGGGGGCGTGGATTGAAACCTTCTATATATGCGTAATTCGGTGATTTGATTATGTCGCCTCCTTCGCGGGGGCGTGGATTGAAACCACTACCGGGGCTGTCACGGTGCCTCTAGGTACGCAGGTCGCCTCCTTCGCGGGGGCGTGGATTGAAACAGACCGCGATAATTCCGGGATATTTTGGCTATCCCTGTCGCCTCCTTCGCGGGGGCGTGGATTGAAACACCATGAGGTCTACCTACTAAAGTAATGTCAATTGGTCGCTTCCTTCGCGGGGGCGTGGATTGAAACTATTGTAAGGTAAAGGACACCGTACTAGCACGAGTCGCCTCCTTCGCGGGGGCGTGGATTGAAACCAAAGAATGCAGATAAAATTCAAGCACTTAACTAGTCGCCTCCTTCGCGGGGGCGTGGATTGAAACGCGCCGCTAAGGAACTTGGGATTGAGCCGATTGTCGCCTCCTTCGCGGGGGCGTGGATTGAAACGAGCGTAGGGAGGTCTCCGCTGCAAGCCAAACCTGGTCGCCTCCTTCGCGGGGGCGTGGATTGAAACTTCCCCCTGTCCAATATTTTCTTCCTTAAACGAAGTCGCCTCCTTCGCGGGGGCGTGGATTGAAACCTTATAAGGATTAAAATTATTGTCTAAAGCGTAAGTCGCCTCCTTCGCGGGGGCGTGGATTGAAACTTCCATGAAAGCATAATCAACATGGTCTTGTACATCGTCGCCTCCTTCGCGGGGGCGTGGATTGAAACCTCCAAGTGGCATGCGGCCGGGCGGGATTGCCCGTCGCCTCCTTCGCGGGGGCGTGGATTGAAACTAGCGCCGGGCCGTTGCGAGGCCAAGCTGATACGGGTCGCCTCCTTCGCGGGGGCGTGGATTGAAACTCAGTCTGGGCGACAGACCAATACCAGGCCCTAGTCGCCTCCTTCGCGGGGGCGTGGATTGAAACATGTCATCACCCAAACCATAGCGCACGGAATCAAGTCGCCTCCTTCGCGGGGGCGTGGATTGAAACAAGCCGTGTTTTTTCGCTTCCTCGATAAGCATGTCGCCTCCTTCGCGGGGGCGTGGATTGAAACCCACCCAAAAACGCCATAAGCGTAACTATTATGTCGCCTCCTTCGCGGGGGCGTGGATTGAAACGCGCCGTGGAAGTCTTTGCCTGACGCAATACACGCGTCGCCTCCTTCGCGGGGGCGTGGATTGAAACAAGAGCCGGGTTCCCCCGCCACGTTACCTCGAAATGTCGCCTCCTTCGCGGGGGCGTGGATTGAAACGCAAAGCGGCTACGAGGTTAACGGCAGCAAAATCGGGTCGCCTCCTTCGCGGGGGCGTGGATTGAAACGTTTGACAATGCGCGTCTGGAATATGGCGTTGACGTCGCCTCCTTCGCGGGGGCGTGGATTGAAACTTTAGCACCACAATAGCAACACGCGCCGCCAAAGGTCGCCTCCTTCGCGGGGGCGTGGATTGAAACCTGCAGTTTGTGAACCCGGTCGAGTACGGCGCCGCGGGTCGCCTCCTTCGCGGGGGCGTGGATTGAAACTTGGATGCCCTTGTCGAAATACGCGTCTTGCGAGGTCGCCTCCTTCGCGGGGGCGTGGATTGAAACGACACAGGTTTTTCGATGGATACAATAGGGCATGTCGCCTCCTTCGCGGGGGCGTGGATTGAAACAATTTACTGTACAGGGCCGGCCGGCTGCCTCCAGGTCGCCTCCTTCGCGGGGGCGTGGATTGAAACTGATCTAGTTGGGGAACGATTGTCAGAACACAAATTGTCGCCTCCTTCGCGGGGGCGTGGATTGAAACGTGTTCGCTAGATACTTATTATACGGCACAAACCCTGTCGCCTCCTTCGCGGGGGCGTGGATTGAAACTCGATCAATATTGAGACAGGCCTTTGGAATGATTGTCGCCTCCTTCGCGGGGGCGTGGATTGAAACGTCGATAGTTTTTATAACATGTTTATACATCGGCAGTCGCCTCCTTCGCGGGGGCGTGGATTGAAACGGGAGTACATGTCGGCGAGCAACTTGACTGTATAGTCGCCTCCTTCGCGGGGGCGTGGATTGAAACACCTTGATAGCCGCTATTGTGCGCTCCACCAGAAAGTCGCCTCCTTCGCGGGGGCGTGGATTGAAACAGCAGCTATCCGCGCCTGAGTCGCAGCGAGCTGTTCGTCGCCTCCTTCGCGGGGGCGTGGATTGAAACTTCATGAAGTACACCAGTGTCGATCAATTCCTGCAGGTCGCCTCCTTCGCGGGGGCGTGGATTGAAACGCCCAGTACCTGGAGAGGAATTAACATGTCTGATGTCGCCTCCTTCGCGGGGGCGTGGATTGAAACTCGGCGCGTGGTTTGTCGATGATGGGTGTCAATGGTCGCCTCCTTCGCGGGGGCGTGGATTGAAACGCCAGGTATTTCACGTCTGCCAGCATAATATTGCGTCGCCTCCTTCGCGGGGGCGTGGATTGAAACGCACGTGATACTATTGCCATCCGGGGCAATTAATTTGTCGCCTCCTTCGCGGGGGCGTGGATTGAAACCCCTTCTGTTATAATAACTGTATCAGCTGCAGCTAGTCGCCTCCTTCGCGGGGGCGTGGATTGAAACAGGCCAATCAGCGGGCGCGCGCGCCGAAAGCAAGTCGCCTCCTTCGCGGGGGCGTGGATTGAAACGTCAAGCTCCATCCATGTCAGGTCAAAGCCTAAATCGTCGCCTCCTTCGCGGGGGCGTGGATTGAAACCTGGCCAAGGCTGCCGCCTTGCCGATCGGCCCCAGGTCGCCTCCTTCGCGGGGGCGTGGATTGAAACGCAAGGTAAATTCAAACAAGCTATTCAAAGCTATAGTCGCCTCCTTCGCGGGGGCGTGGATTGAAACTAAAATATTTGGAAAAGCGTATAGAAGTAAAACATGTCGCCTCCTTCGCGGGGGCGTGGATTGAAACACGGGTACCAAGACATTCAGCGATGGCATCGTGACGTCGCCTCCTTCGCGGGGGCGTGGATTGAAACGCCTCCGTTGCGATAGATGAATCATACATTTTTTTTGTCGCCTCCTTCGCGGGGGCGTGGATTGAAACTGCTACGTTGTCAAAATTACCAGTCAAAGTATAAGGTCGCCTCCTTCGCGGGGGCGTGGATTGAAACTTTATGGGTTGTTATAAAACACAATTTGAATAAAGTCATTTACCAGATTACTGAAAGTCCTGGATAGTTGGTGATGAAAGCATCACCGGTCGCAATGGTCAAGTCCTCGGTTAAGGCTTGGGCTATCAGCAGGCGGTCAAAAGGGTCCTTATGAAGCGGCGGAAGCTGTAACAGATGCCAGACATGTTGTAGACTGACTGGCAAAATCTCCCATTTGTTATGCTGAATTTCCCGTTCGACGATCTTCTTCAGACTTTCAGAAAGGGTCAGCTTGCCTAGCCCGATCTTGATTTGGGCTTCCCAGGCGGATACGACACTGAATACAATCTTGTTGGCCGGATTTTTCATCAGCTCCAGTATGGCTGGAGGTAGCCTGTCCGGCTCTATGGCCCACCACAAAAAGGTGTGCGTATCCAGGAGAAGCTTCATTGTTCAAAGTCCTGGGCAACGTCCGGTTCCAGCGGGCTGTCAAAGTCTGCCGCAATCTGGCCCTTGCCCCGGGAAAGGCCAGGGGTGCGTTGGGTAGCCGGAGTTTCCAAGGCGATCATTCTAACCAAGCCTTTTCCATTTTTGGCGATGATGACTTCCTCCCCGGCCATGACCCGGTCAATTAACTGCGAGAAATGAGTTTTTGCTTCGTGAATATTGGCTTGCATACTCATAAGCTACTCCTGTAGATTTACTTAGTCAAGCACTTAGTCCACTTTAAATACACGCAACAGTTTTCTGAACGGCTATGCCCCCAGAAGGTGCTGCCAGCCACCAGCATTCGACCCTAAGCGCTGTCCGGTTCTTGTCGGCTCTTTTAGTCAGGACAAATCCGGCCCTTCTCGCGGAAAAGTGCAATCGCCCGTAGCACGGCCAAGTATGCCGGGAGGTTAAACCTGATTTCACCCAGGCCGCCGTTGGCTCGGCAAAGTAATTCGCCATTCATGGTCCGTGCCAGCCTTTGAAAAGAAATAGTCTTCGCTTTCTGATTTTTACGTTCTCTGCTCATCGGCTTCTCCTGTGGCATGCCTTGATCCTGCGTTTGGTAGCTGGACGTCAGGCCTGCCAGCGCGTTGATCTATCCATGCCCGCCATTACGCCCTGTTTCAATCTGCCGCCTGCATCACGTGGCAATTGGAGAAGGTAGAGCCACTGCATGTAAGACGCATGCTGCACTAAACGAAAAATATGCTATATTATTGGGGGCAGACGTCCGCTTTTCTGGCAGCGGAGCGAGGGAGGCGGCCTGTACTGGCTTCAGTAGATACGAAGTTTTATTACACAGTGGGCTGGAACAAGTATGATAACAGAACCGGGACCTGACCCCACGTCAGGAAAATCGAGGGTCGGACCCCGGCTTAGGAAACGAGAACCTGGCGTGACTATGGCTTAGATTCGCGTGCCGGATGACGGCGGAATCGAGGGTGGGTTGGTGCCGGGCGGCGGCCTTTTAACGAGCGTCAGCTGGATCTTTGTTTGATCCGATGCCGGCTTGAATGCAATCGGAATGAGCATAGACATGGCCGCCAAGGCAATAAGCGCTACGGCTAAGGTTTTCTTCATCATGTGCCTCCGAAATACCGGGATAGGAGCGCAGTTCAGGATAAATGATAGGAACTGTCATCCGGGCGAAAAATGTCATTTTGCAGCGGAAAGTCTGAAAACCGCCCGCGCTTGTATCAAATTTCGCACTCAGGCAAAAATTCGTTATCAAAATTATGCCCGGCAACGCCAGAAATTTGATTTTAGGTTTTGAATGTACGTTTGTCAAGCCAAATTCTCGTTCATACGCGGTTTTGAGTCGTTCGAAAGCGATATTGTCCCAAGTGTTCGTAAGCGACTTAGTCCACATTTAGCACCAGCACCAATTTTCAGATCGGCTATGTCCCTAAAAAGTGCTGCCTCCGCACTAATCATCGACTCTAACAGGGTGTTGAAAAACGCGAATGCGGCTTTTCAACACTTCAATAACTAGTACAATTACGCAGCATAGCGCAAGCTATGCGAGGAATTGTTAAGGTTGTTGGGAAAGCAACCGGCTTTTTCAACAACCTGCTAAGCGCTGTCTGGTTCTTGTCGGCTCTTAAAGTCAGGGCGAATTTGGCTCTTTTCGCGGAATAGTGCAATGGCCCGTAGCACGGCTAAGTATGCCGGAATGTTAAACCTGATTTCGCCCAAGCCGTCATTGGCTTGGCAAGGCTCCTGGACATTCATGGCCCGTGTCAGTGTTGGAAAGGAAATAGTCCGCACAATCTGATTTTCAGGAATTCTGCTCATGTACTCCTCCCGTAGCATGCCTTGATCCAGTGTTTGGTGGCCAGGAAGCCTGTCCAGCCAATGCGTTGATGAATCTATGCTTTCAGTTACGCCAAGTTTGAAAATGCCGCCTGCAGAATGCGACAGTTAACGAACGCAGAGCCGCTAATCGTAGGACGCCTGTTGCATTATACGAAAAACATGCTAAACTATTGAGGCAGACGTCCACTTTTCCAGCAGCGGGGTCTGACCCCGCGCTAGGGAAATCGGGTGCCTGTCAGCGGGTCTGGCGGGGCGGGTGGGAGTTGGGTGCCTGTCACCAAACCAGCTGAAACGGGGGCCTGTCACCGGAGCGGTCGGGGCGGTTTGGGTGGCGTAATGCCATGCTGTCTGATTTTTCTCATTTCATATACCGCTTCAACTCTTCATAAAAGTTTTCCCGTGTTCCAGCCATGATGACTACGACCAGCTGTCCGTCTTCATCGTAGATGCGGTAGGCTATTTCATAGTTCGTTTTGTTATAGAAAACATCATAACACCAGATACCCGCCAGATCGCCTTTTTTCTGCTCCCCGATCGCAGGATCGTCAGATATTTTTTCAAGAGCAACCCGAAATGTATCCTGTAATCCCTTTTCCCGGATTTTCTTGAAGTAACGCTCCGCCGGTTTGAGGTATCGGAGCTCGTACATCAGCTTTTACCCGAACAAAAAAGATCATTGATAGACCGCTTCCCGGAGCCGGACCTGGCCGTCTCGTCGGCTTCCTCAATCAGCTTCTGGACGGCCGGTCTGACCTTTTTCGTCTGTTCCTTGAACCGTGCAAGGAGTTGCTGCCCTGAAAGCCCCTGTGTGATTAGATCGGCCAGAATTTCCTCGGAGAAATCTGATGGCTCATTACGGAGGGGGCGGATAAAAATTCCTCCGTCCTGGAGTATGCATTCAGCGTCGGATTCGAAGCCAAGCAACTCATAGTACTTTTGAGGTATCGTGAATTGGCGCTTGACGGATATGGTAACACGTTTGCGTTCTGCTATTTGGGACATAGTTTTCTGTCTCCTTTTCCTTGTTAAATTGTAACAAGGAAACAAGGAAAAGTCAAATTTCACCGTGTCGCGCCCCCCAGAGCGTCACACCCCAGTCCAACCCGCCGCAACATCTAGCAGGGTGTTGAAAAACGCGGATGCGGCTTTTCAACACTTCAAAAGCCGCTAGCAACCCGCCGCGACATCCAGCACCTCACGACGCGAAACCAACCACCCCGGCCAGCCGTCGCCAGCCGCGACATCACAGCCCCTCACGTCGCGAAACCAACACTCCCGGCCTGGCGCAGCCAGCCGCGACATCACAGCACCCACGGCGTGAAACCTTCCAACCCCGCGCATGCTTACCCTGGGCAGCCGCGACGCCGCGGGTGGCGTTAAAAAACAAGACCCTTGTAAAGGGCCTTGTTTTTTAAGCGCCAGGCCCCGCGTCTACAACCTCCATGAACAAGCCTCCTCGCCGTTGACATGGCTACGCCCCGTAACCGCGCTCTGCTCCCCGCGGCTGGCCACGCCTGGTCAACCCTCTCCGAGTAGACTCTTCAGCGTGCCGATGTCCTTGACCAGTTTAGTGCGGTCCAGGTTCTGGAAGCGCTTGGGCACCATTTCCTTGCTAGTGCATTCTAAGACGGCCACTAGGTTCTGCAGGTCGATCTCGTGCGGGTAGGCCGGCGGCACGAAGTCGTTCATCGTTTCATCGAGGTCCTCGCGCGTCACGTAGGAGCGGTTGTCCATGCTGGCCTTGAACTTGGCCCGGATCAGGACGCTTTCCAGGTCGGCGCCGGAGAATTCGTGCTTGAATTTCTTCAGTAACTCGGAGATCGGGAATTTGCGGATCTGCAGGTCCAGCTTACGCACCAGCACGTCGTACAGGGCAATCTTCTCGGACTCGCTGTCGGGGTAGAAGAGGGCCAGGTGTTCCTCGGCCCGGCCCTGGCGCTTCAGGTCGATCGGCAGCAGGTCCGGCCGGCAGGTAATCAGGAACCAGATGATCTTGCCGCGGTATTCGGTGTTGCCCATGAAGTTGGCCAGCTGGGCGAAGATGCGGTTGGAGGTGCCCGAGTCGCCGTCCTGGTTGCGGTCACCCAGGAAGGCGTCGGCCTCGTCGATCATGACCGCCACCGGCGCCATGGCCTTCAGGATGGTCAGCACTTTTTCCAGGTTGCTCTCGGTCACGCCCTGCCACTTGGAGCGGAAATTCTTGAACTTGACCATCGGCACGCCGATCTCGCCGGCGAAGGCCGTCACCATGAAGCTCTTGCCGGTGCCGACTGGCCCGGCGATCAGGTAGCCCATCGGCAGGACGTCTAGGCGACCCAGCTTGAGGGCTCGGGCGGCGCTCTTGAATCTTTTGCGCACGAAGTCGTGGCCGGAGACATAGGACAGGTCGTGTTCGGTATCCAGGAACTCGAGCAGGCCGCCGGCCTCGCCCTCGATGATCTCGCGCTTTTTGGCCTTCAGGTAGTCCATGTTGATCGGCTTGTCTTCCTGCCAGCTCTCGGCCGCCATCCGGTTCAGGTTGACCAGGTTGAGGCCTGATGTGATGGCGCCGACCGCTTCGGGGCTTAAGCCCCGGTCCAAAAGCAGGCCGCCCTGGCCGTCCAGGTAGTGCAGGAAGGAACTGCGTACCGTCCCGTCCGGGATGGGGATTTCCACCTTGATGGTGGACGGGCTGGCCACGACGCGCGGGTTGAGGTCGGACAGGTTCTCGGACAACAGGATGATGGAGACGTCGCCCCGGGTAAAGACCGGGTCGTGGCTCCAGCGGTTCAGGGTGACGAAGCAGTAGCGGTCGTTGTCGTCCAGCTTGGCCACCTCGCCGGCCGGCAGGATGGTCTCGGCGTAGTCGATGATCAGCACGATGCGCTTTTTCTGCGGGATGTTGAGCAGGAAGTATTGCTCGAGCACCTTAAAGGCCACCGCCGGGTCGGCCGAGAACAGCTCGGCGTCGGCGTAATCCGGGTAGCGCTCGCGCATCGTTTTCAGGTAGTCGCGCTGCATCTCGGCGGCGCAGAAGCTGACGCCGGAGGAACGGTCCCAGAAGACGATGATGTCGCGGTTGCCGAACAGCACCTCGGAGACGTAATCTTGGATTTTGACGAAGTTGAACTCGCCCTCGTTCATCTTGTGCGGCAGAAAATCGCGGATGTTGCCGTGCATGATGTACAGGTTGGCGGTCTTGGAGCAGTATTTGTAGGACAATTCCTGGGCCCAGGCCGGCAGGATCTTGATGAAGGGCAGGTTCTTGACGATCAGCTGTTCTTTCATGGTTTTCTCCAGGGCACGGCGCTACGGGAACAGTATGCACGAGGAGGCCGCCGCGGCGCAAGCCGTTTTGACGCGGCACCGCTCGGGCTCGCTTGTCAACCAGCGGACAGTATGATAGTATTTGTCCGAACAGAGTCCCGTCCGGAGCGTTTGCTGCGTCGGTCTGTATCATCCATACGAGGAGACAACCATGGCTTACAAGGTGACTGATGCCTGTGTCAACTGCGGTGCCTGTGATTCCGAATGCCCGGTTCAGGCTATCAGCGAGAAGAATGGCGCCCGCTATATTGACCCAGCTATATGCACTGACTGCGGTTCCTGCGCCGGCGTTTGCCCGGTCGAAGCTATCATCCAGGGCTGAGCCGCCCACCTGCTAGCGGGCTAACACCCGTTTTAATATGCCGAGTCTGGCCCTTGGTGACTATGACCCGGCCTGAACCGTTCCGCCCCCGGGTGGAGCGGTTTTTTTTCAGTTGGTCTTTCCTGGCGACGATCGGCGGTTTATACTATGATCGGGGGGATTCCGATGGCAGTGCAATTCATTGATTTGCTGGCTTCCAACCAGCCTCAAGTAGCCTACCAAGCCGCCGTGACGCTCGGTTCAGAGCACGCCGCCGAACTGAAAGCCAAGCTGACCGCCGACAGCCGCATCGAGGCGTTGCTCGACGAGCTGCAGGACTGGCCCGGCCCGGCCATCGCCAGTCATAAGAGCGCCCGGCAGTTTTTCCACAAACTGGTTTTCCTGGCCGATTGCGGCCTCGACCTGGGCGACCAGCGCTTGCCGCCGGTGGTAAACCGTATCCTGGCTAGCCTAGACGAGCGCGGCGTGCCAACCTTGACCATGAATATCGGCGCCGCCTACGGTGGTAGCGGCCAGCCCATTGCCGGCTGGGCGCTGTGCGACGCGCCGGTGACGCTCTACGCCCTCTTGAAGCTGGGCTGTCGTGACCCGCGGCTGGACCGGGCGGTGGCTTGGCTAGCCAGCCTGGTCCGGCCGGACGGCTTCGGCTGCGTGGTTTCGGCCAGCCTGGGCAGCTGGCGCGGCCCGGGTAAGGCGGCTGATCCCTGTCCTGACGCTACGCTGGTAATGCTCAAGCTGTTGCTGCAGCATGACGCCGCACGCTGGCGCGAGGCGATTGCGGCCTGCGCCGCCAGTTTGCTCGATCTGTGGGAGCACAGCCGCACCAAGCATCCGTATATCTTCTACATGGGCGACGACTTCCGCAAACTGAAGGCCCCCTTCATCTGGTACGACATCCTGCACGTCGCCGATACGCTTAGCCGGGTGTCCGGGTTGTACCCTGACCAGCGTTTGCAGAACATGGTGGCCGTCATCAAGGCTAAGGAAACGGACAGCGGCTTTGTGCCCGAATCAGTCTACCAGCCCTGGAAAGACTGGGACTTCGGCCAGAAAAAGCTGCCCTCCGACTGGCTGACGTTGTGCGTCCGGCGCATCGAGGCAAGGCTGGCTGGACGGGCTGGTCGCGTCTCGCCGGCCGGTATGACCGGCCCAGCCTGAGCCCGGTGGCCGCCCACAACATCGCCGACCTGCCGCGCTTGTTGGCCGGCACACCTTGGGCCAGCCTGGCCGGTACGGCCCAGCCGGTCAGCTTGCAAGGCTATCAGTACGACGATCTGTTCCGCCTGGGCGACGACGCGGGCGGCCGCTTCGCCCTCAAGCTGCGGCCGCTCGACCAGCCGAACATCGCCGACTCGCTGCGCTGCCTGGCCGCCCGGTTTGACCCGGCCGGCCTGATCCAGGACTACTTGGACGCCTTCCAGGTGGACGGCTGCTGGCTGCTGGTCAGCCAATGGGTAACTGGTCAGCAGCCGATCACCAGCCGGCGGGACAGCCTGCCGCTTTTTTTCAGCCGCCTGGCGGCCTTCAATCGGGATAACCCGGCCACGGGCCACTTCACGTCCATGTACGCCGACGGGCACTACTTTGCCAGCCTGGCCGATCTGGTCGAACATGAGCTGGCCGGGCACTTGAAAGCCCTGGCGGCCAGCTGGCCCGAGCTCGGGCCGGACTGGGCCGCGCCCGGGGTAGGTAGCCGTGAGCTGCGCGCCGCGCTGGCCGCGCTCACAGACGGCCTGGCCTGCCTGGTCAACGAGGACTGCAATACCGGCAACATGTTTTTGAAGGCGGACGGCCAGCCGCTGTTCATCGATACCGAGTGGCTGCACACCGGCCTCAACCTGCACCAGTTTGACCACCTGAATCTGTCCGGGTTTGACGAGCCGCGCTGGTACAATATCGGTGCCGAGGCGGTGGCTTGCGCCACGGCCTATTTTGACGAGCTGAGGCTGCCGCGCGCGCTGGCCAACGAGCAACTGCGGGCCTGGGAATGTCTGGCGGTGTTGCGCCGGCACAGTAGCTGGCACTGGCGGGGGCAGAAGGAGCAGTATCAGCTGACTGCGCAGCGTTTGCGGCAGCTGCTGGATCGGCCCAGTTTCATTTGAGGGCGGCGGCGATCTCGTCGAGCAGGCTGGCCGTTTCGGCCTGGCCCAGGCAGGGGTCGGTGACCGACAGGCCGGCTTGCAGGCGCTGGCCGATGCTGGTTGTACCGGGCGCGCCGCAGTCCAGGGGCTGGGCGCCGCTACGCAGGTAGGACTCGATCAGCAGGCCGCGCACGGGCAGGCCTTGCCGGCGTAGTTCCAGGGCGCAGCGGACGATGCCGGCTTGCGTTTCCGGCCGGAAGCCGGAGTTGCCGTGGCTGGCGTCGACCAGCAGGGCAGCTGGCAGGCCATCAACGGCCAACTGGGCGGCCAGCGGCGCCGCCTGCACCAAGTTGTCGCCGTTGCGGCCGCCGCGCAGCACCACGTGGGGCAGCGGGTTGCCCCGACTGAGCAGTTCTACCAGCACGCCGGCCTCGTCGACGGTCAGGACGGTTGAGGGTCGTAAGGCCGTGGCCACGGCCAGGCGGGCGCTGTCGGTCTGGCCGTCGGTGGCGTTCTTGAAGCCGCTGGCGCAGGGCAGGGCGCTGGCCGCCTCGCGCAGGGCGGCCGACTCGACGCCGCGCGCCCCCACCGCCACCCAGCTGGCGCAGTCGGCCCAATAGGGCCACAGGAGCGGGCTGACCAGTTCGACAGCCAGGGGCAGGCCATGCTCGGCTAGCTGGCAGAGCAAGTCGCGGGCTTGGCGCAAGCCTTCGGCCGTGTCGTCCGGCCGTTGCTGACGGTCGGTGGCGTGAGCGTCTGTCGGGGGGCTGGCAGCCTGGTCGGCTTGGCTGGCCAGGCAGGTGGCCGGCAGCGGCGAGCGCACCAGGCCGCGCCAGCCGGCGCCGGTGCGCGATTTTTCGATAAAGCAGCGCATCACGACAAACAGGCAGTCGGCGTGGCGGGTGGCTTGTAGCTGCAGCCAGCGGCCGTAGGCCAGAGCCTCGGCCGCGTCGTGCACCGAACAGGGGCCGACTATAGTCAGCAGCCGCCGGTCACGGCCGGCCAGGATATCCAGGATGGTCTGTCGACTGGCGGCGATGCCGGCCGCAGCCGTGGCTGATAGCCTGAACTCGGCGCGCAGTTCGCCAGGCGTGGGTAGTCGGCGGACGGCTGGGTTGCCTGATTCAGGGAGGAGGTGGCTGGGATTCGGCTTTTCCGCCCCGGTCGGCATGCTGAACCGGCCCCGACCTACAGGTCGTCGCGCTGGATCGGGCAGGTCATGCAGCGGGCGCCGCCGCCACCGCGGGCCAGCTCGACGCCGTCGAAGCCGACTACCAGCCGCTGGTAGCTAAGCGGGTCGATTGTACCGGACAGGAAGTCGGTGGCGTGCTTGAACTCGAAGCCGGATTTGGTTAGCGCTTCAGCGGTGTATTTGTTGCAGGCGTACATCAGGATCTTGCCGGGGGCGAAGCTGAAAGAGTTGGCGCCGGACAGCCATTGCTCGCGTTCGGCGCGCACCGGGTCGTCGCCGCCGGTAAAGACCGGCTGCAGGTCCAGGCCGGCGCTTTTCAGGCCACCGAGCAGCGAGTCGACCTCGATCAGCACCGGTTCGCGGCCAGGCGCGGCGTCGATGCGCACCACGCGGGCCCGGCGCGGTCCGGTGATGACCGGCGCGAAGACCAGGCAGGCGTCGCGGTCGATGACCGTGAAGGCCATATCCAGGTGGATGGTGGCCCGGGCGATCGGCAGCATGACGGCGAAGACCGACACCGGCTCGGGGTACTGCTGGGTGACGGCGCGGGCGATGGCGTCGATGCCGCGGGCGCTGGTCCGTTCGGACACGCCGATGGCCAAGAGGTTCTTGCCCAGGACCTGGAAGTCGCCGCCCTCGAGCGAGAAGCCGTCGGCCGCCAGGGCCGGCCCGTCCAGCAGGCAGCCGCCGCCGCTGAAATCGGGGTGGTGGGCGAAGATGAAGCGGTGGATCAGGGCCTCGACGCGCCGCACCGGGAAGCGCATAGCCGAGGCAATCGAGCGATCGCGGTAGACCATGGCCGCATCGCGCATGAAGTACATATTGGGCAGCGGCTTGATGTCATGGTCGCAGCCAACCAGGAAGCGGTCCAGCGAAATATGCCTGGCCGGCAGGCCGCAGATGGCGGCGTCGGCCAGCGCTGCGGCCGTCATAGTCTTTAGTTCCTCAAGCCGGTGCTGGGCGCCGAAGAAGCCGGCCAGCTCACTGGCGAACAAGCTGCGCTGCGCCGGAGTGGCCAGCGCTGCCACCAGGATATCGCGCAGTTCGTGTACCTCGGCCACCTGGCCCAGGAAACCTTTCAGCTCGGCATGTTCCCTAATGACCAAGTCCATTGGTATAATATCATTATAGAGGTCTTCCTCGGCGGCGCTCGGTCGCATCGCCTCCACCTCCCGGCCGGGCGTATGGACGATCACCCGACGCAGGCGTCCGGTTTCGGACGTCACATTCAGCTTCTTCATATGTCCCCCTTTTGAACATTGCAGAATCTAAATCTGGGATGCAGCGGTCCGAAGCGGTGCCTGACCAGCTGAAACAAACCCAGCATACCAGAATATCTGGGCCTGCGCAACGCTTTGCATTGCGTTCCGTTTTGGGTCGTAGTATAGTGGATGGCATGAAAACCACCCTCAAGGCGCGCCTGCGCTACAGTTTCGACTTGTTCATATCCAAGGGCACCGGCTCGCTCATCCTGGGCCTGGCCGCCATCTGTCTAGCAGGGTGTTGAAAAACGCGGATGCGGCTTTTCAACACTTCAAAAGCCGGTACAATTACGCAGCATAGCGCAAGCTATGCGAGGAATTGTTAAGGTTGTTGAGAAAGCAACCGGCTTTTTCAACAACCTGCTAGTGCTGGTTCTGGTGGCCGGCTTGGTCTTGACGCTGTTCCAGATCGCCAGCGGCGACGGCCAGACCTTCGGCCTGGTGGAAGCCCTCTGGCAGGCCTTGATGCGGACCATCGACGCCGGCGCCGTGACGGCTGACTCCGGCTGGCAGTTCCGGGCCGTCATGTTCGTGGTTACCCTAGGCGGCATCTTCATTCTGAGCGCTTTGATCGGCATCCTCAACACCGGCCTGGAAGCCAGTATCGACGAACTGCGCAAGGGCCGCTCCATCATCGTCGAGCAGCGTCATACCGTTATCCTGGGCTGGAACGACGACATCTTCGCCGTGCTGGAACAACTGATCCAGGCTAACGCCAACCAGCGCCGGGCCTGCGTCGCCATCCTGGCCCCCAAGGACAAGGTGGAGATGGAGGACGAACTGCGCGAACGGCTGGGAAAAACCCGGACCACGCGCCTCGTCTGCCGAACCGGCAACCCGCGCGACGCCGCCGACCTGGCCATCGTGGCCACGGAGCGCAGCCGCTCGATCATCATCATGTCGCCGCGCAACCAGTCGGCCGACGCCGAAATCATCAAGACGCTCCTGGCCATCACCGCCCGGCCGCACCTGGGAGGCGCCTACAACTGCGTGGCCGAGATCCGCGATCCGCGCAACCTGCACCCGGCCGGAATCGCCGCCCGCGGCCAGGCCCAGATCGTGCTGGTCGGCTCGATGATATCGCGTCTGGTGGCCCAGACTTGCCGCCAGTCCGGCTTGTCCATCGTTTACGAAGGGCTGCTGTCCTTCGCCGGCGACGAGCTGTATTTCGCCGCGGTGCCAGCCCTAATCGGCTTGAGCTATGCCGAGGCCATCAACAAATTCCGCACCAGCTCTATCATCGGGCTGGTGCGGCCCGACGGCGTGCCGCAGGTCAACCCGCCGGCTCACACCCGTATCGAGCAGGGCTGGCAGGTCATCGCCATCAGCCAGGATGACGACACCGTGCTGCCCGACGCCGGCGTCTTCAAGCTGAACCTGGCGGCTATCGCCGCGGTTGAGGCCGGCGATGCGGCGGTACGCGAGGATATTATCTTCGTCGGCTGGAACTGGAAACTGCCGCAAATTATCCACGAGCTGGACGCCTACGTCGGTCCGGGCTCGCAGGCGCTGGTACTGGGCGCCAACCAGGCCGGCGCCCAGAAGCTGGCGGCCCTCCAGGGAAGCCTGCACACCTTCGGCGCGGTCGAATACCGCCAAGCCGACATCACCGACCGCTCGGTACTCGAAGCCTTGCCGCTGGCCAGCGCCAGCCATATCGTGGTACTATCGAACTCCGAGGATTTCGATCCGGACGAGGCCGATGCCCGTACCCTGATCGCCCTCTTGCACCTGCGCGACCTGGCCCGCCTCAACGGCTACCGTTTCTCGCTGACCAGCGAACTGTTGGACACCCGCACCCAGGAACTGGCCAGCATCGCAGAAGCCGACGATTTTATCGTCAGCGACCGCCTGATCGGCCTCTTGCTGGTCCAGATCGCCGAGAACCCGGCGCTCAACGCCGTCTTCACCGACCTGTTCGACCCGGACGGTTCCGAAATCTACTTCAAGCCCATCGAGGACTACATCAAGCCCGGCCTGGCCGTGGACGGCTACACCGTCTACGCGGCGGCCACCCGCCAGAACCAGAGCGTCATCGGCTGGCGCCTGCAGCAGGACAAGTCTGACGCCAGCCGCAATTACGGCGTCTACATCAATCCGCACAAGGATGGCATGGTTCAGTTCGCGCCTGGCGACAAGCTGATCGTCCTGTCAGAGGACTGAAGCGCGGCTAAGGCAGCCGGCGGTTTCAGCCGCCGCGCAAGCGGTAGGCATGGTCGCAGCAGTCGTCACCGGCCATCAGGGTTGTACTGCGGCTGAATTCCAGCTCGGGATTGAAGCCGGAGACGATACCATGGTCGCCGGCGCAAAAGAGGGCGTAGCCGGCGGCGGCATAACCATGGGCGCGGGCCAGATCGGCGAAGGGGCAGCTGGTACAACGCAGACGCAACCAGCCGGCCTCGTCGCGCCGTTCGGTCCAGGCCATGCCCATCTCGCCGCCCATGTCGCGCCACAACACGTTCAGCAAATCCTCCGGGCCGTTGGCGCCGGATTTGATATCAACCCAGATGGCGTGCATCCGACCGCTTTCCAAGCGGCCAACGTCGTCCAGGATGGCCTGGCCGTGCCGCTGATAGAGGTAATCGATCAATTCCAGTTTCTGGACGATGGTTCGTTTGTCTGCTTCGCTCAGCATGCTGCCTCCTGGGCGCGCCTGCCGGTTTTTCGCGCCTGGTTATCAGTCTATGATACCTGGTCGTGCATGGCAAGCGGTTTGCTCTTGCCACGAAAGGCCGGCGCCGGCATACTTGTACGCATGCCCCAGGACCACCGATGCTGAGCTACCGCCATGCTTTTCATGCCGCCAACCATGCCGACGTGCTCAAGCACCTGACGCTCATCGCCTGCCTGGATTACCTCGGCCGCAAGCCCGTCCCCTACCTGTATGTCGACACTCATGCCGGCGCCGGCGCCTACGAACTGGATGTCGGCTACGCCGCCTTGAATGCCGAGTGGGCCGGTGGCTGGCAACGACTGACGGCTGAGGTCGACGCGCCTCTGGCCGTCGCTACGCCCGACCTGGTCAAACGCTATATCAGTCTGGTCGATTCTTTCCGGCAAGCGGTCGGGGATGAGGCGGCCTACCCGGGGTCGCCACTGCTGGCCGCCAGCTGCCTGACGCCCGGCAGCCGAGCCGTTTTCTGCGAACTGCATCCGGCTGACCACGCTTTGTTGGCCGAGCGCTGCCAGCGCGACGCCCGCCTGCAGATCCGTCGGGAGGATGGTTTTAGTAGCCTGATAGCCTTGTTGCCGCCGCCGACGCGGCGTGGGCTGGTGTTGATCGACCCCTCCTACGAACTGGCCGCCGACTACACTCGGCTGGTCGTCGCCCTAGGTGACGCTCTGAAGCGCTTTGCGACCGGGATGTATCTAGTCTGGTACCCGATCCTGCAGCGGCCGGAAGCGCTGGGTCTGCCCGGGCACTTAGCGGCGCTGGCGACTGCGGCCGGCCGACCCTGGCTGGATGCTCGGCTGCCAGTCGAGGCCACCCAGCCCGGAGCGCGCGGCATGAGCGGCTCGGGCATCTTTATCGTTAACCCGCCCTATACCCTGGACGCCGAGCTGCGCTTGCTGTTGCCTTATCTAAGCGCCCGTCTGAGCCAGGCCGACGCCGGCTGGTCGCTGAAAGCCGGAGCGGAGGCTTGAGGCCGGCGCCGAGCGTCGGCTACTTGGTGTTGCCCTGAGCGAAGCGTTCGATGATCTTGAGGGCAATCAGGTAGGCGGCCGGGCAGACGCCGCAAGTCTGCACCAGGCGTTCCAGCCCCTTGGCCATGCGCCGCTCGTGGGTGTGGGGGTAGCTCTGGCAATGTTTAGGCCGGTCGTCGTAGATCGAGCAGCGATTGTCGCTAGCCAGGAACTGGCAGCCCGGTTCGCGTAGCCGCCAGCCGCCTTCCGGATTGATCTGCAGGCTGTCCTGCACAAAGCTTTCCCTATCCAGGCCAACCTGTTTGCAGACCTGGCGGATGTCGGTATCCAGGAAGACCGGACCGTTCACTCGGCAGCAATTGGCGCAGTCCAGGCAGTCGATGTCGGCAAAGACCTCATCGTGGAAGGCGGCCACGATATGGTCGAAATTCTTGATGTCGAAGCGGGACAGGTACTTGAGCTGTCGCTTGAGAAAGGCAATTTGTTCGCGGCTTTTTTCAAGCAACGCTTCATAGGCGGGATTCATGCTTCCATACTAGCTGATCTAGGGCCTTTGCTCAAGCCGGAAAAGCGCACACGGTGGCTGTACTGGACAGTCCCGGCCGCGACTCCGTATACTCTGGTTCGCTCAGGTGCCAACCTGAAGACTGTTCCCGGGGGAGCCTGTATGGTACGCCGCGTCTGTTGCCTATTTTTTATCGTGGCCGTTTTGACCGTCAGCCTGGGTTGCGCGCCGGCCGAGCCGCTGCAGATTTTCCCGGCTGGCTACCTCGACTCGCCGTACCTGGTGCCGGACGGATCTAGCCTGTACTTCAGCCACAGTCCCTCCGCCCTGCAGGACATCATGCGCCGCAGTCCATCGGCGCAACCGGTAACCGCGCCGCTGGACGGACACCAGGCCGTGGACGGCGACTTTTGGTGGAACACCGACCTCTACGCCAGTAGCGCCCAACCCGATGGCCGCTGGTCGCCACCGGCCAACCTTGGCCCCCTAGTCAATACCCGGCACATGGAGACCAGCCCCTGGGTTAGCGCCGATCAGACGGTGCTCATTTTTACCCGCGTCTCGGTCGGCGAGGATGTTGACTCCGGCAGCTTCATCGCCCGCCGCAGCGGCCCGGCGGCGGCCTGGGGCGAACCGGTCCGCCTGCCCGGCGAGCTGGGCGACTATCTGGCCTCCGGCTTCGTCGACTTTCAGCAAGCGCCCAACGGCGACCTTTACTTCTGGAGCGAGCTGTCCATCGGCGACGGCACCTTGTTCCGGGCGCGCTTGGTCGGTCCTGACCAATGGGCTCCGGCCGAGGCCCTGGCCAACAATTTGCAAAGTGACGATGACGAAACCCAGCCTTGGGTGAACGGTGACCAGACGGTGCTGTATTTCAACCGACGCGGCGAGGAAATCGACACTCAGTTGCTGCGCGCACAGCGGCCGGATGCCGCGGCCGCCTGGGGAGAGCCGGTAGCGCTGCCGCTGTCCGGTCTGGTCGATGTCAACGACCTGGCCATCTGGGGCGAACCCTGCCTAACCGACGATGGCCGCCTCTTCTTCGTGCGTTTCGATACGGCCGTGCCGCACTGGCGGGCCGAAATCTGCGTGGCCGACCCGGATGGAAACGGTGGCTTCGGTGCCCCCCGGCCGCTACAGTTCAGCCCACCGGTCGGAAACTAGCCAGTCAGCCAACTGGCCCGTGGTCATCAGCCCTCGGCCGGGAGGACCTGCCCCAGGATAGCCTCCACCGCGGCCACGATCTGGTCGGCCTTCTGGCCGATATCGGGCACTTCGGCCTGGCTAAAGCGAAAGCCGACAGCGCCGGGGTGGCCGCCGCCGTTTTCCACCTGCAATTGCGCCAGTACGGTGCGCAAGTCCAAGCTGGTAAAGGCCTGGCTGCGCCGCATCCGGAACTGAACCAGCGCTTCAGGCGCCACGCCATCGTGGTAAGCCACTAGGCTGAGGTAACCGGAGCGTTCGGCCAGGGCGTCGGCCGCCGAGCGGGCCACGCTGATGGCCGTATCCTGGCCATAACGCTGGAAGAGTTCCTCCGAATCCGGCTTCGACAACACCACGTAGCGAATGTGGCTCGAGACGCGCTCGTTTTCCATAAATTGGTTAAAGCAAGCTTCCTCATCGGACGACAGGCTGGAAAGGGCTGAGAAGATATCTTCCTTGGAATTGTAGTTCCCCTTGCCCGCGAAAGTCTTCTGGGAGAGCAGGTTTTCGAATCGGGCGCTGAATACCTTGTAGAACCAGCGTTCGCGCTGGGTTTTGAGGTATTTTCCCATGTGCGAATCGCCGATCAGCCCGGTCAGGATGGCCAGCACCAGATTGCGGGCAAAGAGATCCTGAATCTGATAGCGGGCCAATAACTCGCCGTTGGCCTGGATCTTTACCGCCAGTACCGCCACCAACTCGCAGGACGAGGAGGCGTCGCTGACCAGGCGATAACCTTCGTCGCCGGAGTAACGGGCATCGGCTTCCAAATGGTGGTCGATCTCGATTTTCAGGACCTTGGGGTCGACCAGGAGCGCCGTCACCACTGGATCCTTGTCCAGCATGGTTGGCTTGGGCGTGTCCATGATGACCACGGTGCTGTAGCCGAGCCCACTTTCCAGATAGTGTTCGATAATCTGAATCGAATTGTACTTGCAGATATTTATGAGGTAAGCGAAATTTTTGGAGATCGGCGTGCCGGTGGCGATGGTGCTGCGCTTGCCGAATTTGGCGGCGATCAGGCCGAAAGCCACCATGGCGCCCAGGCAATCCTCGTCAGGAGTCTGGTGGCCGATGAGCAGGAAATCGTCGCGTTCCTCGATGGCCGCGACGATGTTGCGGATAACGCGATTTTTCTCGGCGATGCTCTTCATTTCATGCTTGCCAGGGTGGGCATCGGCAACGATGGTCGGCATGATCGGCCAGTCCGCCGCTAAGGCCCGGTCGCGGCCCTGTTCTTTGGCTTTGTAAAGGCCCTGGTCGGCGGCGATACGCAAGCCTTCGGCCGTGATGGCGTGGTCCGGGCAGCTGGCATAGCCCATGCTGCAGGTCAGCCTGAGTTCCGGGAATTCGGCCAGCCGGATGCGCCGGAATTCGGCGCACAGGGCGTCGCAACGCTGTTGGGCGCCGGCTGGTCCGGTATCGGTCAGCAGGAAGACGAACTCGTCGCCACCGTAGCGAATCAGGCTGTCGGTGGGGGCAAAGACGCGTCTGAAGGCGGCGGCGGCCTCCTGTATAATGCGGTCACCCGTAGCCATGCCGTATTGGGTATTCAGCGTGCCAAAGTGGTCCATGTCGAACATTACCAGGCTAAGGGCCTTGCCTTCGACGTGGGCATGGTTGACCAGGTCTTCCAGGTTATCTTCCATGTATCGGCGGTTGAATAGGCCGGTAGCCGTGTCGGTCACGGCGCGGGCTCGGGCGGTTTCGCCCCAACGCACCATTTCGGACAGGAAGGCGCCAGTCTTCAGCAAGCGCCCGGTGGTTATTTCCAGCATGGCGTCTAGGATATGGACCGCCGAGCGGGGGTAATCGGCCAGCAGGCTGTCCAGATCCTTGGCGTGCAGGCTAAGGAGGACGCTGTCCAGGCTGGCCTGGCAATCGGCCGAGCGCGGTGACTGGTCAATCAGGGCCATCTCGCCGAAAAAGCCACCGGCCTCCACCTCGGATAAAAGCACCGGCTCGCCTCCCGCCGGCGTGATGCTGATGGTAACCCGGCCGGACACCACCACGAACAACTCCTCGCCCGGATCGCCCTCGCGGAATACCGCTGTGCCGGCGGCTAGTTCCCGTCGCTTGAGCTGCGCGATAACCGGTACCAGTTGGGCGGCGTCCAAGCGCGCAAACAGCCAGATATTCTTCAAGACCGAGGTATCCAGACTCTGGGTGGCTTTTGGTTTGGCTTTCATGCTATATCCTCCGGGAAGAGGATGCGTTTGCCCCCCCGCGCCCGGCCTTCCAGCGGCAGTTCATTCACCGCCGCCACCAGCTCGGCGGCGGTAAGGCCATGCTCCGGGAAGAGGGCGATACCGAAACTGGTGGACAGCCGAATGGTAGCGGATGCGGCGGTGGCAGCGGCCGCATCGCCGCTGAGCAACGCCGGTGACAGGTCGAGGGCGCCCAGCCGGGTTTGCAGCGCCGTCGCAATGGTCAAGGCTTGAGTCCGCTCCACGCCGGGTAGGGTCAACCCAAGTTCGTTACCGGCGAAGCGGAACGGCGTTAGCTGGCTGGCCTCGGCAAATTGTTTGAGGTCGGCCGCCATCAGGATGATGGTGCGGTCACCGGCCTCGTGCCCGTAGCTATCGTTGATGGCCTTGAAATTGTCGGGCTTGAACATTAGAACGGCGAAGGGCCGCTTCCGATCGACGCACAGGCTGGGCAGGTTTTCTTCCAACCACAGACGGTTGTTGAGCCCGGAAAGCTTGTCGCCATAGACTTGTTGGCGCAGTTCGCGTACCAGTGGCGAATTTTCCTTGATCAGGCTATTGGCTTGCCGGGTACGGCCGGCGATGACCGTCAGTAAGGAGCGCAGTAGCTTGGCCGCTACGACAGGTTGATTTTCCATGAGCGTCTCGAAGACCTGGCCCGTCGCCGGGAAGCGCAGCAAGCTGACTTGGCTGATGGCCTTGGCGCTAGCCGTCCGGGGCGCGTTGGTCAGTAGATCGAGCTCGCCAAAGCAGTCGCCGGCGATCAATTCGGCGATGCGCTGGTCAGTCGCGCCTGCCGACTGTTTGACGATGCCGATTTCGCCGCTGACCACGATGTAGAGCGCGTTGCCCGGGTCGCCTTGGCTAAAGATAAGCTCGTCCGGGGCATGGGACACCGGTGATGAATTGGCCGCGATGAAGTCCACCTCGCCGCTGCCCAGGGAGGAAAAAATGTCGACTGCCTTGATGAGGCCTGGTAAATTGATGCTTTTTGTATTCTGGCTCATAATCGGCTGTTTCCACCCTTGTCTACCAGTATAGGCGCATACCGCCCAATCTGGCAACCTAAAATTCCGATTGACAAGCGGCTTACGGCCGCGGCTTCTTTTTCCTAGGAGTCTGTCGGGTTTTAGATTTTGGCCCAGCGAAAGCGAGCCACGAATGTGCTATACTATGAGCCAGCATCCAGATTACCAAGCAATGGAGTGTCCCCATGGCAACCCGAAAACTCAAACCGGCCGCCAAGGCCAAGCCGCCGGTTTCGTCCTCTGCCAAGTCTAGCGCGGCCAGCCGAAAATCACCGCAATTGCGCAAAGACCCGGCCTTCATGGACCATATTGAAGCGGCGGTGGCGGCCGAATACCGTAAGGCCGCTGTCCGGCCAGCAGCGGTGGCAAGCTTGCCGGCCGCTACCCGGACTCCAGCCCAGCCGGCGGCCCTTCCGAAGGCTGCTGTAGCATCAGTCAGTGCTAAACAAGTTGCGCCTAGCGCCGGTGCCAAGCCAAAGGCCGCCAAGCCGCTGCGTGTCGCCAAGCCGCAGCCTGTCGCCACTCAGCTCAAGGCCCTGCGCGACGAGCTGGCTGGCCTGCTACCCGAGCTTGACGCCGAAGGCCTCGGTTTTCTCATCGAGCAAGCCAGGGTGCATCTGTACAATATGAAGGTAACCGAATTGGAAGAGGCGGCCCGTCAGGCTAGCGCCGCCAGTGCGACGCGTGCCCAGCAAGCGGCCACCAAGCCAGCCGGGAAAAGTGGCCGGAGCGCCGGGTCGTCCGTTACCACCGCTAGCCAAAACGCGGCCGACCTGCGCTTCGAAGGCGCCGCCTCCGGGTCAGTCTTCCATCTGGTGTATCGCAACAACTGGAAGATGTTCAACGGCGAGGAGATTAAGGCCATGCTGCGCATCTGTGCGCTGGCCGACCCGGTGAATCAGCTGGCTGGCCGGCTTTACCGCTGGCTGCTGTTGGAGCGTAAGGATGTCTTCCAGGAAATCCCGATCAGTAGCCCGGTCGATCCGCTGATGCTGGCCCTGGTCAAACTGATCAAGAAGACTTTCACGATTAAACGCTAATCCAAGAATCGGCCTTGACCGCAGCCAGCGGCGCCGCGGCGGGCCAGATTTCCGGGTTTAGCAGGTTGTTGAAAAAGCCGGTTGCTTTCTCAACAACCTTAACAATTCCTCGCATAGCTTGCGCTATGCTGCGTAATTGTACCGGCTTTTGAAGTGTTGAAAAGCCGCATTCGCGTTTTTCAACACCCTGTTAAAAAGAGGGAGGTACCGTGCGGCGCATTATCTGGTCGGTGCTCGATTTCCTGGTGGCGGGACTGGTTTTTTACGCCGCCTGGCGCCTGGGGCTGACTCAGCTCCGGGGCGGGATATTTATTCTATTGTACATCTTGGCTGATCTGGGCTTTTGCGCCATGACGATCTTTGTTCTGGCCAAAAGGCGGACCCAGCCGGCGGCGACGCGCGAGCGGCTTGATCAGCTCAGCTTGCTGGCCACCGTCATTTTTGCGCTCTTGGGCTTTAAGTTTCTGTATAGCCTGGTGGTGGAACGCAGCATCGAGCCGACTTCATTGATTATTCTCAATACCCTTTTGCCGGTGGCGCTGGATTTCCTGCTGGCGGCTAAGCAGACAAAGTGAGTGATGAAACGATTAAGTACGTCCCGTCCCTGGAGATGGGCTTTAACAGGTTGTTGAAAAAGCCGGTTGCTTTCTCAACAACCTTAACAATTCCTCGCATAGCTTGCGCTATGCTGCGTAATTGTACCGGCTTTTGAAGTGTTGAAAAGCCGCATCCGCGTTTTTCAACACCCTGTTAAGGTGGCCCGCTTGTTTGGCAAGCCGATTGAGGAATTTTTCGTATACAGCGCCGAGCCCTGAGGCGGACTGGTCAGAAAGGAAGCGCCATGCGACACGCTGTTAGCGGCGGTTTGTGCTTGCTGGTTGGGTTGATCCATTGCGGCCTAGTTTCTGGCTGTACGCGCCAGGCCAAGCCTGGCCAGGCCAGGACGGTGGATCGCGGCGTTGACAGCATCTCGGCTATGGCAGTAGTCAATGAGCTGACCGGGGCTGTTTATGCCGGCCGTCAGGCGGGTTCGGTCGGCAATTACCTGGCCGGCGATTACTTGACGGGGCTGTTGACCGGCCTGGGCCTGGACGTCCAGACGATGGAATTCGCCGAGCGGGTGCCGGTGGCGGTGCGAGCCGCCCGCTTCGAGTTGGTGGCGCCGGATGGCGGCGTCCGGGCCCTGGCTTTCCGCGATGAATACCGCGAGGTGGCCTATGGCGCCTGGGTGAGCGAGGCCGCCGAAGGCCCGGTCGCGGTGTTGGCTCAAGCCGCAGACGAGTTCGAGCCCGGTTCAATTGTCATCTTGCCCGGGCAGAGCTACGACCACGCCAACGACGTCGCCTTGTTGTCGCGCGGGGCGGTGGCGGTGTTGCTGTTCTTTGAGGACGCTGCCGCCCACCGCCGGGCGACCTATCCAGGCCAGGCGCCGGGACGGCTGGCCGTGCCGCGCTCCGGATTGATCAAGTTCGTGCTGTCCGAGGATGTCCGGCCGCTTTTGGTGGCCGCCCAGGCCGATGGCACGCGCCTGCGGCTGGTCAATCCCCTGGGCTTTGCCGACGTCAGCTGCCGCAATCTGTGGTCCGGCTGGAACGGCGACGGCGGCGACTTCCGGCCCCGTTTGCTCATCGTGGCCCATCTAGACCATATCGGCACCGAATATGACGGCCGGCCTTTCCCTGGCGGCTTGGACAATGCTTCGGGTGCCGGACTGGCACTGTCCCTGGTCGAAAATTTCGTGCGCGACCAGGTAGCCATGGACCTGGCGGTACTGCTGACCGATGCCGAGGAAGTCAACCTGAGCGGCGCCACGGCCTTCGTGCGCCAGCCGCCCTTCCCGCTGGCCGGCCTGGCCGTGTTGAACCTCGACATGGTCGGCGGAGTGGGGCTGACTAGGCTTTCGGTCTATTCCAACGGCGACGCGCCCAGCTTGGAGCTGGCCGAGCGGGCGGTGGCGGCTCTGTCTGCGGCTGGCATCGAGGCTCGGTCGGAGTACCCGGTCTACAACGTCGACTCCGGGCCCTTCGGCTCGGTCGGCGCCCGCGCCATCACCTTCTGCGAATGGGACCAATCGGTCTACCACCGCACGACCGACGATGCCAGCAATGTCTCGGCCGCCGAACTGGAAGCATTGGAGGCGGTACTGTACGATTTCGCCCGCGGCTTGTAAACCTGATCTGTCCCTTGTCTATTTTGGTAATTGTCCATACAATGCCGGCATGTGTATTTTTTGCGGTTCGGCCTTGCCAACGGGACGTATCGGTTTCCGGGATCTCTGCCCGGACTGCGCGCGCGAGTTGCATATTTGTCGGCATTGTAGCTTCTACAAGCCCGGCGTCTACCGGGAGTGCACCGAAACGATACCGGAGGCCATCAAAGACAAGGATCGCCTCAATTTTTGCGAGTATTTTCGGCCTTTGGCCGAACTGCCCGGCGCCGGCATTGAAGGCGGCAAGGCCAAGTCGGCCAAGGACAGTTTCGACAAGTTGTTCGGGTAGGATATAGTGGCACAACCGATAGCCTTTTTCGATTCCGGGGTGGGCGGTTTGCCTTACCTCGAGGCGGCCCGCCGCCTGTTGCCGGGGCGGCGTTTTATTTACCTAGCCGATCGGGCCGGTTTCCCTTATGGCACCAAGACGCCCCAGGCCGTGCAAGCCCTGGCCGTCCAGGCCGTGTTGGCCCTGGCGACGCGTTTCCAGCCGGTGGCCATCGTCGTAGCCTGCAATACGGCCACCGAGGTGGCTATCGACGCCATGCGCGCCGCCCTGCCCACCGTCCCGATCGTCGGCACGGTGCCGGCCATCAAGCCGGCGGCGGCCTTTTCTAGCGTCAAGCGCATCGCCGTGGTGGCTACCCAGCGGGCGGCCGAGGAGCCGTACCTGTTGCGACTGGCCGAACAATGGGCGGCTGATTGCCAGTTGACCCGCCTGGGCGACGGCGCCCTGGTGGACTTCATCGAGCGCCGCCTGTTCACGGCCAGCCCGGAAGAGCGGCTGGCGGCGGTGCGGCCGGCGGTTGAGAAAACCCTGGCCGCTGGGGCCGATGTCCTGGTGCTGGGCTGTACCCATTTCCTGCACATGGCCGCTGATTTTCTGGCGGCCGTCCCGGCTGGTCGGCATTTGCGTCTGGTGGACTCGCGCCAGGGGGTGGCGCAGCAAGTGGCGCGGGTAGTGGAACGCGCCACCGCCGAGACCGGTTCTGGCGCCGATGCGGGCTCTGGCGCCTCGGCCGAGCCAGACTTGATGTTCCTGACCGGCCCGGAACCCTTCGAGGCGCGTTATGAAGACTTCGCCCGCCGCTTCGGACTCGAGCCGGCCGGATCGCTCTATTGAAACGGATGGCAAGACATGGATAAGCGACCTTGAACGGCGTGGTGGTGGCTGGCAGCAACAATGTATTCGACGTGCGCGCGGCCGACGGCCGGGTCTGCCGCTGTTCGCTCAAGGGCAAAAAGCTCAAGACCGACGAACGTTTTTATAACCCGCTAACCGCGGGCGACGAGGTGACCTGGGAGCAGTCCTCGCCCGATGCCGGCGTCATCACCGGGTTGCAGCCGCGGCGCAGTCTGTTTTGGCGCTATAACGAGAAGGGCAAGGCCAGGCAAGCCATCGCCGCCAACATGGATGTGGTGCTATGCGTGGCCAGTGCCGGCATGCCGCCTTTCCGGCCGCGCTTCATCGACCGGGTGTCGCTGGAGCCGGTCGCCGCCAAGCTGCCCTTCGTGCTGGTGCTCAACAAGGCCGACCTGGGGATCGACGACGAGCTGGCCGCCCGCCTGGTCGATTACCGGCGCATCGGCTTCGAGATCATGGTCTGCAGCGTTGAGACCGGCGACGGCATCGACCAGCTGCGCGCCCGTATCGACGGTAAGCAAGCCGCTTTCGTTGGCCAGTCCGGCGTCGGCAAAAGCTCGCTCCTGAACGCCATGGAAGCCGGCTTGGGCCTGCGGGTCGGCGAGGTCTGCGAGAAATTCGAACGGGGCCGCCATACCACGGTGGCTGCGGTGCTGGTCCACCTGGCCGATGGCGTCACCCGGGTCATCGATACCCCCGGCGTGCGCCGCTTCGCCATTCGCGGCATCGACCCGCTCGAACTGCCGGCCTGCTTCCCGGAACTGCAGGTGGTGCAAACGATGTGCCAGCATGGCGCGCGCTGCCTGCACCAGGACGAAGCCGGCTGCGGCATCGAGCGGGCTATTAAAGAAGGCATCATGCATGCCGACCGCTATGAAAGCTACTCCCGCATCCTGTATGAATTGCAGGACACGGTGCAGTACGAGAAAGCCGCGGGACGCCCCCGGCCCGATTATTGGAAAGATGACAAGGATGAATACGATTATGAATGACCAGGCGGGCGCTTACCCCGCATCGCCAGCGCCTGATACAAACCAAATGGCAGCAATCGCGGCCGCCAACACCGGAGTCGAGGCTGGCACCGCTGCCACTAGCGCTGACGATTCAGGCCTGCCGCTGGCTCCGGGCGGGACCACGCCGCAGGTTTTGCAGCTGCTCGACTTCACCCGTATCCGCGCGGCGGTGGCCGACTACTGCCTGAGCGACGAGGGACGCAGCGCCGTCAACGACAGCCTGCCCTTCGTCGACGCCGGGGCGGTGGTCGATCTCAAGGCCCGGGTTGGCGCCTTGTGCACCATGTTCCACGACGGCCACATCGCGCCGCATTGTAACTTTGTCCCCGTCGAGGTGGCCGCCAAGGTGGCCTCCAAACCCGGCACCGCCCTGGAAGTCGAGGAGCTAGTAGCCCTCGGCCTGTGGGCCGAAAGTTACCAATTGCTTAAGAAGTGGCTGCTCTTCGTGCGTCACGACGACCTGAAATTACGCCTGCGTGAGGCGCCGGAATGCGCCGAAATTGCCGCCATCGCCTTCCGCATCGTCAACAAGGACGGCACGGTGCGCGACCTGCCGGAGCTGCGCGAGATTCGCCACCGCATCCAGAAGCTGCACGCCGACATCGAGCGCACCACGGCGGCCTTCTTCCAGGACGAGGCGATGCGCGGCGCCCTGCAGAACGACGTGCCCACCCAGCGCGACGGCCGTACCGTACTGGCGGTGCGGGCCGGCTTCAAGGGCCGGGTCGACGGCATCGTGCACGAAGTGTCCGGCACCGGCCAGACCGTCTTCATCGAGCCGCGCTCGCTGGTGCAGATGAACAACGCCCTAGTGGAGGAAGAGTCCCGCTATCAGCGCGAGTTGCTACGCATCCTGCGCGAGGCCACCGCCAAGATTCACCTTCACCACGGCGCGCTCGAGGCCGGCCGCCAGCTGCTGGCTTACCTCGATAGCCTGTACGCCCGCGCTCGTTATTCTTATTTAACCGACGGCGTCTTCGCCGAGGAACGACAGTCTGGGCTCGAGCTTTTCCACGCCAAGCATCCCATCCTGGGCAGTAAGGCCGTGCCCATCGACCTGCGCATCCCCGAAGAGACGCGGACGCTTATCATCACCGGCCCTAACACCGGCGGCAAGACCGTGTCGCTCAAGACGGCCGGCCTGTTCGCCCTCATGAACCAATTTGGCTTGGCTATCCCGGCGGCCAACGGCAGCGGCTTGCCGGTTTTCGACGCCGTCTGGGCCGACATCGGCGACGAGCAGAGCATCGACCAGTCGCTGTCCACCTTTTCGGCCCACATGCGCACCGTCTCGGCCATCGTCGGCGGGGCCACCGGCCGCAGCCTGGTGCTGCTCGACGAACTCGGCTCGGGGACCGACCCGGAGGAAGGCTGCGCCATCGCCATGGCCCTGCTCGATCACTTCATCGAGCGAGGCGCCCTCTGCCTGGTCACCACCCATCACGGTATCCTCAAGAACTACGGCTACACCCAGCCGGGCGTGCTGAACGCCTCGGTCGACTTCGACAAGACCACCCTGTCGCCCACCTACCGCATCCTTCTGGGTATACCCGGCGAGAGCCATGCCCTGGACATCGCCAGCAAGAACGGCCTACCTGGCGCGCTGGTGGCTGGCGCGCGCAATTACCTGGCCGACGAACGCACCGACGTTTCGGCCATGATCGCCGGCCTGATGGAGAAGCACCGCGACCTGGACTCGATGCGCCGCGAGGAGAAGACCATCCTTCAGAAGGCCCTCGACGAGCAGCGCAAGACCGACCTCAAGGCCCTGCAGCTCAAGCAGAAGGAACTGGAACTGCGCCAGCAGGGCGTGCGCGAGCTCAAGCAGCTGCTCCAGGAGAGCCGCAAGACCCTGGAAAACCTGGTGCGGGAAGTGCGCGAAGGCGAGCTGACGCGCGACAAGACCCAAGCGGTCAAGGAATTCCTGGCCAAATTCGACGGCGACGTCGAGCGGGCGGCCCAGGACATCAGCAGCGGCGAGGCCGAACTGCGCCGCGAAACCGCCGAATTGACGGCGGCCTGGGAACGGGCTGACGCCGACAGCGCCGCCGCCAGTGGACCGGCCCGGACGGGAGCCGCCAAGCGGAAACGGGCTATGGGACAGTCCGGCGGCAATACCGATGCCCCGATCAAGCCCATCGCCGCTTGCCTGGAAGCCGGGGCCGCCGTCCTGGTGCTGCCGGCCCGCCGCCGCGGCATCGTGTTGCGCGCGGCCAAGCCCGGCAAATGGGTCGTCGAAACCGACGCCCTGCGCCTGACAGTCGACGAACACAACCTGGAACTGGTCCAGCCCTTGGTCGAGACGGCTACCAAGATAACCATCGAAGGCGGCGGTGGCGGCCGACGGGCCGTCCTGGAACTGGATATGCGTGGCATGCGGCTGCAGGAAGCCGTCACCGCCCTGGAGGAACAGCTGGATGCCGCCATCCTGCAGAACATCTTGTCGTTCTCCATCATCCACGGTACCGGCGAAGGCATCCTGCAGCAGGGTGTGCGCGATGTGCTGTCCAAGAACCGCAACGTCGTCGAATTCCATTACGCCCGTCCGGAGCAGGGCGGCCACGGCAAGACCATCGTTCAACTCGGTTAAGGCTGTCCGCGCCATCATTATTGACGGGCAGGCGCCCGGCCCGTATACTCATCGCGGCCAGGTCAGGCCAGACTTGGCCGCTGACGGTTTTGCCGGCGTTGACGCGGCCTGCTGGGCACGGGTCTTCCCTTGATTAGGATGCAACCATGCCGCGCAACTATATCGTTTTGTCCAGGGATCATTAATGCACACTAATTTCTCCGTCGTTTTAAAGCTGATCAGGCATAACCCGGACTTCGCCATCAAGACGGCGCGCGCCTTCCTGCGCATGGAAAAGGCCGCCCGTTACGACCGCTCTTGCCTGCGGGGACGCAGCAGACGGCTGTCCTTGGTCTATTTCCGCATCACGCCGCTTTGCAACCTGCATTGCCTGATGTGTAACCAGCGCGGCATCAAGGGCGTGCTCAACGGTTACCACGCCGCCGAAGAGGCTCGCAAGTTGGTGCCCCTGGAGCGTTACTATCGCCTGGTCGACGAGTTGGCGGCGCGCGATCGCCCGATTTTTTACATGTGGGGCGGCGAGCCCTTTCTGTACCCTAATTTCATGGATCTGGCCGAATACATCACCCGCCAGCGCTGCCTGCTTTCGGTCAATACCAACGGCACCTTCCTGGAGCAGAACGCCGAGCGCATCGTCAAGAACGGTTGGCACGCCCTGTTCGTTTCCCTGGACGGCTTCCAAGCGGTGAACGACCAGATTCGCGGCGCCGGCTCTTACGAGAAGGTGGTCGCCGGATTGCGCGCCATTAATGAGGCCAAACGAAAATACAATACCCACCTGCCGTACATGGGCATCGTCACCACCGTCTCCAACATGAATTACCTGTCACTCGACGAGCTGGCCCGCGCCATGTCCGACTACGACCTGGCCTGGCACATCATCAATCTCGGCACCTACACCAACCAGACCATCATCGACGCCCAGACCAAAGTCATGAAGGAAGAACTGGGCTGCGAGGTCAAATGCCTGCCTGGTTTCGATACCGGCTTTAATGAGGGCATCGATGGGCGCAAATTCGCCGTCATCCTTAAGGCCATCCACGATCTCAAGCCTGGTTATCCGATTATAACCGTGCCGGCCATCGATCCGGACGCTATCACCGAGTATTACGCCGACCTGTCCAAGGTGATACGCAAGAATTGCGTCGTCCCCTGGTCGCAGGCTAATTTTGATTATGACGGCGACGTTCATTTTTGCGCCGATTACCCCGACTACACCATCGGCAACATCATGGACAGCGACTTTTACGATATCTGGAACGGCGAGCGCGCCGTCAAGTTCCGGCAGACCATCAAGGCCAGCCCGAATGGCTTATTTCCCGGTTGCGTGCGCTGTTACCAGAACATGCTGTTCGGCCGGAAAGTGAAGGGTTACTAAGCATGACTATCGGATTACGCCGCCTCGGCCAGAGCGACATCCAGCTGTCCCCGATCGGGCTGGGCTGCTGGCAATTCTCCCAAGGCAACGGCATCGGCGGCAAATTCTGGCAGACCCTGCCGGAGGACCAGATCGCCGCCATCGTGGCCGCCTCGCTGGCCGGCGGCATCAACTGGTTCGATACCGCCGAGATCTACGGCTGGGGCAAGAGCGAGACCGCCCTGGTGCACTCGCTGCGGGCGGCCGGCCGGCGGCCGGGCGAGGTGGTGATAGCCACCAAGTGGTATCCGGTCTTCCGCACCGCGGCGTCGATTGTCGCTACCTTTCCCCAACGCCAGGCGGCTTTGGAAGGTTGGCCGATCGACCTGCACCAGGTGCACATGCCCTGGGGCTGTTCCACCCGACAGGGCGAGATGAAGGCCATGGCGCGCCTGCTGTCCGAGAAGCAGGTCCGGGCCGTCGGCGTCTCCAATTTCTCGGCCAGTCAACTGCGCCAGGCGCACCGGGCGCTCCAGCGGGAAGGCTTTACCCTGGTATCCAACCAGGTGCGCTACAACCTGGCGCAACGCTATCCGGATTTTGACGATACCATTCAGACCGCCAAGGAACTGGGCATCAGCATCATCGCCTTTTCGCCGCTGGCCCAGGGCTTGCTGACCGGGAAATTCCACGAACACCCGGAACTGGTGCGGTTCCGGGTGGGGCTGCGCAAATTCATGCCTCTCTTTAGCCGGCGTGGCCTAGCCAGAACGTGGCCTCTCATCCAGGAACTGACTCGCTTGGGGCAGGCCTACCAGGCCAGTCCGGCCCAGGTGGCCCTAAACTGGTTGCTCAGCTATCATGGCGATATGGTCGTGGCCATCCCAGGCGCCACAACCACCGCCCACGCCGCCCAGAATGTCGGCAGCATGGCCTTCCAGCTGACAGCGGCCGAATGCCGGCAGTTGGCGGACTTGGGCCGTTGACCAGGCTGACCAAGCGGACTGCCAGGCGGGTTGCCAGCTGACTAAGCTGCCGGCTTGGGTCAGGCCACCGGAGCGCCGACGTCAGCCCATTCCACCCCTTCGCCATCCGGAAGGTCGCGCGCGGCCAGCCGTCCGATGAGCTTCGGCAGCAGCCGAGGTTCCAGGCCGGGACGCAGCACCTTCTCGGTCCGCAACACCACCAGGTTTTCTTCGGTCAAGGCTTCGCCGCGACGGATGGCGCGGGTGGCATGAATGCTGCGGTTGGTGCGCCGGTAGTTGGCGGCCTCGCTTGGCGCCAGGCGCTTGCGGCCATCGCCAAGACAAGCGGTCACCGCTGCCTGACCATAGCGGTCCACCAGCTCGGCCAGGGTCGTTTCTGGCGTTTGGCTGGCCTGCCGGCGCAGCTGCTGAACCAGGCTGGCAAAGTTGGCCGGTTCCAGGGCGATGGGGTCATCCAGGCCGGCATCCCGCCGCGACAGGCAGATATGTTTCTCGACGATGACCGCGCCGCACAAACTGGCCAGGGCCGGCACCAGGATCGGGTCGAGGGAATGGTCGGACACGCCGACCGGGATGCCGAACAGGCCAGCCAGGTGGGGAAGTAGCCGCAGGTTGTAGTCTTCGGCCGGCGCCGGATAGGCGGTTACGCAATGCAGGAGGGCGATGGGTCGGGCCGCTGTCGCCTGGTCGGCCTGGTCAACCCGGAAAATTTCCAGGGCGGCCTCAATGTCGCCCAACCTGGAAACGCCTGAGGACAGGATAGTCGGCTGGCCATAGCCGGCCAATTCGGCCAGTAAGGGCAGGTGGTTCAATTCGGGGCTGGCCACCTTGAAGGCGCTGACTCCCATAGCCCGTAGTTCTCGGGCGCTACGCAGGCCAAAAGGCGTGCACAGGAACAACCCGCCTAGACTTTCGGCGGCCGTTTTCATCTCCGCCAGAAAATCCGGGCCGCAGGACAGCTGCCCGAATCGTGCATATAAAGGAATATCGCCGCCGGGCAAGGGCACTAGGCCGGTATTGCGGTGGATTATTTCGTCGGCATAGACATGCTGGAATTTGACACAGTCCGCGCCAGCCTCAATGGCGGCGGACACCAGTTCTCGGCCTCGTGTCCGGTCGTTACCGTGCCCGGTGCCGATCTCGGCGATGACCAGGCAACGCTGCGCCGTATAGTGCTGGGCTCCGATTATAAAACGGCAGGCTGGGGTGCCAAGTAAGCTTGAGTCCATCGATTAGGTCCTTTCGGTTTCAAAACGTTTTCCCCTCGACAATTCCCGAGCTATACTATATTATATTTTGCATAGAGCGCAATTGTTTGCATCAATTCCACTGTACCGTCGTCCGCGCGCGCCGGACAGTCTCGTTTGAGGAGTTCGTCCATGAAGCATCTGTTTTGCGATGTCTGCAAGAGAGAAGTAGTCGACCCGATCCCGATGCGTACCTTCTACCATGTCAGGGAATTCGATCTGTGCGAAAATTGCCGCGATGATTTAGAAGCGGCCACCAAATTTACGGTGCGTACTCGTCAGCCCTTCGATTTCGCCTGGTTCCAGAAGATGCAACTTGACTTGATCAAAATCGGTATCGCCAAGAATCGGATTCCGGTCGGTAAGTAAGCCCGATGGTATAGTAAGCGGCAGGTTAGGCGGAAGCCAGCCTGCCGCCCGTGTTTCCGGCGGCAGGCTGGGCTTGCAGCCTCCCGCAAAGCGTGCAGTTTTGGCGCATTTTTTGCTTTTGTTGACTGTCGTTGACAGAAAAAGCCGCCTTGTGCTATCCTGCCACCGAAAAAATCGCACACGCAAGGAGTCAAGATGTCTGGCCATAGTAAATGGGCGACGATCAAACACAAGAAGGGTGCTGCTGACGCCAAGCGCGGTCAGATGTTTACCAAGCTCATCAAGGAAATCTCGATTGCGGCGCGTATGGGCGGCGGCGATCCCGATTCCAACGCCCGCCTGCGCACCGCGATGCTAAAGGCGCGGGCTGCCAACATGCCCAAGGACAACATCGAACGGGCCATCAAGAAGGGCACCGGCGAGCTCGGTGGAGCCACCTTTGAAGAACTGGTTTACGAAGCCTATGCTCCTGGCGGCGTCGCTATTCTTATAGAAGTTCTGACCGACAACAAGAACCGGGCGGCCGCTGAAGTCCGCAATATCCTCAACAAGGCCGGTGGTTCCTTGGCTACTGCCAACGCCGTGGTGCGCCTGTTTGAGCGTAAGGGCGTCATTTCCCTGGATGGCGAGAAATACAGTGAGGAAACTGTCATGGAACTGGCTCTGGAGGCCGGTGCTGACGATATCGCCAATGAGGACGGAGAGATCGTGGTCTATACCACGCCCGATGCCTTCGAAACCGTGCTCAATGCCATCAACGCCAAGGATATGGCTACTGACGGCGCCGAAATCTCCATGGTTCCGGCCACCTGGGTGGATGTCGATGCCGATACCGGCGCCAAGATCAGCCGCATGATCGACCGACTGGAAGAGAACGATGACGTCCAGAACGTGTATCACAACGCTAACCTGCCGGAAACCGACGAATAGAATCGCATGAAAACGCAACGGATTCAGGTCCTGGGCATCGATCCAGGACTTGCGTCTCTGGGGTGGGGCGTCGTCGAGATGGACGGCGCCCGACTTGTTTATAAAGCCCATGGCAGTATCCATACCAAACCCAGTCAGCCGATCGGCGAGCGCCTAGCCTGGCTGCGCGACCAGCTGCTGGCCGTAATTAACGACTGGCAGCCGTTCGAGGTGGCCATGGAAGGGCTTTTCTTTTCACGCAATGTTTCCAGCGCTCTGCAGGTGGCCGAGGTTCGCGGCATGCTCCGTATGGCCCTGCATGATCGTGGCTTGACCGTTGCCGAGTATCTACCCAATGCCGTCAAGCAGGCTGCGGCTGGGTCGGCCCGCGCCGGCAAGGGCGATGTCCAGAACTTCGTTAAGATCGTATTGGGACTGGCCGAAATACCGAAACCGGATCATGCGGCCGATGCTCTGGCCGTAGCCATCTGCCATGCTTTTCATCATAGCGGGCCGATCGCGGCGTTGTCAGCCCGACGCTGAGGCTCGACAGGCACCCGATAGGCTATCAGGTCGAGCCAGGAAGGCGAGCGTACGGCGCGGTAGTTTTGCGGGCAAAACTACTATGTCACCACTTTTGTCGGGAAGCAAAAGTGGTGACTGGCCTTCGCCTTTCCACCGCTTCGCCGCCTGGCGCTCGGTCCCGCTATGATGAAAAGACTTTTCTGGAGCGCGCTTCGCGCGCTAGCGGGCCGATCGCGGCGTTGTCAGCCCGACGCTGAGGCTCGACAGGCACCCGATAGGCTATCAGGTCGAGCCAGGAAGGCGAGCGTACGGCGCGGTAGTTTTGCGTGCAAAACTACTATGTCACCAATTTTGTCGGGAAGCAAAATTGGTGACTGGCCTTCGCCTTTCCACCGCTTCGCCGCCTGGCGCTCGATTGGGAAGAAGGTCGAGCCAGGATGGCGAGGGTACGGCGCGGTAGTTTTGCGGGCAAAACTACCATGTCACCAATTTTGTCGGGAAGCAAAATTGGTGACTGGCATTGCCTCCGCGTGTGTGCCGCCTGGCGCTCGGTTCCGCTATGCTGAAAAGTCGTCATTTGGCAAAGATAATTTTGCAAAAGAATAGTTGCAAAATTATCTTTGCGATGGTATACTTGGGCTATGGCAAAGAAAAATAATCTAAACGATGAATCTGACGGGTTGGTTTGCAGTTTGCGGCCAGATAACCTGAAGGGTTTGGCTCATCCGTTGCGGGTCAAGTTGTTGGGTCTGCTGCGGGAGGCTGGCGCGGCCACGGCCAGTCAGTTGGCGCAGCGGCTGGGCGAGTCGAGCGGGTCCACTAGCTATCATCTGCGGCAACTGGCCGAGTACGGTTTCATTGAAGAGGATCGAGCGAAGCAATCGCGCAAAGAACGCTGGTGGCGGGCGGTATCCTTCTACACTCATTTTGACGAACACGCTTTGCTGCGCGATAGCGCCACACGCCTGTTGGCCGGCGAGTTCATGAGGGCGGTGGCCGAAGCCAATTATCGGCGAACCATCGAGTGGATCGACCGTTTACCGACCCAGTCCGCGGCGTGGGTCGGGGCTGGCACAGCCAGTGATTGGGCTTTACGCTTGACGTCGGCTGAACTCAAGAGCCTGGCTGGCGAACTGGAAGCTATTGTCACGCGCTACCGGCGTTATGACCCAGCGGAAACGGCGCTTGAGGGCAGCGCTTTCGTCGCCGTGCAGCTCCAGTTGCTGCCCGACGCGCCAGATCAAGACCCACTGGTCGCGCTTGCGCCGGGAAGTACACCATGCTAACTGCCTTCGTCAATCGTTTCCTGCATTGGGCGGTGGTCGGTATCATCAGTCCGGTACTGGTCTTGATGCTGTTGTCGCGTCAGGTGCCGCTTGAGCTGGTCGGCGTCATCATGGCCCTTATGTCGCTCGGTGTGGTGGTTTTCGAACTACCCAGCGGCATTCTGTCCGATCTGATCGGCCGCAAGCGGGTGTACCTGCTGTCTTTGGGTATTAGCCTGGCGGCATTGGCTTTGCTGCTGGCGCTCGATGGCCTGGTGGTGTTGTGCCTGGGTTTCGGGCTGTATGGCGTGGCCCGGGCTTTTGCCTCGGGTTCCATCGAGTCGGCCTTCATCGATGCCTTTATCAGGCAGCGGGGTAAGGATAAGCTGCATACGCTGATTACGGTGATGAATTGTGGCGAGGCGGCTGGACTGGCCGGCGGCGCGGTGGCTGGCGGTTTCATTCCCGGGCTCTGGCAGGCTGTCCTGCCTGGCGCCCCGCCGTATCACGGTAATCTGCTGGTCCAGGTCGTCATCCTGGTTATTATATTCATCATGACGCTGGGATACCGGGACGAGCCGAAGGCTGACGCCCGCCTCAGCTTGAAACAGTTACTGACCGAGGCCGGCCAAGCCATCAAGGCTAACCCGCTCATCAAGCTGTTGTTGGCCGGAGCCTTTGTCTGGGGCGGTGCTTTCAGCGCCCTGGAGGTGTACTGGCAACCGCGACTCAAGGTTATTTTGCCAGCCGGTGAAGGCAGTGTCCGCTTTTTCGGGCTCCTGAACAGCGGCTACTTTTTGGCGGCCATCGCCGGCAGCTTGCTCATGAATCGAATCCTGACCAGGATCAAAGGCCGTCGCTTGCTGGTCAGCGGCCTCATCCGCCTGGCTGTTGGCCTGGCTTTTGCGGCCTTGGCTGCCCAGGGTGGAGTGGTTGGTTTCTCGGTTTTCTTTTTGTTAGTGATGCTGTTCAATGGCATGCTTAACGTGCCGGAGGGCACCATCTTTAACAGTGAAATCCCGGCCGACAAGCGAGCCTCGTTTCTGTCGCTGGTTTCCTTTGTCTTGCAGCTGGGCGGAATCCTGGCTGGCCTGGGTTTCAGTCTGCTGACGCGCTGGCTGCCCATTCCGGCTCTGTGGCTGATAGCGGCGGCCATATTCAGCGCGTCCGGGCTGGCTTACCTGGCTTTTCTGGCCCGAGCACCGTTCAGCGCACCTTGAACGATCAGTGCTAACTGGCAACCGGTCGAGCCAGGTTGAGCCAGGACGAGCCAGGACGAGCCAGGACGAGCCAGGACGAGCCAGGACGAGCCAGGAAGGCGAGCGTACGGCGCGGTAGTTTTGCCTGCAAAACTACCATGTCACCAATTTTGCCCGGAAGCAAAAGTGCCGCCGAGCAAACAGGACGAGCCAGGAAGGCGAGCGTACGGCGCGGTAGTTTTGCTTGCAAAACTACTATGTCAGCACTTTTGCCCGGAAGCAAAAGTGCCGCCG
>Ga0209518_1000363_pt1 | contig 59273 bp, 63 predicted proteins | sample RifGroB1_FD_183993 | JGI IMG/M metagenome (GOLD analysis project Ga0209518, IMG submission 183993) | Groundwater microbial communities from Rifle, Colorado, USA - Groundwater B1 (SPAdes) (version 2) | ecosystem: Environmental > Aquatic > Deep subsurface > Groundwater | place: Rifle, Colorado...
GTCTTCAATTTTCATGCTTTCAATAAACTTCCCCCACATTTTCACCTCTTTAAAATCAATATTTCTATAAATGTTGTAAATTATTTTGTCTTTATCTGCCCCCAAATCCATTAAGGACGCTGCAATTCTAAGGGTTCCTTCCCCGACATTTTGGTATTGGAAAGATCCTGTGTCGCCGATTATTCCCGTTAGAAGACATTCTCCCATCTCCTTATTCGGGGAGATGCCCCAATCCTCAAAAACTTTATACAGAAGTTCCCCTGTTGAAGTAATCTCGGCATCTATCAGGTTGATTTTCCCGAACCTTTCGTTTGAAATATGGTGGTCAATCACGATGGTGTCGATGCTGGGTTTATCGCTATCTTTTAACCCCGTTACCATCGCGTAGGTTGAAGAATCAATTACAAGAAAAAGGTCGTAGCTTGAAAAATCAAAGGTTGAAAAATTGACTCTTTTAATCTGATCCGCTCCGTTAAGAAAATTTAAATCCGCGGGGATATCGCTGGGACAAATAACCGAAACGTCTTTGTCCATACTTTTGAGAGCCATGGAAAGTGCAAGTGCGCTTCCCACGGAATCCGCATCGGGTCCCCTGTGACAGTTAACCAAAATCTTTTTGGCTTTCTCTATTTCTTTCAGTATTTTTTCCGATTCTTTATAGTTCATAACTGTAAGCATAATTCATTGCGATTTATTTTGTATGCCCGAGTTTAAAAAGCGTTCCTCCCCAAACCGGCCATTCGTCGACTATTTTAGTCCATCCGAAAGTGGTAATCCAGGCGGAAGGGTTATGAACCGGATCGCATTTTTCTCTCGGAAGCTCACAAACAACAAACAGTTGATCGGTTACCGTAAACTGGAGGGAGGAAGGGTCGGTATCAACTACAGGTGCCCCCCAAATAATTAGAAAGTATTGGTAAACATCGCGGTTATTCAAATCCGAAATTGTCGCAAGATTAAACCTTTCCCCATTTGATTTTTCCTGTATCACTCGGGCTACGGAAATGGCACGTTGCATTTGCGATGTCGGGCTATCTAAAACCGGAGATTTGGCAAGATTAACAATAACAAGGGACAAAAGGTAAACTCCGAATACCAAAAACGGAATTTTATACTTTCTAATATTTTGTGCTACCACTCCGATGAGTAAAAACGGTACCGGAAATAAAAATTCGAGGTAGTGATCGTATACCGAACCTTTTAATAAGGAGGCTCCTGCTATACCAAACACCAACCATGATAGAACCAAACCCAATGAATTTTTAAATTTTCTATTTACAAAAACCCAAATGATAACTGATAAAAAGACCGCTAAAGTAAAAACGCTTAGATAAATATTCTTTGCGGATACCAAATTTGATGCAAGCATAAATACTACCGAGGCAGCTTTGGAAAAGTAAGAGCCCAAGGAAAACCCTATATCATTTCTATTAACAAGGAATGCTACGACGGCACGTGTATTTGTCCACCCGTGTCGTATATCAAAAATCAAAAGAGGGCTCATTAAAATCGCAAAAATTCCTAAACCAATCAGGGATTTTTTCTTAAAATTCTCAAACATTTTAGTAGTGGATGTCTTTTTTAAATCTCTATATGTCAGTAACCAAAAAATAAAAAGGGTGGGTGCAATTAGAAGCCCTAAATAGTGGGACTGCAGGACAAAAGCAAAGGCAACGCCGAGAATTAGCAGCCAACCTGCCTCATGCCTTCTCCAAACCCGCCAGATGGAATAAACCGAGAGGAGTGCAAAAAACGGCATTATATTTGGATTCCAAGAGGATCTGGAAAATACTATTGCGGTCGGAGAAATTGCGTATAAGCCGGCTGCAACCAAGCCTGCAACTTTACCAAACCATGTTCGGCCGACGAACCAGATGAAAAAAACCGTAATAACTCCCAAAATTGCAACTTGAACGGCAGGGCCGACCGGGGAAAAATTAGCAATCAAAAGCGGCAATGCCATCATGTAGTAATAAAGGGGTCCCAAATACATATTTCCGATTGAAGTACCGGGTCCGATAAGGGGAGGGTGAAGTTCGGTAAGAAATCTCCTGACTATAATAACGTCACGCCCTTCATCTCCCAAAAAGGTCATGTATTGGTCAATTTTGTATAGCCGTAAGAATGCACTGATTGCCAGGATTGACAGCAGGATCCAAAACTCCACTGGGTTTTTTTTAACAAAATCACGGATATTTTGCCAGGCTTTGCCTGTTTTTAGTGCAATTTTTTCCATAGGCGTAGAAGGTCAACAAAGCTTTTTATTATGACGTCCAGATTCCTGCCGGTGCCCACACCCTTAAGCCTTGGATAATGCGTTACGGGAATTTCCACTATTTTAAAACCTTTATTCTTGGCTTTAATAAGAAGTTCACTGCTGATAAAGGCTCCTCTTTTGCTTTCCAGGTGCGGAATGGCATCCACCACCTTTTTGGAAATCAGTTTAAATCCGCAATCTATATCACGGACCCTAAGTCCGAAAAGAATAAAAACCGCAAATTCCCAAAGTTTGCTTGTAATTATTTTAAAAGTGGAGACCTGCCTTTTTTTGTAATAGCCTATGACAAGATCCGCATTTGTTTCTTTTTGCTTACTTATAAAATCCGTAATTTCGGAAAAATCGAATTGCCCGTCCGAATCCGTAAAGGCAATCCACGGGTATTTGCTTTCATATAAACCGGTTGTGATTGAGGCGCCATATCCTTGATTGGGCTTATGCGTTATGACCCGGATCCTTTTTTCCGATTCCGCAAGTTCTTTGATCAGTGCGGGTGAATCGTCTGCCGACCCGTCGTCAACAATAATTAGTTCCCACTCCTCCGCCACATCTTCAAGGACCGTTTTTGTAGTCGAAACTACGTTTTTAATATTAGCTTCTTCGTTGTAAGTAGGTAAAAAAACCGAAAGTTTGTCTATAATCCTAGCCACAAACCAAGTCTATACTAGATTCAGCCAATTTGCTAATATCAAAGGTACATGAGGGAAAGAATCAAAGGCCTGGCTATTGCCTCCGCCTTATCGCTTATTCCGACGCTTTTAATTTGGCTTCCCCTGGTCCTACGGGTCGGCAATTTCTGGAGTATTCCCTTGCCCCAAAACGGTTTGGCCACGATTGTTGCCAATTACGACGGGCCGCTTTATCTGGTAGCCGCAAAAACTCTTTACAGTAAGGCACAGATTTCCGCCAATTTTCAGTTCCCTTTGCCCACGGAGTACTACACGGCTCATTTCCCTCTTTTTCCGCTTCTTATAAAAACTTTCGGATTAATAACCAATTATCCGTATGCCATGTTAATAGTCACGATTTTATCGTCAATTTTGGCGGTCTATTTCTTCATGAAACTGATTTCCCAGTATGTTGAAAAAAAGGATGTTCTATTTTTGACTTTTCTTTTTTCAATCTTCCCAGCAAGGTGGCTTATCGTCAGATCCGTCGGATCCGCCGATCCACTATTCGTGGGTGCGGTCATTGCGTCTCTTTTCTATTTTAAAAACAAGAAGTATTGGCTGGCCGGGATCTGGGGTGCCGTCGCCCAGCTAACCAAATCCCCCGGGATTCTGCTTTTTATTTCCTATCTTATCTTTCTTTTAATTCCGGTTATCAAACGTAAAATATTTGTACCCGCCGGAAAATGGATTGAAAACCTTAATCTGAAAAAGACATTTCCCATTCTTCTGATTCCGGTAAGCCTTATTGCCGTTTTCGGTTTTTACAAAATTGTCCAGGGAGACTTTTGGGCATATTTCCATTCGGGGGATAATATCCATTTGATTTTCCCGCCTTTTCAGATTTTTAACTATGCGGCCCCCTGGGTGGGGACTTTCTGGCTGGAAGAGGTGATTTTTATATATCTACTCGGGGCGGTTGGGATTTACAAACTTTTTCAGAAGAAAGAGTATGAACTTGGTACATTCGGTGCAATATTTTTTGTTCTATCGCTATTTATTGCGCACCGAGACCTGGTAAGATACTCTCTCCCCCTGGTGCCTCTTTTATTCGTGGCTTTTTCCGAAACATTGGTTAAAAAGGAGTTCAAAATAGGGCTTGCCGTAATAATTATCCCGATTTATCTATATTCCTTGGCATTCATTTCCCAAAACGTAATGCCGATAGCCAACTGGGCACCTTTCTTATAAGCCTCCTCACTTAAAATTCCGCGTGGGTTTTTGCCGGAATTTGAGACTAATCTTGTATGAGTGAAATTCCCAGATTTTGGCGAAATAAGGATCAGCGTTACAGACTTTTGGGTGAAATTTGTCCAAGCTGTGAAGAAAAAATATTCCCCCCAAGGGATGTTTGCCCGCACTGCGGAGGCCAGGCACGCGATAAATATGAATTAAGCGGCAAGGGAGAAGTTTTTTCTTACACAAAGATGTATGACGCCCCGGCGGGTTTTGAAGGACAAGCCCCCTATACTGTGGCTCTGGTAAAACTTGAGGAAGGGCCGATGGTAACTGCACAACTGACCGATCTGGGCAATACACCTGTTGAAATTGGGATGCCTGTTGAGATGGTTACAAGAAAGCTAAAGGTTGACGGGGACAATGAAAGAGGTGTAATTATCTACGGCTATAAGTTCAGGCCGGTGCTTTAGACTTAGCCCACGGAAGCTTCCAGGTTTTCCAAATTACCAGGTTATACATGAGGTAGTTATACGGTAAGACCAAAAATACAACAACAAATGCGAGAATCAGGGCATCGTATTTGACTCCAATCAGTTTTACTCCGAAGGGGCCGGCAATTGCCTGAATAATCAGGGCTCCCGCTGAAGTTAAGTTAAACTGCAAAAACTTAACAAGTATTGCCTTAAAGCCGGCAATTTGCGCTTCTTTGAAAGTCCAAATGTTGTTGAAGGTAAAATTGCTGATTATCGCAAGCTCCGTCGCAAAGAGCCAAACCAAAGTTTCGTTAAATCCCAATGTCCTAAAAACCCGCAGAAAAATATAATTCACTACAAAACCCAGAAAACCTACCGTCCCGAACTTGATAAATCTTTGTTTGTCCATAATACCCAAATAAATCGCCAGCTCGAAAGTCGAAATCATTTCTTTCCAGTTAAATTTAGACTTGTCTTTGGTACGTGTTTCAAACTCAAGAGGAACTTCAACCGTCTTTTTTGAATTCTTGAGGGACTGATAAAGTAAGTCGACTTTATGAGAAAATCTTTCAAGTTTGTGAAGCTTTTCCAAATCAATTTTATTTAGAACCCCATCGACTTTTGTCAACCTGAAACCTGTCGTCAAATCGTGAACTTTAAAATTAAGAAGTGCTATGCGTATAAAAAGGTTTCCAAAAAAACTTACTGCCTTACGGCTTGCCGCCCACTCCTTCGGAACCGAACCGCCTTTAATGTATCTGCTGCCAATCACATACTCCGCCCCGTTTAGGTAGGCATCAACCATAGGTTTAACAAAACGCGGAGGGTGTTGAAAATCGGCATCCATTTCCATGACAGCGTCTGCCTTAAGCTCTTTCATGGCGTATTGCATTCCCCTTACGTAAGCCCATCCGAGGCCAGGTTTATCCTGCTCTATCAGGTGCACATGTTTATAGGTCTTTGAGGCGTCTTCTACAATTTTAGTTGTTCCGTCTTTCGAATGATTATCAACTATAAGAAGCTGCATGTCCGCGTCAATCTTCGGAAACTCCCTTTTGACCAACTCCTCAATCATCCTTTTTATGTTTTCCGTCTCGTTCCAGGCCGGCATTATGATTACAACCCTGCTCATGTTAATTAACTTTATAACACAGAATTGCAAAATTACAGAGGTAATCTTTATGTTTCACGATGTCCCTGATAAAATACGGGGGCAACGATGAAAATTGACGTAGTTACACTATTTCCGGAGATGTTTGCCGGGCCTTTTGATGCATCCATCATCAAGCGTGCGCAGGCCAAGGGTCTTATTGATATTCAGGTTCATGATCTTCGCAAGTGGGGCGAGGGCGACAGGCGCAATGTCGATGACCGGCCATATGGCGGCGGAGTTGGAATGATATTAAGGGTAGATATACTTGACGCGGCAATTTCAGAACTGAAGAAAAAAAAGTCGAAGGTAATCTTGCTGGACGCTACAGGGGAAAGATACACCCAGGCAAAAGCACTTTCCCTCTCAAAGTTTGACCACATAATACTCATTGCCGGGCACTACGAGGGGGTAGACCACCGCGTTCACGAACATTTGGTTGATGAGGTAATTTCAATCGGGGATTACGTTTTGACGGGAGGGGAAATTCCGGCAATGGTAATCGTTGATTCGGTCATCCGCCTAATACCGGGGGTCTTAGGAAAAGACGAGTCGTCAGCCGACGAATCCCATAAAGAACCGGGGTACCTGGAATATCCCCAATATACGAGGCCGGAAGATTACAAAGACTGGAAAGTTCCAAAGGTGCTTCTTTCGGGAAACCACAAGGAGATTGAAAAGTTCCGCTCACCTCAACTTTTGACCCAGCCAAAGAACAAAGGTTAATGCATAGTAATAGACGGGTCCGTGATAAATTTTTGAGCTTTTGACTAACTCCTCATTCATTCCCCCGGCTTTTTGAGAAGAGGCGCCGTGATGGTGGTAAAATTCCGCATCGGGACAATAATATATAGGTATCCCCGCTTTTTTTAATCTCCGAGAGTAGTCAATGTCTTCAAAATACATAACAAGTTTACTGTTAAGTTGTCCGACCCTATTTAAAACCTTCCTCGGGATCATCAGTACCGCCATTACCGCTCCTTCGACCCGGACCGGTTTAGTGCCCTCCGGACGGAACATAAAATAGCTCCCTTTCATTTTCAAAAAATATTCTTTAATGGCACCCAAAATTGTCGGCAATCTAAAACAGGAATCCTGCAGAGTTCCGTCGGGAAAAAGAAGTTTCCCCGATAAAACCGCCTTGCTTTGGAATTGCTTATTTATTTCAATCATGTTTGATAACGCACCGGGCCTTACTTCAGTATCCGAATTTAACAAAAGGAGAAGTTCCCCCCGAGAATAGTCAATTAAACGGTTATAGCTTGCGACAAAACCCTTGTTGGTTTTATTAATTAAGAACCTTGCATCCGGATATTTTTTGGTCAACCTTTCAAAATCGTCTCCCGAGGCATCATCCAGCACCAATATCTCATCTTTTTCCGGATCAAACCCCGATCTTTTATCAAAAATGCTTTTTAAAAGTTTATCCGCAAGATCGGTTGTTTTGTAATTGGAAATTAAAACGGACAGCCTAACGGAGTATTTATAAATACCGGCCGACTTTTCCTGATAGGGAGAGGGGCCTTTTTTGGCGTATAAAAAATCCAAAACCGCGGTTTTTTGGGCCATCCTTCCCGTCAAGAGTTGTTTAAAAGCTTGCCGTAATACGGCAAGCTTTGTTCTTGCGGGAGCATACTTAAAAGTAAAGTAAAGTCTATTGCGGGTTAATAAATAGTCGGTTTGGGCGGAACCGATGCCGGTGGTTCTTGAAACCTTGTGGTAAATAAAAGTACTGCCGCAATAAAGCAATTTTCCTCCCCCCTGAAGTATTCTTTGCTGCCAATCATTATCCTCAAAATAAGCAAAAAGGCCTTCGTCAAAATAACCTGCTTTTTCCAGGGTTCCGCTTTTAATCATCAGGCAGGCTCCGCTGACGAAACCGGTTTCTCCGGTCTTATCAAACTTTCCTTTGTCCACTTCGTCAATCCCGTGGTGCAGGCTTCGGACGTTCTTCCAGTCAAAAGAGCCTCCCCCATACCAAATAACTTTGCCTTCATCCTCTTTTTTGTAACGGTTCTTTTGAAATTCATATCCGGGAGCAAAATAAATTTTTGGTGAAACTACGGAAGATTCCGGGTTTTCTTCAATGGCACGTATAAGTTTTTTAATTAAAAGTTCGTCGCCGATGAGGGTATCGTTATTTATAATCATTATATAGTCCGCCCCCCATGCGGCTGCATATTTCATTCCGAAATTATAGTTACCCGCAAAACCTTTATTTTTGCCCGCCTGCAGAAGGTCGGTATTCGGAGATTTGACTTTAATATGATCTCCTATCCAGTCACCGGGGGTTGCGTCAACCACGATCATCCGGAAATCAAAACCGGCGGTATCGAGTTTTTTTGCCGATTCCAAAAGATCCAACGTATCCTGCGCCCTGCCAAAATTCACGGTGACCAAAGCTACCTTTTTCATATTTGTCTTAGTACTTTCATATAAGCCTGCTTTCTGGTTTTATTTCCCAAAATGAAAAATGCAAACCATCTCAAATATGCACCAAGTCTTAAAAGAGGAAGCAGTAAACCCATCTTCTCCGGATAGTATTTTCGCAAATAGTAAATCAAGCCGACCACTTCCAATACGTAAGATTGTGCCATTTTTTCAGGAATTTGATGTGTACTTGCCCTATCCAAATGCGTTACGGTGAAACGCGGGGTGTAAAAAATATTATAGCCCAGGTCATGAACACGGCGGGACCACTCAACCTCATCCATATACATAAAGAATTTTTCGTCAAATCCTTTTGTTTTTTCAAAAACTTCACGGTTCATAAAAAGGAACGCTCCCTGAACCCATCCTACTTTTCTGTCGGATTTGAAAAATTCCTTATCCCGGGGGTGAAACTGCTTAAAAAATTTATTTAAAAAAGGTACCAAATCCAAACCCCAGAACCACGACCAGACGTTTAAGGGTGTGGGTAAGTTGCCGGCGCTGGGTTGCAATTTTCCGTTCTCGCGCAGCAACTTACATCCGAGCACATCACATTTTTCATTGCTGTCAAAAAAATTTAGGGCGTCTGCCAGGGTATCTTTTTCCACATAGGCATCGCTGTTAAGCAGAAGCAAATACTTATTTCTGGGATTACTTTTTGCAAAACCAAGGTTGTTGCCTTTGGCGTACCCGAGATTGGTACCGGAGCGTACCAATTTAACCCAGGGGTACTTTTCCCTGATCATTTCGCCAGTCGCGTCCCCCGAGTTGTTGTCAACCACCACCACCTCGGTTTCAAGCCGGTCCTCAACATTATCCATGGCTGCCTTTAGACACCTCAGGCATTCATCGGTAACGCTTTTTGTATTCCAGCTGACAATAATGACAGTTAGTCCGCTTTTATGCATATTTAAGCCCCAATCTTAACTTGGTGAGCCTGTATTTTTCTAAAAGTAAAATCCCCAACCAAACTAGAGCAATGAGGGGTGCCGGACCGAGTTCTTTCCAGTGTTTCCTCACAAAAATGTTCATTACACCGGCTGCTGATCTGGCGGCTTTTAAACTGGTTTCTTTGGGGACTTTTACCGCGGCCGTTTTCCAAAGACCGGAGGAGGAGCCTTTGAAATGAACTATTTCCGAACTTGCGTCGTACCAGATTTTCATGCCAAGTTTTTTTATCTGGTAGCACATCTCAATATCCTCGCCGTTCCAGAAATAATCTTCGTCCCACCAATTTATTTTATCCAGAACCGGTCTTCGGATCATTAAATATGTTCCGCTAATGCAGTCAATTTCCGAACTTTTTCTGTAATCAAGATATGTGGCGGTGTAGCCTGCAAAAAATTTAGACTTGGGCAGAAGTTTTGATAAACCCGACCAGTAGCTAAACGTATTCCAAATCGTCGGAAGCCCCCGGTGGCAGGAATAGTCTATTTTCCCGTTCGGAAGCACCACCCGGCAGCCGACTGCTGCGATATCTTTTTTGTCTTCCAGAATTTTTAAGGTTTTTTGGATAACTTTATCGCTAATTTTCGTGTCGGGATTTAAAAATAAAACGTTTTTTGCATTGGCAAACTTTCTTGCCAAATTATTTGCTTTTGCAAACCCGAGATTTTCCTTACTGGTAATTAATTTTACATTCGGGAAATTTTTCTCAACCGCATCCGCCGTGCCGTCCGTTGAGGCATTGTCTATAACAATAACATTCCAGGCATCTCCTTTTCCCTTGGTATCGAAAACAGATTTCAGACAATCCAAAAGGAGGTCTTTAACATTAAATGTGGTTATGACAATATCAAGATCGTTTCTCATATTTTTCCAAAAACTCGTTAATCATTTCCTTCCAGGATTTAAAAGTACTACCCAACCTCTTCTCGGTTTGGTCAACCGCCAAGCCGCCAAGCCTTGGACGTGGGGTTGTTCCCGGATTTTTCAAAAATTCCTCCATCGAGCCCTTTTTTATTTCGATGTCCTTGCCGGTATACTTCTGCAGCAAATATTTTCCGGCTTCATACGGACTTGTTGTGTCATGGGAGGCTATATGGAAAATTCCCTGAAGCGATTCTCCAATAATTTTTGTCAGCGGATCAACTAAATCATCTATGAAAAGAATATTGTATACCTGGTCATCAAATAACGGATATAATTTTTGTTCATTGTATAATCTGAGTAAGTTTCTAGCCCAATCAAGCTTTAAGGGATATTCCGAAGCCCTAAAAGGATATCCGTATCTTACTATTGCGTACTTGATTCCTGATTTTTCTATCTCTTTTTCGGCTCTATTCTTGGTCCATCCATACCAACCGATGCCGCTGGAATCCTCGGGAAGTTCTGAGTCTTCGCGGTACGGGCCGGGGTAAACTTCCGTTCCGGGAAATACAAAGTCCGTTGATATATGTACCAGAAATATATTGTTTTTACCGCAGGCCTTAGCCAAATTTTCAGGCCCTCCGACATTTAACCTCCACACCAACCCGTTTTCATCTCCCTTTTGTGCCTCTGCTCCGTCAACGTTGGTGTAAGCAGCGAAGTTTACGACCGAGTCAAATTTATTTTCGCTAAAATATGTCTCCACGGCATTTCCATCCGTTATGTCCAGCGTTTTTTCATCAAGAGGTACTGTATCTATCTTTTTTGATGAAAGATCGATAAATCTCGAGGCTATCATGCCGCTTCCGCCAATTACAGCAACTTTTTTCATCTGGTGAATTTGTCCGGAAATAATTCCTTAAGTGAAGGATTGTTTCTGTCCCGTTCAGAAAGTATTGGGTTTTTTACCGGCCAGGTGATATTTAAATCCGGGTCGTTCCAGGCAACCCCTTTGGCTTTAGCGTCATCCCAATACTCATCGACCAAATACATATAGTGGAGGGTTTCACTTCCAGCCGCGCAAATGGAATTTCCGATTCCCCCTTTCGGTAAAAATAAAGCCTCCCGGAGAGTTTCTTTCTTTGTATTATCAATAGTTATGTATTCAACTTTTCCAAAAGTGGGGCTTTCCGGCCGGAGGTCGGCTATGGGGGCATATAAAATTCCGGTGACGGGATAGACGAGTTTATTCCAGTCTTCGGTGTGGACCGCTCTAATTACCCCGGGGTTACTCATAGAGTGGCTCCACTGAACGGGGTTAAAATCAAACCCTGTTTCCTCTTTAAGTTCGTTTTGACGGAAGACTTCATGGAAAAAACCCCGCTCGTCGGAAAAGATGGGACTTTTAACTATCAAGACCCCGGGGATTGAAGTTTTTTCAATACTGGTTTTTCTACTGTTGTCCGGTTTTAGCATAAAGTTTTTCTGCCTCTTCCTTCAACGGTTTCCACCACCACTCGTTTTCCTTATACCATTCAACCGTTTTTGTGAGCCATTCGTCAAAATTGTGTTCTGGCTCCCAGCCCAAATCTTTATTAATCTTTGACCAGTCGACCGCGTATCTTCTGTCATGCCCGGGCCTATCTTTTACAAACTTTATGGCATCTTCATCTTTTCCAAACATTCTTATAAGTTTTTGGGCAACTTCCAAATTGGTAATATCATCCGCCATCCCTCCGACAAGGTAAGTTTCACCAACCTTGCCTTTGGTTAAAACCGCCTCAATTGCTTTGACGTGATCGTCAACGTAAAGCCAATCACGGACGTATTTCCCGTCTCCGTAGATTTTAACCTCTTCCCCCTCGATTAAATTTGTTATCATGCGCGGAATGAATTTTTCCGGATCTTGGAAGGGGCCGAAATTATTGGAGCAATTTGTGATTGTAATGGGAAGTCCGTACGTATGAAAGTAGGCTCTGACCAAATGATCGCAGGCTGCCTTTGATGCTGAATAGGGGCTGCGGGGGTCGTATGGTGTTTTCTCGTTAAATTTTTCCTTGGATTCTAAAGGGAGTGACCCAAAAACTTCATCCGTTCCCAAATAGTGAAATTTTTTGATGCCGTGTTTAACTGAGACGTCAAGAAGTACCTGTGTTCCTATTACATTTGTCTGAATAAATATCTGAGGTCCGGCGATAGACCTATCAACATGGCTCTCTGCGGCAAAATGGACGACCGTGTCGGCTCCCTTTATTGCTTCTTCGACCACTTCGGGATCGCAAATATCGCCTTTTACGAATTTATAATTCTTGTTGTCCGAAAAGTCTTTTGTGGTCGATAGATGCCCTGCATAGGTCAGCTTATCGAGATTGGTTATTTCATCCTCCGGATACTTTTTCAACCAAAAGCGGATAAAATTGCTGCCGATGAATCCAGCTCCGCCCGTTACAAGAAGTTTCATTATTTGTTGTTAAGCCTTATCGTCCGAATATCCACTTTTCTCCGCCCAATATTTGGCTGCTTTAAAGAGGCTTGTAAATGTACCCGCATCGGTCCAAAAACCTTTCAACTCCGCCCAGTTAAGGGCGTTCTTTTTAATATATTCATTGTTAACGTCGGTGATTTCCATTTGGCCGCGTTCCGAGGGTTCAATATTTTTAATTATTTCGAAAACCGAATGGTCGAAAATGTACAAACCCGTAACGGCGTAATTGGATTTCGGATTGGCCGGTTTTTCTTCAATTTTTATTATCTTTTTATCCCCGTCAAATTCGGGCACTCCGTAGCGTTCAGGATCCGGTACGTCTTTCAAAAAAACGAATGCGCCTTCTTTGAATGAAGATACTTCTTTTTCGATATCCGCGTCGGTTGTATTATCCCCCAGGATAACGGCAATTGGTCCGTTATCGGAAAAATCTTCCGCCAGAGCCAGAGCGTCGGCAATTCCCCCGTCGGGCTTTTCCTGGAAGGCGTATTCAAGATGGTTTAGGCCCAATTCCTTTCCGTTTTTTAATACTCTCAGAAAATGTCCGGCATGGGGACCGCTTGATACCACCAGAATATCTTTTACCCCGGCCTTGACGAGGGTTTCGATGGGGTAGTGGATCATGGGCTTGTCGTAAATTGGAAGCAAATGCTTATTTGTTGCCCAGGTAAGAGGATATAGCCTCGTTCCCAATCCTCCCGCCAAAATAACGCCTTTCATAGATAATGTATATTATATCTCAGGTGTGTTTATCCGCAACAGTGGAAGCTCCCCAGCTCTCGGGTTTGGTTTTGGCCTTAAAGCCGTTACCCTGAACCATTCCGGTAACCTCCTTTATCATCTCGCGCGTAGGTCCCATGGAACCTACGTCAATGTGGATCTCCAGATCGTATTTGGCAGGTGAAACGGCCTCTCGCAATAGAGGAACTATCTCCGCGGCGGTAGCCAGGGACAAGGTCGTTTCCGTATAGATTTTATCCCTTAAAACCGGCACTTTTTGCATTTTTACCTTTTTCCAGAAATACCTGGCTCCGCTTCCTGTCCGGTGTACGATTAAGGCTGTAACATAGTCTATTTCACCGACTCCTTTTACATGCTTTGCCTGCGAATCCGAGCCTATTACGACACGGTAAAACTTCTCGGGTTCTTCATTGATAAATTCCGAGATCTCGCTAACTGCCTGAGATGGGGTCATTTTACCCTTCGTTGGGCTCACGAATAGACCGTCTTTTATATCCATACTAGGTTCAGATTATACTGCAATAGGGCACTTTGGAGCAATTTTAGGGTCCGGATTAAATTTTGAGGCCTTTGAGATATTCCCTAAAGTCCCCGTTTATATCCGGGTGATCGAGGGCAAACTCGACTACAGTCTTTAGATATTCGATTTTGTTACCTGTATCATAGTACTTCCCGTTCTCAATCTCACAGGCATAGATAGGAACCCCCTGTTCACGAAGAATGTTAATGGCATCAACCAACCAAATTTCCCCGCCCTTACCGGGCTCAAGCTTCCTAAGGGCATCAAAAATTTCAGGAGGTAAAATATAGGCTCCGTGCGTGGCTAGGTTCGAGGGAGCATCTTCGGGAAGGGGTTTTTCAACAATTCTTTTAATCTCAAAAACTTTGCCTTCAACAGGCTCAAGCTCGGCAATACCATACCTTGAAAGATGATCCTTGCTTTCAATCCGTACTCCTGAAATAACAACCCCTCCATACTTATTCCAAACATCAATCATTTGTTTGAGCCTGGGGGGGTCGGATTTGATGAATTCGTCTCCCCACATAACTGCAAAGCTTTCGTTTCCGACAACCGCCTCCGCGGCAAGTACCGGGGTACCGTTGCCATAGGCTCCTTTCTGCCGAACGTATACAAAATTGGCCATTTCGGCAATTCTCCTGAGCTCCTCAAGCTGCTTTTCTTTTCCTGCAGCCAGCAGATTATTTACAAGATCTGCGTTGGGTATGTCAAAATGGTCTTCAATCGCCCGTTTTGAGGCTCCTGTGACTATTATTACGTCCTCAACACCGCTTTCAACCGCCTCTTCGACAACGTACTGAATCACGGGCTTATCAACTATCGGAAGCATCTCTTTAGGCATGGCCTTTGTTTGGGGAAGAAAACGGGTACCAAACCCGGCGGCCGGGATAACTGCTTTCCTAATTTTTTTCACGGCAGTCGGTGGTGTTAACGTATCAGGCATAGTTTGAAGTATATCACGTTCGAATGATCAATGAAAAAATAACTATAAAGCCCAGTACCGCCACGGCAAGGTACTCAAAAAAGGTCTCTATGTGCAAATCCTTGTGAAGGTAATGGTGTGAAACTCCCCAGGCAACGTAGGAGAGGGAAAGGGCAAAAGCCACCGCAACCTGAAAGTTTCTGTCGTATGAAAAAAGGATCAAGCCCGCAAAGCCCGCAAGAAGTATTCCGAAAAGCGTCAGATAATGGGATAAATGCTTTGTAAAAGATTTCATATGATCTGTCCCGCCTTTAATATTAATAATACAGCTAAAATCATTCCAAAGTAGGCTAAATGAGCTATGGTTCTTCCCCCGATTCTGGCGATCCTGCGTCTGCGGACAGCAATAAGGTCGATGGATAAAAGCAAAATTAATATTCCCGTAACAAGAAGCGAAACACCCTTGGTTGATGTAAACGGAGAAACAAAAACGGTTGAAGATGCCTGTGTGCCTTGTTTGTAGACAACGGCCTCAGCCGGAGTCGGGGTAGGCGTGGGGGTGGGAGAAGGAGCCAAGGAAGGAAGAGGGGTCGGTTTTGCCGTTGAGGACGGAATCTCTTTAGCTTTAACTACGGGTATGGAAGGCTCGCCCGAAAGGGGTGCGCCGAAAAATTGAACTATTACGGTTGTGTCGGCCCCCGCCAGATTTCCTTCAACTACCCCAATCCCTATCTCTCTATAATTGGGATTTAATATGTTCTCTTTATGGGAAGGAGAATTCATCCATGCATTAACTGCAGAGGATGCGTCCGGAAAATCCCGTGCCAGATTCTCCCCCGCATATTTATATTTATAGCCGAAATTAAGGAAAAAGCTCCAGGGAGAAGTTCCGTCGGGTGCAAAATGGGCCCAGTAGCCTTTTGCAAGCATATCGTTGCCTTTAGCAAGCGCCGCTCCGTTCAGAGATGAATTTTCGGATAAAACACTTAGACCGTTTGCTGCTCTTTGGGCATTGGTCAATCTTATTACTTCGGAAGGTGAAATATTGGCCGCGTACCCCAAAACTTGGGGAAAGGCTCTGCCTGCAAATCCCAAAATTAGCTGGAAGGCAATTAGACCTGTGGCGATGAGGAAAAGACTTCTTGAGTGCAAAAGCTTTGCCTTTTGGTTATTGCTTTCGTGAGGAATGAATAAATGTCTTAAAGTCGATAATACCCGCATTAATCCATATTAGCATACCCGTCAGGATGATTTTTGTGCCAAAGGTAAGCAGTCTCTACTATTTCTTTCAGCCCGTATTTCGGCTGCCAGGAAAAATCGTTTTTGATTTTGTCGATCGATGCGTAAAGGGCATCGGCGTCCCCGGCTCGCCTGTCACTGTATTTAATTTTCATTTCCAGCCCGGTAACCTGCTTAACCATGTCTATCACTTCTTTATTTGAAAAGCCCTTACCGATTCCGGCATTGTAGAAAGCGCTCTCCGCACCATCTAAAAGTTTTTGCATTGCGGCCGAATGTGCCTCGGTTAAATCCAAAACATGAATGTAATCTCTGACATTGGTTCCGTCCGGGGTTTTGTAGTCGTTCCCGAATATCTCAATTTCTTCTCCCTTTAGGGCTTTTTTAATAATATTGGGGATCAGGTGGCTTTCTCCCGGATGGTCCTCCCCTATACTTCCGTCGGCTGCCGCTCCTGCAGCATTAAAGTATCTTATACTTATGAATTTTAATCCGTATGCGGCGTCGTAATCCTCAAGCATTCTTTCCATTATGTATTTCGTTTCGCCGTAAGGATTCAGGGGATTTTTCGGATCATCCTCCGCAATGGGGAGCTTGGTGGGGTTTCCGTAAACTCCGGCACTGCTTGAAATAATAATCTTGGAGGTTCCGGCTTTTTTCATCGAATCAAGAAGGTTCATAAATCCCAAAACATTATTCTCGTAATATTTTGCAGGGTCGGAGTATGATTCGCCCATTTGAATAAAACTGGCCATGTGAATTACCCCGTCAAATTTTTCCGACTGGAGAAAATCATCGAGCTTGTCTTTTTGCGTAACCAGATCCATTATTTCAAGGCGGAAACCGGCAACGGCACGGTCATGGCCTTGAGAAAGATTGTCCAAAATCACCGGATCAAAACCTTTTGATTTGAGTTCACGCACCATGAAGCTCCCGATGTACCCTGCCCCGCCTGTTACCAGAATTTTTTTCATAATTTCATAAATTCCCCGCTTGCCCTACTTATCTAATTCCAAATTGTAGCAAAAATGTCCGGGATTTTTTAGGGAGCCGGGGTAAAACCCTATAAATAAAGTAAATGACTGCGCCTGCCCCGATCCCATCTATGGCCACATCCCTGATCCTGGCCTCCCTTCCCTGGGTAAACGTTTGATGATATTCGTCCGTTGCCCCGTACAAAAATGCAAAGGCGATCGCCCAAATTGCAGCTTTTTTCCGGCTCAATCCCTGTCCGATTAGGCCTCTGTAAATTAGAACGGCAAATACACCAAAAAGAAGAAAGTGTCCCACTTTTTTGACGGCAAAGTCCTGCCAATATACCTCTGAGGCGGTCGGAACGATTCCTGAAGAAAATCTAAATATCAGCGCTGCCCATAAAACTACAGGAAGCCATAGGTTAAGGAACTCGGCTATTTTCGTTTTCACTCCCAATAGTATAGCTTTTTTTGGAACCCTTAATAATACTAAAAACCGAATAACCTATAAGGCCAGTCCCCGTAATTACAAAGATTATTGCCAAAAAAGGGAACCGTCCTTCGGGCTTTTTGTCTTCTATTTGCTCAAGCTTTTCCGCTGTGGGGCTTGGATAAACTACAACATCTCCCAAAACGTTTCCCGCCGGCGTGATTGTCGGGTTTGGAACCGGGGTTTTTGTTGGAAAAGGAGTTGGCTTGCGAGTCGGCGTGGGGACGGGCGTTGGAGTTTTGGTTGGCGAAGGAGTTGATGGTGGATTGGTTGCCGGGGCCGGAGCCGAAGTCGGGGCAGGAGAAGGTGTCGGAGTTGGGTTGGCAGAACCTCTTGATGGTATGGTCGTAACTACCCAATTTTCGCTACCATCCGGACTACGGATAATACTCTTTGTAGCATCTATATTATTAAAGGCATACTGGTCTATAACTGCCGAAGGGGATGCATTGTTATAAAGTTTTAGAGTGTCTCCACTATTGTTAAGCCAGCCTTCATTGTGTGTAAAAACCAGATAGCCTTTTCCGGAAATCACACCAGTTAAATTTAGGTCATCTGAATGGTTGGAATTACCATCCTCAAGTAAAAAACCTGTGAGGCTTTCAGACGAGTCAGCATCATTGTAGAGTTCAACCCATTCAGGATTTGTTGATGGAGAAATTTCATTAATATAAATTGCTGCCCTAACATTCGGGCAAAAAGAGAAATTAATACCTATATATAAAACAATCGTTAATACGCCCTTGACTACCCGATTCACTATATATACATCATATCACATACATCATGTGGTGAAGTTTAGAACTATTGAAACTATAGTATCAGATTATCAATTGAAGCTAACCAGTCGCAGACTGGTTATATCCGAGAAGTTGTATTCGTCCGTCAACGGCCTGCCTGCCCCATCCGAACCAGCTCCGTTTTCCAAAAACGGATCTCTCATAATATATTTATCTCCATCTTTGCGGGTAATAACAATGAAATGGTCAGGACCTGAATAAAGTCCCGCTATTACTGGTCTTCCCGCGGCCAGTTCCGAGTCCAGTAAACTTTTGGAGGCGGAGGAAACGGAAACCGAAATTCCGTTTGCCGAGAAGGAGTGATAAAGGTATCCCGTACCCGGTACAAACGCGTCACTACTTACAGCTATATCATTGGGCTTAATGTTTTTTCCGTAATGACTGGCCAACATCGAAACGGATGTTACGAGACACCCGTAATTGGCCATTGTATAGGGTGAACCTCCCATACCAATATTACCCCACTGGGAATCTCTTTGGTTATAGTAGCATCCCCAGTCATTGCATTTCGTCTGGTTACTGAGAATTGAGGCGCCACCCTGTCTTGAGACGAAGTTTTGAAAAGCTGCCAACTGAGCCTTCGCCTGTGACAGAAGGGACTGATATCTCGATTCATCATTTCTTGTCGCAGATAGCAGATTATTTTTGGCGGTTTTCTGGGCATTTAGACTTGCCTGTTGAGCCTTCAGTTGTTTTTGCAATGCTTCCTGATCGGTTTTTTCGCCTTGGTAAGTAGTTTGCGCGGTTTGCAGTTTCTCAAGTAAATTTCTGTCCTCCTCTTGAATTTTTTGAAGATAATGAAGCCGGGATACCGCATCGGTCATATCGGAAGCCGAAAGGATGAGGGCAAAATTATTCTCAAATCTCGATAATTTGTATGTTTCGACAGCCCTGGAGGAAAAGGCGATGGTTAAAGACGTCAGCGAATCCCCCAGTTGATCAATTCTTCCTCCCAAAAGGACAATCTTATCCTGGGTCTGTGCAATTTTTAATGTCGTTAATTTGATTTGTGCATCAAATTGCGCAATCTGATTCTTTAGTGTGTTTGCTTGGCCCTGAAGTTTGCTTATCTGGTCCGTATACTGTTGTATCAAATTATTACACTCTTCCGGATTGCTGCATGTCTGGGCACGAACAAAAACTACAGATCCCAAAAATAATATTGAGGTTGATATGAAGAAAAAAATTTTCTTTCCATTTATTTTCATCTCACTTTTTTGACTCTTGAAATTGCCAGCAAACTTCCGGAAAGGGCTAGGACCGTACCGGTAATTATCTCAATGGCAAAGATTATTCCAAATAATTTAAAAATGCCCAGAGCGTCTCTGGGAAGAATCGGAATTTCTCCGAAATAGGTTACCGCGGCCGGAGCCAGATAAAGAATCGCAATAAAGGCTATCGCCCAGCCAAGGATAACTCCGCTATAGGTATAAATGAAGGCTTCGATAATGATGGGTCTTCTGATGAAACCTTTTGTTGCTCCGATCAGTTTAAGAATATCAACCTCTTCGCGCCTGCCCACAACCCGCATACTTGTTATTACAAGAAGAACAACCAGAGAGGTTGCAACAAGAAGCCCTACAAAGACAATCCCTCCAATCCTGACGTAAGACGTAATTGTTTTTAATCTGGCAACAACGTCATTTAAACTCGATTCCCCGCCGACGGCAGCGGTAAAACCTACCGAATCAACAATACCTTCTGTTTTGACTTTATCTATAATGCCTTGGGCAAAAGATAAATCCGTTACGGAAAATTCAAGCGATGCCGGAAAAATTGAGGGGCTTACGAGTTGCCCCAAAAGAGGGTTATCACTTGTTGCTTTTTTATAAATCGATAAGGCTTCCTCCTTACTCACATATTTGACGTTACTTATGTGAAGATCAAGAGCAAGGCTGTGCTGCAAATCGGCAATATCGCTATCTTTGGCGTCTGCCTTCAAAAAAGCAATGACTTGGGGCCGTGTTTCAAAATAGGTAATCAGTTTTGAAGAGGAATAAACCAGAAGGAAAACCAATGTAATAACAAAAAAAGTCAGCGTAAGAACGAAGGAGGCGGACAAGGCCTGAAAGGGCGACCGTCTTACATAGTCCCAGGCAGTTTTAAAATGGATATTCATTTGTCCTTAATTGTACCACCGACTATATTTATAACTCTTTTTTTGTATTTTTTGACAATCTCCAAATTATGGGTAGCCATGATAATTGTCTTGCCTTCTTTATTTATTTTTTCAAAAAGATCCATCAGATTGTCTGAAGTTTCCCAATCCAGGTTCCCCGTCGGTTCATCCGCCAAAAGGATCTTGGGATTAACCGCGAGAGCCCTGGCAAGAGAAACTCTTTGGAGTTCCCCTCCTGAAAGTTGGGAGGGGAAAAGATTGGTTTGTCCCGAAAGTCCCGTCAGCCTTAAAACATGCTTCACCCGTTCATTCCATTCCTCTTCCGGAAGCCCGACGACAGCCAAGGCCACGGCTACATTTTCAAAAACGGTGCGTTCGTGAAGAACTTTGAAATCCTGAAAAACAGTTCCGATTTTCTGGCGGAAGGCTGGTATATCCTTGCTTGCTAAACGCGTCATATTAAATCCGTCAACCACCACGTCCCCACTATCCGGGGTCAGTTGCCCCAATATCAATTTCAGAATTGTGGTTTTGCCGGCACCGGAAGGACCCGTGACGAACACAAACTCACCTTTTTTGACGTCGAAGGAAACGTCATTTAATGCTACCTGCGAACCAAATTTTTTGGTAACACCCTTAAAATGAACAATTCCGGTTTCTTCTTGCGACATATGTATAGTATGAGTAGTTCTAGAGTAGCAAGTGAAAACAAGGTAATCTAGTGCTAATGCGTTACCGAGCCACCTGGACTTTGGCCACATCCATCAGCCAGCCGACCTTTTTTGAAGCAAGGGTCTGTCCCCAAATCTGTACCTTTTTGTCAACAAATTTGTCCAAATCAACAACGCTTGATGTCAGATATACGTTTTTGGAAGGTCCCCCCTCACGCTCCAGATGAAAAGTCCCCTCACCGTTTGAGCCTCCCTCCTTTATAACTCCCTCAGCGGTATCGTATTTGACTTCGGGATCAAGCGCTCCCGCTTCCGTTGAGGTTGTCTTTGCTCCGGGGGCTGCGGAAGAACCCGACTTCGACATGTTTCCGTAAATCATCCAGGCTGTTCCGACACCCAGTAAAACCACCAGAAAAGCTCCGACTACGTACGGCAGTACTTTCTTGTTCTGGGATATCATATTCCTACCACAATATAGCATTTAAAAAAGTTAAAATGCAAATCTAAAATCTAGTGTTTCAGCTCGGCATCGATAAACTCCTCAATTTCTCCGTCAAGAACGGCCTCGGTATTCCCGGTTTCAAAATCGGTGCGCAAATCTTTAACCATTTTATACGGGTGGAGTACATATGAACGGATCTGGGTTCCCCAGGAGGCCGGGCGGTAGGCTCCTTTAATCTCCTTTTTCAATCCCTTTGCAACTTCCTCCTGCCTAAGCCAGAGTTTGCCACGGAGCAGTTCCAGGGCCGCTTTTCTGTTTTGTTCCTGAAAGCGCTCGGTTGAGGCGGTAATGACAATACCGGTCGGAATATGCGTAAGCCGTACCGCCGTGGCAACTTTATTTACATTTTGTCCGCCGTGCCCGCCTGCGTGGATAAACTGCCAGTCAAGGTCTTCATCTTTTATTTGAATGTCGTGAAGATCGACATCCGCAAGTTCAGGCATGACTTCAACGAGGGCAAAGGAGGTCTGCCTAAGCTTATCCGCGTTAAAGGGCGATTGCCTGACCAGTCTGTGGGTGCCGGCCTCCCCTTTGAGGTAACCGTAGGCATAATGCCCCGTAACCTTAAAAGTCACGCTTTTGACACCGGCTTCCTCCCCTGCGGTGTAGTCCAAAGTCTCCGTAGCCCATCCCCTACGCTCACAAAAACGAAGGTACATGCGAAGTAGCATCTTAGCCCAATCCATGGCTTCGGTACCTCCCTGGCCAGCGTGGATTGAAATTAGGGCATTTTTAACGTCATATTCACCCGAAAGGTAAGACAAAAGCTCAATCCTGGCCAGGTCTTTTTCTGCCTTTTTTACCTCGGCCTCATCGGGCACCTCTTTGAGTATTTCCAAAGTCCCACCGATCTCGGCGACTTCCTCAACCTCTTTTTTGAGATCCGACAGCTCCTGTGTAACTGCCCTGGCGTTAACAGGATCGCTCCAAAGGGCAGACTCGGAGGCCTTAACTTCCAGCTCTTCAATCTTTTTCTTTTTTTCGGAAAGTTTAATAACCTCGATTAGCTTATCAAGTCGTGCCCTAAGCTCGGTGATTTTTTGCTTATGATCCTGCATACAAGTGAAGTATAGCTAAAGAAGATAATGTTGACTACTGCTGGCAAAAAATGGTTTTGACTTTTTTCATATCGGCGGGGTTTAGGCTTTGAAGAAGATCAACGGCACCGGCAACATTTGCGTTTTCTTTGGCAAAAGACGAGGGGATCTGGTCTTTGATTCCCAAAACCTGAATTAATTTGTTTCTTCCTGCGTCCAAGGCAATTGAAATCGGAGCCGGGGCATTCTTCCAACCGAGAATTCCGGTTATGGCGGTTCGGCCACCTATTATCAAAAATCCCTCCAGGATAAGCGCAAGTAAAAATCCGAAGAAAATTCCAAAAACCGCTCCTTTAAGCGACCAATTAACATAATGGCGGCGGAATTGGGCCATCATCAATATGAGAACGAAGATTAAAAAAACTATGAGGGCTGCTTGGGCATAGGAAACGGGAAACGACATCTTTCCGAGATTCAAATTAAACTGGCCAAAAAGCAAACTGATAACCTTTCCCATGACGATTTATTTTAGCACAAGGGGCGGGTTATTACGGAGTAGCCGTCGGAGTTGGTGTCGGAGTAGCAGAAGGCCTGGGACTGGTGGAGGGCTTTGGCGTTGCACCCTTCCTAAGACCGGTAATAATTACCACATCGTAAGTTGTGGATGTGGGGGTTATGGTAGTTACGCTCTGATAAATCGTATTAAGTTCGGCCGTTATTTCCCTGACTACTTCGCTGGAAAGCGAACCTGCGAAACCGACTTGGGTCGCGGTTAAGTCCTGTTGTGTCGAATTCCCGAGAACTATATTGGTATACCCCAGATCCTTTAGTTGTGTCTGAAGATAGGCTGCCTCTCCCGTTATACCCGTTCCGTTCTGAATTTGGATTTTTACCTTTGTTTTATCAACCGTTGAGGGAGCGGCGGTTGGGGTCGGTGAGGAAACCGTCTCGTTTTGGCTGGGAGCATTCAAATTTTCAAAAGGAGTCGGCTCTCCCAACCCTTCCTCATTATTATCACTTGCGTTTTTGTAAATGACAAAACCCAAAATCCCGATTAAAATTAAAACTCCGATAATGAGAAGAGTCTTTGCTCCTCCGGACTTTTTAGGTTCGCCAACTGTGGGGAAAGAAACTCCGCTTGAAGGACGTGTGCTGGTTTCCTGAGTAACTGCCTGAGTCTGCGTTTCTTGATTTTGACCTTCTTCCATATAGGTGCCGAAGTATAAACGCATCCGTTACTTTCTGTCAAGTGCTTCCCGAAGCTTTTCCATAAGAATGGAATAAAAACGTAAATTGTGAATCGTTGCCAGTCTGCCCGCGGTGAAATCTCCCACCCGGAAAAGGTGTGCCAGATATGCCTTTGAATATTTTGTGCAAAGCAGGCAATCGCATGCAGAGCTGACCGGAGAGTCATCCGAAAAATGTTTTTCCCCGAGAGGATTATAAAATGAATAGAAATTTGGCTTAGTCAGATCGATTTCGGCGATTGATTTAAAATTGTAAACATAGAGCCTGCCGTGCCGGGCGTCCCGGGTCGGTAGAACGCAATCAAAAATATTGTATCCAAGACGCGCACAGGCGGTAATGTCGTCGGGTTTGCCTACTCCAAGTCCGTAAAGAAAATAATTCTCGGGGGCAGACTCGGCGATGGTTTTTGCCGAATCAAAATCAAATTTACCCTTTTCGGTCATGGGCCAGCCTCCATAGCCGAATCCGTCAAAACCGATTTTAACTAGGCTTTCCGCACAATATTTTCTCAAGTCCTGAAAACGGCCTCCTTGAACAACACCCAAAATATATGGTCTGTCCTTTTTTGACAGTTTCTCCTTTTTGCATATTCTCAGAAATTCGTCCTTGCTTCTAATCGCCCACGTAATTGTTCTTTCGACGGACTCTTCTGCCTTTTCCCTGCCAACTCCGGGATCGGTAAAATCATCAAGTACGACCACCATATCCGTTTTCAAACTCATCTGAAACCGGATCGACTCTTCAGGAGTCAAAACAACTTTCCTGTTTCTTGCGGGGTAAAAGATAACTCCCTCATCCGTTACCTTCCCCTTCATTGCGCCCGATTTGACTACCGACATCACCTGAAATCCACCCGAATCGGAAATTATTCCCCCTCCCCAACCCATGAAGTTCCCAATCCCGGCAAATTTTTTCATCATTGCTGGTCCCAACTCCCGCCAAAGATGAAATGTGTTTACCAAAATTCCGGTGGTTTTTGTCTCTTCCAGATCCGAAGTGTCGATGGATCGGACAACCGCGCGCGTGGCGTCGGGGAAAAAAACGGGCAAGGGAATGTTGCCATTACGTGATTTGAAAAATTGTTGCGCCATATCGGGAAAGAATGAATAACCTTACAAAAAAGGCAGATTTTATACGAACTTATCGATTACATTTATCGACCCGGCTCCTATATATGAAATCGCGACAAATTTAATTAATTTTCCCAGCCAAACCACAATTAAATATTTATGAACTGAGATTTTTGTCGCGCCCGCAACGATTCCGGCCAAGTCAAAAAGCGGATTTGGGATGACGGCGAGGGCAAAAAGTGTCCAGAGTCCGTATTTTTCCATCCACTTTTTTACTTTTTGCACTTTTTTATCTTTTTCAATAATTTCACCCCCGCCCGCTCCTGCCAAATAGCCAGTCAATTCCCCTATCGTGGCGCCTAAAGAAACCACGACTCCGACGATGAGGGGATTAAATACGGCACCTCCGAGAAATGCGGTTAGGATTATGGGAACCGGCAGAATTATGGTTGCGTTTCCCAAAATGCTGAGTAAAAAAAGGCCCAGGTATCCGTAACTTTGAAGGCCTACAAATTTATCCCGGAGGGTAAAAACAATAACTGAAATTGCGATGGCAAATGATAAACCGAGGACGGATGAATATTTCTTAAAAAAATTCTTGATGGTTACCTTATTCATTCAACAGCCAAAAGCTCAACTTCGAAAACCAGTGTCGCTCCTCCCGGGATCGCTCCAATCCCTTGTGGGCCATAACCTAATGAAGACGGAATTGTAAGTTTTCTTTTGCCTCCGACTTTCATTCCTGCCACTCCCTGGTCCCAACCTTCAATAACCTCACCCGCTCCGAGGCTAAAGCTAAAAGGAGTCCCCCTGTCGTAGGAGCTGTCAAATTTCGTCCCGTCGGTCAAAGTACCGACGTAATTGACCGTTACTTTTTTACCGGCTACGGCCGTTTCTCCCGTACCGATTCTTTCGTCTTGAATAATAAGTTTGTCTACTTCCATAAGCGGTTTTGCGGAAGCCGTAGCAATCGGCTCTACCGTACTTTCAATTGTACTGGTTGGAGTCGGTGTTGCCAATAGCTCCGTTTGGGGGGGTTTTTTTGTAAAAAGCAAACCAACCCCACCGGCAACGACAAGAGTTCCAAGTAAAATTGATGCAAATAAATACTTCTTGTTCACGAGAAGAATACTATCACGGATCAGGGCTCTATTCCACTACCGCTTAGTCATCGGTTTCATCATCCTCCCGATCTGAAGCGTCTCTTGCCTCTTTTATTTTATCTTCAATTTCCGGATGGTCGCGACCAATCCGTTCGAACTCCGAGTGGTGTTCGTCAAGATTATTCTGAAGATCCTCATTCGATTTGCCTGTCACTTTCAAATTTTGCCTGGCTTGTTCGACATTGGCCCTGTACTCCGTTACAACCTCCTCCAAATTTTGATCATCAATTTTCTGTTTCTCGGACAGCTCAATAATCTCGCTTGCCCTGTGGTCTATTATTACCTGGTTACTTCCGCTTGTTTTTTGGATAATTTCTTCCGATAGGAGCTTAACCGGATAGAGGATTTCTCCCGGGAGGGCAGCCAAAGAAATCCTATATGTTCCCATCAAAAAAATTACCAATACGGCAAAAACGATACCCAGGTTCCGGAAGGAGACTCTCCTTCTGGCCTGGGTGGGATCTATCTGGCGCGACAGCTCATCCCAACCGAACGCCTTAAGATGCAGCGTGGCCTCAGTTTTTTCATATTCTTTTTTTAAATCGTTTAAATATTCTTCTATTTTCATATTTTACCCTCCAATTTTTGTTTCAGCAGTCCCATCAATCTGTGAACTTTAACCCGGATCGCTCCGGGATTGCTACCGACTACTTCGGAAATCTCGCCGAATTGCATTTCTTCAAAATATCTTAGGATTATAATCTGTCGGTCTTCCGTATCCAAATCTGCCAACGCTTGACGGATCTTTTCCGAAATTTCACCCTTCCAAACCTCGGTTACCGGATCCTCTTGCGATTCAATAACCTCTTCAAGTCCATTCAGCGGGTAAGCTTTCTTTTTACGCTGACTGTCGATCACCAAATTCCTGGCTATTGTGTAAAGGTATGACTGAAACGTTCCGCTGTCCATCGAAAAACTAGCCAAACCCCTCCAAGCCCTAAGAAAAGTATTTTGCGTAATATCCTCTGCAGAAAATTCATCTCCAACCAGATAATAAACAAATCGATAAATCCTATTTAAAAAAATCCTATAAAGTTCACCGAATGCTTCCTTATCTCCCGCGATTGCACTTTTGACATACTCACCGTAATCGTCTGGCATGATAAGTAACCATTCTATACATAGAACGCATGAAAAATCAAAATGTAACATTTTGACAAGGTTTTCGTTGTACTTATTGCAATGAAAACATTTGCCTTAGCACTGGTAATAATTTCGCTCTTGGTTATGCCCAAGGTTATCGTGCAGGCTTCTCAGGCACCCTATCATTCCCAAGCCATGTTCCATAGCCGAGGGGATGAACATAAATCGGAACAGGGAGAACTTCATGACAAAGAGGCGTGGGATTTGGAGGAATTCGAGGATTTAGAAGAAGATGAAAGTTTGACAGAAAGTCCTACCCCGACACCGACGGCTACACCCACAGGATCCGGAACACCGACTCCTACACCGACAGAAACCCCAACAAGCAGTCCAACGGTTTCCCCAACCCCAACCGCAACACCGGAACTTTCAGAAGAAGAATTTGATGAATCAGACGAAGAAACGGGAGGACCGCTTGGCCGGATTGCCGATCTTCTAAAACAGATTCTTGCCTTCCTGGAATCCGCCACCCTCTAGATTTAATTAAAAATTTACTCTTACGATTTATATGGGCTATTTTTAAGGGCGTCCAGAAGTTTTTCAAGGCTGACCGAGGCAACAGCGACAGTGGAATCCCCCGCTCCGTAGTAAACAAAAAGGTCATCTTTAATAACAACGGCTCCGCAGGAAAAGACAGTGTCGGGACGAAACCCGCTTTTTTCATAGGGCGCTTCGGGCTCCAAAATCGGATAGTCCAAAAGGTCGGTGATAACTAAGGGTTTTTTCAGGTCGAGAAGCATTGCTCCCAACCTGTACTTCCCGTCGGATTTGGATAATCCGTGGAAAATCAGGAGCCAACCGTCGGTTGTTTTGATGGGAGGAGCGGCTATTCCGACTTTTTCCGAATACCATTTGCCGTCGTCAGGTTCAAAAAGAATATTTCCCTGAATCCATCTGCCGTCAGTAAAATCCAAATTTTCTTCTTCAGCGATCCAGATTCTGTGGTTGGTCCTGTGAAAAATGATATATTTTCCGTTAATTTTCTCGGAAACAACGCATGCATTCTTATCATTCAATTCCGTCGGTGAAATAATGACAGGGGCAGACCACTCCCAGTTTTTCTGCAGGAAATCAGATACGGAAATTGTACTTATGGCTATATGCGTCATTCCGTTTTTAAAGGCGGTGTAAAACAAATACAAAGTATCCTCTATCTTTGTAATTCTGGCGTCCTCACAACCGTCTACTTCGGCATCAATCCGGGGTTTATAAACGGGTGTATCGATTCTTTCGTCAATTTCTACCCCGTCCTTAGCCGATGCGTAGCCAAGAGTGGAAACGCCGCTTTTGCCCTGAGCTCTATAAAGAATGTGGGTTTTCCCTTCAAGATAAATTGCCGCTGCGTTTAGAGTATATTTTGACTCCCAGTCGTGAGATTTAATCGGGGAAATTATCGGATTTTTGGAATATCTGGTCAAACGGACTTGTTCATTCTTGATTTGTTCAACTGACTTTGAAGAAGCAATCATGTCGTTGGTAAGAGCATTCAGGTTTACGCTGGCAACCGCAGAAACCGTATCGGCTGCCCCGTAATAAACATAGAGCTCGTCCCCGCTGACCACCGAACCGCTGGGGAAAATCGTATACGGTACTTCACCAAAAAGTTCATATTGCTCTTTTGGAGCAAGAAGAGATTCTTCCGTACGGGCTATAATTTTTTGCAGGTCATTGGAACCCAAGAGGGCAGCTTCGATTCCAAATTTCTTATTCGGCGTAAAGTAATCCCTGGTATATGAATGCACCAAAAGCCACCCGAACTTTGTTTTGACGGGAACCGCGCCGACTTCAACCTGGTGGGACGGATCCCTTAAAAGATCTATTTTGTGGTTATCCAGTTCCGAATACCATTTATCCCATTTATCGGTATCCCAAATGTCTTCCAACTTGTCAAAATAAGCTACCCCGATTGATGAAGGAACCGGGGGTTTGTCGGTATTCACGGTAAGAAGCACTGCATATTTGCCGTTAATTTTTTCGGGAAGGAGACATGTGCCTTTTGCGTTGAATGGGGTAACCAAATGCTTCTCCTCGATATTTTTCAAATCCCTTGTCACCGCTACCCCGACTTTTATGTTATCCGGCCCAAACGGGTATCCGCCCAGGGCGGTATAAAAAATATAGTAGGCATCACCAATTTTTGTGATTCTGGGATCTTCACATCCGTATTTTTCCCAATCATATTCCGGTGAAATAAGCTGGCGTCTGTTGATAAAGTGAATGGGATCGGGAGATTCCGCATAGCCAATCGTAGAAACGTTCATTTCACTGTGGAAATAGGGAATTCTGGGTGAAAGTGCCCGGTAAACCATTTTAAATCCGGTGGGGTCTTTCCAGACCGAGGGATTAAAAGATGCCTGAGATTCCCATATATTCCGGGAGTCAGGAACAAGAATCGGATTTTCAAACGATCTGGTTAATTTCAGCATTAAATTTTACGGTAGCCCCTAAAGTAATCGGATCCAGGTGAGGAGAGTTGTCAAACATAAGCTCGTCCAAAAACTGATCGAGGTCTGCGGTGGCTGCTGCAAGGTATGTGTCGCTTCCTCCATAGTAAACTATTAAAGTATTCTCTATCACAACGGCACCGCAGGGGTAAACCACTCCGGCCTTAAAGCCCCCATTTTCATAATATGTCTCCGGCTCAAGTATGGGGTGGGAACATCTGTATAAAACCTTTGAAGGATCTTCTATATCCAAAAGCATTGCGCCGATTTTGTAACGGCTGTTATCCTGGAAGCCGACGGCCTGATAAATGGCCAGCCATCCGTCCTTGGTTTTGATTGGAGGGGGTCCCATTCCCACTTTGTTGCTGTCCCAATAATCGGGCCTCGGGTGAATTCTGAGTTGCCCTTTTAGCCAATTGCTTTCTCCGTCAAAGTCAAGGCTGTCAACCATGTCTATCAGGATATCCGGGTAAATTCTATGGAAAATTACGTATTTTCCGTCAATTTTCTCGGGCAGTATGCAGGCATTTTTATCTACCACTCCCGGGGGTGAAATTAGAACAGGATCGCTCCATTTGTTCCAGTTTTTATCTTCAAAATTTTTGACCGAAATGTAGCTTAAGGCAATCCTCGGTGGGCTTGACCCGTCAAAGGCAACATATGTCAAATAAAAATTATCGTCTATTTTTGTAATTCTCGGATCTTCAATTCCGCCGTATCCTCCTCCACCCGATTCAAAAGGGGAGGATCCGGTTTTATTTTTTTTGCCGATTAAGGAATGCTCAAAGCTGGCTCTTGGCACATACGCCGGTTTTTCAGATCTTTCGTCTATACCGAATCCGTCACGGCTGACTGCATACCCCAAAACGGAAGTGTCGTGATCTCCCACCGCCCTATATAGAAGATGAACCGAGTCATTGTGATAGACGGCCGCGGCATTAAAAACCTGCTTTGACTCCCAAATTTTACCCGGTCTTGGCAGAAGTATGGGATTGCCCACATTTCTTATAAGTTCAGCATGAGGCAAGTTTGATTTTTCGTTGGCATATTTTTCCAAATCATTATGGGTAACACAGTAAACCCCTTCCCCGGGGCGCTCCCAATAGGAAATAAATGTTCCGGCAAAGTCAACTATTCCGACAGGTTCTACTTTTTGGTTAATCCATTCCTGGGGTTGGTACCAAACGGCTTTATCCGTTTTCCATAAAACCTTGGTCGGATCCTCTTTATCCAAAAGTACCGTACTTACGGAATAGTGGTTGTGCCCTTCGTGAGAAGTATTTTGAAAGTAAATAAGTAAAGGGCCTTCTTTCCCTTCTTTAACGGCGCCGATTGTAAACCTGCCTTCGGGCATTTCAATTTTCTTGATATTCCACACATTTCCGTTTTCACTTAGTCCTATATTCAAACTGCGGCCGCCGAAAAATATAACTTCTTTCCCCTCTTCTTCGTAGTACGGGATTTGTGTTGCGGGTTCGGTAATCGGAAATAACCTGTTTACATTACGCCAAAGGACAAAATCCAGTGACGTGGCATGCTCTAAATAGTCACGGCCTTCAAATTCCGAAAGATAGTAGATATTATAAACGTCTTGAGTTTTTGTAAATCTGAAGAACGAAAGATTTTGGATAGGAATATTTCCGCTTGCAGTTTCTATATGGGCACTACCCGAAAGGTGGATAAACTCCTTACCGTCCTTGCTGTAGTCAACATTAAACTCATCAGGCTTATTTTCATTGCTCTGGTAACAAATAAAAATCTTCTCATCAAACGACGCCACCCCCAGCGCCTTAAAAAAGGCAGTTTTCATAGATCACGATCATTTTAGGCACATCTGACCTACATTAGCAATAAGGGGAAAGTGTAAAGTAAAATCTGGACAAGCTTCGCCCACTATCCCAACTTCGGATAGTGACAGTGTTTCCATTTTTTACCGCTGCCGCACCAGCAAGGATCGTTGCGGCCGATTTTTTTGTTGGGAAAGGCCGGTTCTCCGGATTCGGCTGTTTGCTCGGCATTTCCCGAAAGTCCCGTCGTATCCGACCTGTCAATATTTTCGCGGGCAAGATTAAGAGGTATTTCCGGTTGGGGCATGGCAATTCCGATTCTGAAGATTCTATGAGAAAGTTCCTCGTCAACTTTGTCAACCAAACTCTCGAATAAATTGTATGCCTCGTTTTTAAATTCAACCAGCGGATCACGCTGTCCGTAGGCTCTCAGAGTTACCCCTTCCCTAAGGTCGTCAATGTGATCAATGTGGTCCATCCAAAGGTGGTCAATTGATCCGAGATAGGCGTATTTTTCGATCTCCCTCATGACGGAGGACCCCAGATCCTTTTCTCTTTTTTCGTGTACGTCGGTTAAAACCTGATTCAGAAAAGTCTTTATCTCTTCCTCATCTTTAAATTTAGATATCTGATTCTTGATATTTTTGAGCGAGGCGTCATCGAAAGGTATGATTTCCGCCAGACCAATTGCCAATCTCTCATAATCAAACTTTTCATCCGCTACAGATTTGCCAAAAAGCATCGTTTTTTCAATCTGATGAAAAAGTTTTTCCTGGACTTCTTTTTTGACATCGGTTGAGTCTAAAATCCTCCTTCTTAGTTTGTAAATAATGTCCCTTTGCTGGTTGGCAACATCGTCAAACTCGACCAGGCGCTTCCTTATATCAAAGTGGAATCCTTCAACTTTCACCTGAGCCTGTTCGATCGCTCTGCCTATTAGTGAATTTTCAATCGGCTGATCTTCGGGAAGATTAAGTTTGCCCATTATTCCCGAGATTTGTTCTCCCCCAAAGATTCTCATTAAGTCATCCTCCATCGACAAATAAAATCTGGAGGAACCCGGATCTCCCTGACGCCCCGAACGGCCCCTGAGTTGATTGTCTACCCGCCTGGCCTCATGACGTTCCGTTCCTATAACGTGGAGCCCCCCTGCTTTAACTACTTTTTCGTGCGTTTCTTCCCACTTTTTGTATTCTTTGGATTTTACAAATTGATCATTGGAAACCCCCGCTTTTCTATCCGGCTGCGCGCCCCCAAGAACTATGTCAACACCGCGGCCGGCCATGTTTGTGGCAACCGTCACTCCGCCGATTTTTCCGGCTTCGGCTATAATTTCAGCTTCCCTTTCATGGTTTTTTGCGTTAAGTACGTTGTGGGGAATTTTTTTACGTTTAAGGTACTCCGAAATTATTTCGTTTTTCTCAATAGAAGTGGTTCCGACAAGAACGGGTTGACCCTTTTTGTAACATTCACCAATCTCGGCAACAATCGCACCGTATTTGCCCCTTAGGGTCTTATAAATCATATCCCCGTGGTCTTTTCTGACCATCGGCTGGTTGGTTGGAACTGCAATGACGTCCAGTTTGTAAATTTTTCGAAATTCCTCCGCTTCGGTTGAGGCGGTCCCCGTCATTCCGCTTAGGTGCTCATACATTCTGAAGTAATTCTGGAAAGAAATTGTTGCCAGAGTTTTACTTTCCTGTTGTATGGGAACTCCCTCTTTGGCTTCCACGGCTTGATGAAGCCCGTCGCTCCAACGCCTGCCAACCATAAGCCGTCCCGTAAACTCATCGACAATAGTTACCTGATTGTCTTTTACGACATAATCTTTATCACGAAGATACAAAGTTCTTGCCCTAAGCGCATTTTCGATATGATGAATCGACTCAAAATCTTTTTCATAGAGGTTGTCAACTCCGAGTATCTTTTCTACTCGAGTAATTCCTGTTTCCGTTAACGATGCGCTTTTGGATTTTTCATCAATTGTGTAATCAGTGTCAGGGTTTAGCTTGTCGACCATCGTGGCGAATTTATAATACTTCTGGGTCGGTTCGGTATCCGGCGCCGAAATAATAAGGGGGGTGCGGGCCTCGTCAATTAAAATTGAATCGACTTCGTCTACTATGGCAAAGTAGTGTCCGCGTTGTACCATCTCGGACAATGAAGAAACCATGTTGTCTCTAAGATAGTCAAAGCCAAATTCATTATTGGTTCCGTACAAAATATCACTCTGGTAGGCAAGTTTTCTTTCGGCAGGTTTAAGATGAGCCAGCCTTTCATCCCCATGACTCGAATCCGTGAAATCGGGATCGTAGATAAAAGACTTGGTTTCCTGGATAATTGAACCCACGCTCATTCCGAGCAGGCTAAATATCGGGGCATTCCAGCCGGCGTCCCTTCTGGCGAGATAATCGTTGACGGTAACAAGATGGGCACCTCTTCCGGTCAAAGCATGGAGATACAATGCGGGTACTGCCGAAAGGGTTTTCCCTTCTCCCGTTTTTTGCTCCGCGACCTTGCCTTCAAAAAGTGCAACAGCTGCCATAAGTTGGACATCGTAGTGGCGCTTTCCCAAAACTCTGTAGGAAACTTCCCTGACAACCGCATAGGCTTCCGGAAGAAGTTCGCTTAACGTCTCGCCTTTTGCTAGCCGGCTCTTAAATTCCTGTGTTTTTTTTGCAAAATCTTTATCCTTGAGTTTTTTTACTTTAGGTTCAAAGGAGTTTACTTTCTCAACTATTTTTTTAATCCTGTCGACCTCACGCGCATTAAGGTCCAAAAATTTGTTAAATATATTTAACATCGCCATCTATTGTATCAGATTTGAAGCCAAGTTCCCCTTGCGTCTTTATAAGACCAGCCTATTGGATCACGATGACCGGTAAGAAGCGCCCAAATCCAGGAACCGACATCGCCATAATCAATTCTTCGTCTTGCCAACCTTCCAAAAAAACTTTGATCGTAACTTACAACAGGCTCCCCTGCTTGAATGGAAATTTCACTCTCTTTAAATAATTTAAGTTCCAAATTATCACCATATTTCTCAAATGCATATTTCTTGAACAAAAATCTGGATTCTGAATTCCCGGCTTTTCCAACCGAAGTAATATGGTAATTATTCCCAACCACCAGTAAATAAGGAGCCGTTACGGATTCTTTTGTGATAAATACTCTTACATTCTTATCAAGATACTCATCTATTTGTGCCGGGTCATCGTAGCCTATCCAAAGAATCGTCCCGTCATATTTTGTGAACGGTTGGTAATAGTGAGACTGCACAAGCACCTGGCTTTTGGGTAGTTCGTCGATATGTTTTTGCATAACGGCAAGTGCCATACTGGAATTGTCTCTGTAATACAAAATTCCGTTGGCGATTATAATTGGAGTCAAATAGAGAATAACCAAAAAGGATTTATTCTTTAAATATCTATACACGAAAAGGGCAATAAATACCCCGGCAAACACGATCCGCCTCTGCATTAGATCCCCTTGCCAATATGCGCCTCCGAGGGATATGGCCATTCCAAAAAAGATTATCGCCGCCCACTCCAGTTTGGTCCGTATATTCTTAACTACCAAAAAAGCCGAAAGGAACGGCATTAAAGACCCAAAACTGTTAATAAACCCGTACCAAATATTTCTAAAGATCCGCAGTAAGCCAAAAGAGCTGTAAGCCAGAAGCTGTTCCGTAGACCCTCCGTAATCTTTCCGGATAAATACGTAAATAAACACATACGACAGGGCGGAGGCTAAAATTGCAGATGCGGCCAGAATTGCAAATTTGACGACATCCTTGTTTTTAAAATTGGTCTCCTTTCTGAATATGATGGGAAACACTAAAGCGGTGGGGGCCCAATAGGCCGCGTCAAAATGCATCATTCCCATTAAAAAAACGGTTAGAAAAAATAAAATCTCTTTTTTCTTTAACAGAAGAAGAATCGATAAAAGGTAGAAAGTCAAAAGGGTTGAATGAACCATTAGATTTGTATTCACCAGCCAGACTCCGGGGAAAAGCAGAAAAATCAGTGTTGCCAGCCAAAAATTTCCCTTCTTAAAAATAATTTTTGAAACCTGGTACATTAATATTCCCGAGGCTGTTCCGAAAACAAAGGCTGTCGTATTCGGAGTGAATATTCGTGAAGTTATCCAGAAAATTGCTAAAAATGCCGGGTGAATAGGAAAATGACCAAGAGAAAGAACCTGCCAAAAATTCTTGGTTGAGACGATGGCAAGGTATTCTATTTGATCATAAAAAAGTAAAGCCTTGGGCGTGGTTAAATATCCGGCAAGAAAAATCAGAAAAAATATTATTTGCGGCATATGAACATTAAATTAGCCTCTGGATAAAACCACTCTACTTTAGTAAATATGGATTTTAGTTTATTTCCAAATTTTACCGTTCCTGGGCGTTTATCTCCATAGTATGTGCGGTTAAATATTGCCACTCCATCTTTCTTGATGGAAGATTTTATTTTATTCAGAAACTCTGTACTTCCAAACTTATCCGGAAAATCTTCTCCGTTATATAAATCGACAATGATTAGGTCAAACTTACCACTAAAATTGTACGCGTCTTGAATTTTAATTTTGACATTTATCTGATCAAGCCCCAAATACTTTTTTCCAAGTGCAATCATGTCCGGATCAATATCTACTCCCGAAATTTTTGCATCCGGCCAATATAGTCTTACATATTTTGCCGCGGTTCCCCCGCCAAGTCCCAATATCAAACAATTTTTGACTATTAACTTTTCACTATTAACTTTTCTAAGAGCCGGTTTCCAGATGACACCGACAATTCCCCCTGATTGGGTAAGACCGTCCGCTTGAATATAAGTACCGAATCCCAAACCGCGCAGGACTTTCAGGTGTCCGTTATATTTCGACTGTCTTTCTTCCAGTATCTTTGTACCGAGCATCATTGTATTATAATTCGCCATGGACGAACGGGAAACAAGACCTTCCGTGAATAGAAAAACGGTGTATGCATATCTGCGTCAAGAAATTGCACATATGGAATCGCTGGATATAATCGTTGAAGAGTATGATGAAATGGTTAAAGATGCGCAAGAAAAATTGGGAATATTCCCCGCACCGATTAAGCCTGAAAATATAAGACTCTCGTAATTTTGTGCAATCTATTGTTTCGGATTTTGTTTGGATGTAACATAGGCCATGACTCAAGTACCCCTTCCTGAACTTTTAAGACCAAGTATACTTAAGGATTTTGTCGGACAGGAAAATCTTGTCGGGACAAACGGAATAATAAGGAAGCTTCTTCAAAACAAAGATTTTTTTCCTTCCCTGATCTTTTGGGGCCCACCTGGTTCTGGAAAAACAACTCTTGCCAGAATTATTGCAGGTTCTCTTAAACGGGAGTTTTTCGAGTTCTCCGCGGTTAACACAAAAGTCAAAGATATTGAAGCTTTAATCCAGGATAAAAAGCAATTGAAGTTGATTAATTCTCCCATTGTGTTTCTTGATGAGATTCACCGTTTTAATAAAGCCCAGCAGGACAAACTCCTTCCGCACGTTGAGCATGGAGACATCATCCTGATTGGTGCGACCACCGAAAATCCGTCGTTCGAGGTAATTGCTCCTCTTCTTTCCAGGTGCAGGGTCCTGATTCTGGAGCGATTATCTGAGAATCACTTGTTGAAAATTCTCGGCAAGGCCTTAAAACACCTAAAAAAGAAACTAAGTAAGGATTCCGAAAAATTCCTGTTGGAAGCTGCTAACGGAGACGCCCGAGTAATGCTAAACGTTTTGGAAATCGCTTCGACTTTAGTCACAAAACCTACAATTAAAATTCCGGACCTTGAAACCGCACTCCAAAGAAGGCAGTATACATTCGATAAACGGGGAGAGGATTTTTACAACGTAATTTCGGCGTTCATTAAGTCGATGCGGGCAAGCGATGTCGATGCGGCTCTTTATTACCTGGCCAGAATGGTGGCTGCAGGACAGGACCCTCTCTATATCGCCCGCAGGATGGTTGTTTTTGCCTCTGAAGACGTTGCTTCTCCGACGGCTCTTGTTGTTGCTAATGCGGTTTTTGCCGCATGCGATGCAATAGGTTATCCGGAGTGTCAGGAAAATTTGGCAGCAGGGGTGGTATATCTTGCCACCGCCAAAAAAGACCGCACGGGCTACAATGCCTACATGGAAGCGTTGGCCGACGTAAATCGGCACGGCAATCTTCCCGTTCCCTTAAAAATCAGAAACCCAGTTACAAAATTGATGAAGGAGGCGGGTTACGGAGAAGGTTATGAGAAATATGACAGCGAAAGCTATCTGCCGGAGAAGTTAAAGGGGAAAAAGTATTTCAAAAATCGATCCGAATAACTTCACTGTAAACTTATGCCTCTTTTTTGAAGCTCGGTATAGTAATAACCGGCACGATCCATATCCTTATTCGTATAGTACAAAACGAACAAATTTTTCATTGCGTCGATATAGTCCGGATTGACCTCTAAAGTTTCAAGCCACATTTGTTCGGCTTCCGAAATTCTTCCCTGCCTGTATAAAACAATCCCGTAATTGAAAAGGGCATTACTGTACCGGGGGTTAACTTCCAATTCTTTTTTATATTCTTCTTCAGCCATTGCCAGTTCCCCGCGCGCGGCAAAAATCAACCCCAGGTTGTTGTGTATCATTGGTTCTTGCGGGCTTAACTCAAGAGCCCTCTTAAATTCTATTTCGGCTTTATCCAAATCGCCCGCCAAATAATTCATCGCTCCCAAATTTTTGTGAGCCAGAGGAAGCTGTGGGGAATTCAAAACCGCACTCTGCCACAAAGCCAATTTGTCTCTATAAACTGATGAATAAATATAATTAATGATAATTAACAATGAAATCAATCCCCCCAAAAGTAAAACAGACTTCTTGTTTGAAAAATTAAATTTCTTCACAAATTCTATCTCACTAAAAATTATAAATAGGCCGATTATCGGCAGATACATTCTGTATTCAAAAAAATTGAGCTCATATCCAGTACCAGGCCGGATGAAAGACGGCAGGAGGAATACAAAAAACAAGGCAGTTCCAAACAAAACCAATTTGTTGTTTTTATTTTTCGAAAAAACAATGGAAACAATAATCAGGGCTATTGCGATAAAACCCCAGATTAAAGTTGAGACCTGGATAACGGGAGGCAAAATTGATAAATTCACGGGGAAGAACACCTTTCCTATGTCAAGTACAACTGCTTGTAAACCCATATAAATACCTTTACCAGCCTCTTCAAACGAGTACCTAACGGGGTCCTGTAAAGCGAACGATCTCAGGATGTACCAGAATCCGACAATTCCGGCCCAAGCAAAAGGTATTTTTAGCTTACCGGAGAGGAAACGCTTCTTTTCAAAAAGCAGAAGGTACAAAACAATTACCGGCGCAGTCAATAGACCCAATTCTTTTGTAAAAAGGGCCGCCCCGAAAAAGACAAGATGCCAAATTGCGTCTTTTGTCTTTCCGGATTCAAAAAAATTAATAAAATAAATAAAGGATAAAAGGGAAAACAATGCCAGAAGCGAGTTGTCCCTTGCCGGAATCCAGGTAACGGCCTGAGAAAGAAGAGGGTGAACTGTAAATATAATTGAGAATAAAAATGATATTTCCCTCTTAATTTTAATTTTTTGCAGGAAGACAAAAACAACGCACGAAGCGATAGTATGGATAATAACGTTGGTCAGGTGATACAAAAAAGGACTGCTGCCGGAAAGCTGGGCATCAAGCATAAATGAGACGGTTAGGAGTGGACGGTAATAGGCAGCAGAAGCGTGCAGAATACGAAACGCGTCCGTGACAAAAGCGGCAGGGATATTGGCAAGATTCTTTAAGAAAAAAAGGTTATTGAGTATAAGTTCCTGATCGTCAAAATAGACAAAACCAAAAAAAATCGTCCAGATATAAGTCAGTAAGCTAAGTCCTACTATCCAAAAAAATGGGCTTCGGTCGTTATCCTTAAACATTAATTTATTATTCTACCTTATCCCACCTATTTATAAAGGATGCCTTACCAAATCTAAATAAATTACCCATTGAAATTAGTTTTTTAATTGTTATCCTCTTTCTGTTACTATATGGAGCGATTTTCTACCACGGCAAACGTCCATCAGCCAAATATCGAGAAGCTCACACTGGGACCGCTCTGTGAAGCTCCGCGGCAAAACGGATCAAAACCTGCCAAGGTACCAAAAATTTCTGAGCAGTGCAAAAAACATATAAAAAGAGATGGAAAGAAATAACCTCCTTTTTTTATAAACCCAGCTCTCCTGAAATATCTTGCATCGATTTCAAAGCAATCGATATAAACTCCGGAAGTTTTATTCCAAGTTTTTCTTCACACATTTCAATCTGTTCCCTTTTAACCCCCGCCGCAAAGCCTTTTTGATTCCATTTACTCAGGACATTCTCAACAGTAGTTTTTGAAAGTTTTTTCTCGGGGCGGACTAAAGTAACCGCAATGATTAATCCGGTAAGTTCATCACAGCAAAACAAAGACCATTCCAAATTATTTTTAGGCGGATATTGTCCGGTATGGGAAAAATTGTGGGATAAAATTGCATCCATCAACCTTCTATCGGTTTCCCCTTTTTCCTTTAGCCATTCCGTCATTAAAACGGTATGTTTTTCCGGAACCGATTTGGTTTCCTCGTAATCACCGTCATGAAGAAGTCCGACAATCTCCCATTCTGCTTCATTTTCATTAAAATGCTTTGCCAAGGATTTCATAACAGCCGCAACAGCGTAACAGTGTTTACGCAAATTCTGCGACTGCATTTTCGAATGCAGAAGTTCAATAGCCTGGTCCTTGGTCATTAATTATTACTTAGAGGTCTTTTTTAACTTCCATCCACCCTTCATTTTCATCCGCAATTCCGTAATCGCATAAATAAGATATTTTATTACTGAGCAGGCAAATACAACTCCTGCAACAATAATAATCCATTTAATTACTGTGTAGGGATTAATTGTCGGGAAAACAAAACCGAGACCAAAAATTAAAAGCATACCAAAAACAGAAAAAGATACGGACATCAAAATACATGTATTTACCTGTCTTTGCATCCATTTCATTTTCTTCCACATCATGTCGTCTTTCATCGTTTATCACCTTCTTTCCGTTGCGGCTTTGAATTTTTTACCGGCCGCATTGTTGGATTCAAGATCACTTCTTTAATTGACCAGGTGTTGGTAAAAAACATGGTTAATCTATCAATCCCTATCCCAATCCCGCCCAAGGGGGGCATTCCGTACTCCATAGCTTCCAGAAAATCCTCATCTACCTGCTGCGCCTCTTCTTTGTCTTTTCTTGCAACGTTTTTATCTGTCTCAAAACGCAATCTTTGTTCCTGGGGATCGGTCAACTCGCTCCAACCGTCACATATCTCTTTTCCGCCGATGTATCCTTCAAATCTTTCCACCACTTCCTCTTCACCGCTTATGTTTTTTGAAAGGGGCGAGACATCTTTGGGGTAATCGATAACCCAGGTTGGTTCGGTAAGTGTATCCGCCACTTTGTGATCAAAAATTGTAAAAATTAGTTGTCCTTTGGTCTCCCCACCCAAAATCTCAACCCCATTCTTCCTACAATACTCTTCCAAAGATTTTTGGGTTTCTTTTTTAACATCTAGTTTCAGCTTATTTTTCAGTAAATCAGCCATACTGATCCTTGGCCAATTTTTGTTTATATCAACCGTGTACTCACCAACCTGCATTGTGGTAGCTCCGAATATAGCTTTTGCCAGATGCTTAAAAAGTCCTTCGGTAACGTTCATTACCCTTTGGTAATCTGCGTATGCCTCATAATACTCAATCATTGTAAACTCGGGGTTGTGGGTTAAATCCATCCCTTCATTTCGAAAGTCCTTGCATATTTCATAAACTTTTGTGTACCCTCCGACAATTAGCCTCTTAAGGTAAAGCTCGTCCGCAATTCTAAGATACATATCGGTATCCAGTGCATTAAGATGGGTTTTAAAAGGCTTTGCGTTCGCACCTCCGTACAACGGCTGGAGGGTAGGTGTTTCTACCTCCCAAAATCCGAGGTTATCCAGATATCTCCTAATCTCACGTATTAATACCGTTCTTGTGTTAAATCGTTCACGAACTTTGGGGTTGAAAAGCAGGTCCAGATATCTTTTGCGGTATCTGTCTTCTACATCTTTTAGGCCGAACCAATCGTCAGGAAGGGGGCGAATTGCTTTACCCAGAATCTGGAATTCGGAAACGTCAATTGTAATTTGACCCGCCTGAGTTTTGATAACTTTACCTTTAACTGCCAAAAAATCCCCCATATCGAAAAGGTTTAGCAACTCAAATTTTTCTGCCAGCGTCTTTTTCTGAAAAAGAACCTGGATTTTCCCGGATTCGTCCGTCAAATCCATAAACGCTACGGCTCCATGCTCTCTAATTGACCAGATTCTTCCTGCAACTAAAACCTCCGAGTCTAGTTTTCCGGAGGCCTCTTTTGTATTGATAAGTTCCCCGTCAATTTCCACTTTTGAAGGATATGGATTAATGCCTTTTCTTCTAAATTCCTGAAGTTTTTTTAGCCGAGTCTCAATTAGGGTCTTAAGCGCTTTTGCCACGCCTAAAGTATATCTCAACTCAAAGAAAAATCGAAGGAGGAATTATTCAACCGCAAGAATTTCGTACTGGATGTTTCCGGCGGGGGCCTCAACTTCAACTTTTTCCCCAACTTTTTTACCGGCCAATGCTACTCCCAGAGGCGACTCATGGGAAATCTTTTTGTTAACAGGGTCTGCCTCCCACTCTCCCACTATGTCAAAGGCTGTCTCAACCCCATTAACTTTCACCGTCACTTTTGTTCCAACTCCCACTCCGTCATCCCCGAGTTTTGTGCCCTCCGAAACGACAAACGCGGTTTTTACTACCTCTTCCAGTTCGTCTATTCTACCATCCAAAAATTCCAACTCCTCCTTGGCACTTTGGTAATCGCTGTTTTCGCTAAGATCTCCCTGGGAACGGGCATTAGCCAGCCTGTCCACAAGCTTCGGCCTTTTTACATCACGAAGCTCCGCAAGTTCGGCTTTCAGGCTATCAAGACCCTGCCGGGTAAGTTTAAGATTGTTTTTCATTGTTTATTGTGACAAAAAAATCCCTCCGCTTTTTTGGAGAGATTTTATATTTGCTACTTTCTCTCCAAGCTTAGGCGAACCTAATAAGGTTCCTAAAGCAGTAAGTGGAGAGACATAAAGTCATATTTTTGACCAGCGAGGGAGATTTTATCCCCTTGGGAAGCTAATGTCAATATGTCGATCTGACTCAATTATGCAAGAAATTCCCAGCCACAAATGATAGAATACTCATCAAGGCCCCATCGTCTAGCGGTCTAGGACACCAGGTTCTCATCCTGGTAACTTGGGTTCGAGTCCCAATGGGGTCACAGTTTTTAATTTTGAGACTAATATCTCTCACTCAATTGAACGATTTTCGTACGGTTAACTGGTTATCAATCCAAACACAACCTGACACTGTTCTCTGGGAAACCAGACAAATACTTCTCTTCTCTGGTAAGTTAACTCCAATCAATTCCCAATGTGTCTTCGCCAGCGGCCATAACCGCTGATGCAAGAATGGTCAATCTCTCTTTTTCTTTCTCATCGCTAGTCGCATCATAAGCTGCGTGAAGATCGCCAACTATGGAAAAATACTCATCTTCAGTCTTACCTCTCAATGAAACACGCAGAGCCAAGGCTTGGTCGTCTGGTTTACTTTCATCAAGATCTGTAATAACGATCTCTTTTTTCTGAAAGATTCCGTTCAGTCTCGATAAAAATTCATTTGTTCCTTCTTTACTCATAAATTACCCACCTCCAAATAATGGGCAGAATTAAAAACTTATAGGAAGAATATCACAACAAAATCTTTTTTTCCAATCACCCTTCCTAAATCGTGCCTATCTAGCTCCCAGGACTGGATTCGGATAAATTACTATGCCCATCTTTGCGGGCCAAGACTGCAAAGGTTTGTTAAGCGTAAATAAGACTAGTACCATTGGGGTGAATGTGAAACCTTTCGAACGTATCACAAACCCGTTTCATGTAAGAATATAAAGTATTCCATTCTGGGACTATTTGGCTCACACTTTCTATAAACTACTTCATAACTTAGATTTTTTGAATAGTGCTAATATATGGTATGAGCGAGAAGGACAATATACTGCCTGGAGGACGGATCGAGTCTGGAGCAGAGTACCTAAAAAGGATTGGAGAGGAATATACCGTATACAATCAGTTTCTTCCAGGCTTGAGTGACCAAGCTTTTCAGTACCAAAAAGAAATTAACGCACGGAGAGAAATGGGGGTCGAAAGCTTCTTGGGAGATTTTGCCATTGCTGCTGAGGAACGAAGGAGAAATGTTGTCAGATGGCGAGTTGGAGATAAACTTCCAGAGGCGACAGAAGAAAGAACAGCCATTATCAGGTCCGCTCTTCCTAGGTTCGTGATGTTTGACAAAGAAGCTGTTGGTGGAATGCGAGTTGAACAAGCAAAAAGGCATAAAATTGATGTAGTTGTTGAAGATATTATGACCGAAGTTGCCCGAAGACTCCCCAAAACACTTGATGCTTACAGATATCACCAAGACTATGCTAATGACGTCTTACAAGTCCCTAGTGTGGGTAAGCTAGATGTCAGGCTAACTCAAACAGCAAATGGTATTTTCTCCACAATCAACTCAATTAATGGAGATGATTTCAAGATTTGGAATTGCAGAGAAAGTGGGGTCAAATATCTTGACCGTTACAATGAGATATCAAGACCACAAGATGTTGAAATTAAGCCTAAGGGTATAAAACTCGAGATTTACAGTGATGACTCTGGAATAGTAAGTGAAGAACCTGGTAAGTTCAAAAAACTTCAAGATGAGGCAATTGTGTGGCTAGTTGATAATGTACTTAATCCAATAAGAAAAATACCGTTACCTGAAAAGCAAATAGACCTGCCACTTATGGAAGAGCCCTTCCCTGAAGGTAAAGTCGGCCCACTTTTTGCTTTTGTAAAGCAGGAAGATATCGAAAAAATAGAAATATTGAAAGAGGTTGGAGTCAACAGTGCCTATCCTGACGAACGAATCGCCGTCCAACCGAGTTGGAGGCTGATACCGCTTGGCTACAATAGAGGCGATTTACCAGAGGAGGTTCACGATGGTTTTATTTGGTGCGGCGTTGGGACAGTTAACGCTGATGCAGACTTAAAAAAACTTAGGATAGCAGACAAACAAATGAATACATGGAGTATTTTTAGTAAGGAGGGATTGGCCGAAATAAAGCCGCTTGTTGCTACAGACATATATGTTGTTGACTGGCAAGCGTGGGAAGATTTCAGGGAAAATGCATTCAAACCTGGCCACGATAGACTTACTGACAGTGAAGTCGTGGAAATGTATAAAGCGATGGGGAAAACCTTTGTCCCGATTACAGAATATAAAGGTGATTATAAAAAACCAGTTGTTTTGATTGGGAGAGATTTAGAGGTGAATGAAGTTGGGGGAACTTTTATCCCTCCTGAGAAAAGAAGACGCTAACCTTCATCTAGAAATTATTATCTTGTTATAACCGCAAAGAGGCATTAGTTCCGTGCATAGGCAAGATTTGGTTGTATGCCAAACCTTTCGAAGGTATTATAAACTCGTTCCAGGTAGGCATATAACATGTTCCATTCTGGAACTATCTGGCTCACTTTACAAAACTACCGATCCGAGCCATATCCATTCCCATAGCCGTTTTGCATGTTTCTTTTTCCCGGCCCGCCTGGAAAAAGGTTCTCTTTTTTCTCTATCCGTTGATAAAATCCCCTCATCATTCCCCGGCGCGACCAAATGTTATTTAATCCCAACCGGTCAATTAGAAATCCGGCAAGAAGTATTGAGATGACAAAACCGATTACTATGACTGGAAAGTTTTTCTTGTATGAAAAATCGTATTTCTTTAACAACCATACGCCTGCAACAATGCCCAATATCGCCGATATGGGTATCCACCAAGGAAAACCGTCTATCAATGTTTGAAGTCTCCACTGTGCCATCGGTCCGTGTTTACGAAGTAGGAAGAGAATAATGTTGACCAGGAACACCGAGGCCACACTTAAAAATGCAAGTCCGGTAATTGATAAAACGGAGCCGAGAACGAAATACCATTTTGGTTTCATGGTAATTTGACCGGAAGTCACTTTTGACATAACCTCTTTTCCGAAATCAACTTCTTGTTGTTTTTTTGATGTATTTATTTTATTTTTTGACATATTTTTTTCATTAAAATCTTAGCACGTTTAACCCTTGTTCCTACTGTGCTTACCGGAATTCTTAAAATATCACTGATTTCTTCATAGGACTTTTCTTCCAAGTAAAAAAGAGACAACGATTCTTTATAAATAATCGGCATTTGGTTCAAACAGTCCTGCGCACGGGTTTTTAGCTCTTTTTTAATCAGGTCGTCTTCGATATCGATTCCGCTGTCAAAATCTTTATTTTCATATAGCGAAACCTGCCTCTTTCTTTTGTTAATCAAGTTAAGAGCCTCATTATGGACAATTCTGTAAATCCAACTGCTGAACTTCTTTTTCGCATCAAAACCGTTTAGGTTTATGTAGGCCTTTATAAAAGACTCCTGGACAATATCGGCGGCATGCTGTTCGTCATTAACCAAATAATTTGCATATCTCATAAGTTTTTCCTGATAGCGTTTAATAATGTGAACATATAGCTCTTTATCTTTTGTACGAATCAGCTCAATAATTTTCTCGTCGGATAATTTTTGTGTGTCTTTCATAATTTTCTATCTTAGTATAAATCCAGTACATATATTTTTGTTTAATCTAATTACCAAAACCCCACTTTTGGGTGGGGTTTGGTAATTTTTTCTGATCTTTACCGGTTGGCGTTTCTGCCATACCCGGATCTTTGTCCCTGTCCTGAGCCGTCTCCCAGACCTAGCCCAAGTTCGGTTCTTATTTTGCCGGCTTCTTCGGTTTTGCCTTCAAGCATTAATTTATGCATTTCGGCAAATCTTGCAAAGTTTCCCTCGTTAATCACCTGGCTAACTCTGCCCCTACCTTGCATTTGTTCTTTCCATGCATTGTAGTCTTTATTCTCAAATGCCCGAGTCATGGCTTCGTGCCTTTCGGCCGTGTAGTTGGGACTCTGAATATTAGGATCGCCCCTGTAAGCAAGCGCACTTGAATTTGATGCAAATAATGCCCCTGCTCCGAGTGCAATTCCCAATAAAGTTAAAACTATCTTGTTCATATTTATTTCACCTCCCTTCATTTTTACTATCTACATGTAATACAGATAGTGAAGGGGTTTTATTTCAAATCGGTTAATATTATTCATCAAGACGGGCTGCTGTCTGCTTCGGCCAGCCGAAGATTAGACTTTTTGCGGAAATACCCGGTTGACTCACTTCATCTGCAAAGATTCGCCTTAGTTGGCAACCAAAAGAGTGGGAATCGAAGTAAATTTTCCTCGAAAATTGGATGCGGGCAACCACTTTTTAAGAGCAACCTTCAGCACATCTTCCACGTTCTCAGCGAAAACGAATTTAATATCTTTTTTGACCTGAGCGGGAATGTCGTCAATATCTTTTTTATTGTCTTTGGGTACAATAATGGTTTTTAAACCTGCCCTGTGGCCGGCAATCGACTTTTCCTTGAGTCCTCCGATTTCAAGTACACGCCCCCGAAGCGTAACCTCGCCGGTCATCCCCACATCCCGTCTTACGGGAATCCCTGTAAGGGCCGAGACCAGGGCTACGGTAATTGCAACTCCGGCGGAAGGTCCGTCTTTGGGGACTGATCCTTCCGGAACATGTATATGGACATCAATGTTTTCAGCAAAATTACTCTTCAACCCAAGTTCATTGTAATGCGATCTCGTCCAGGTAAAAGCGGCCTTTGCAGATTCCCTCATAATATCCCCAAGCTGCCCCGTAAGGGTAAGTTTACCTTTACCCGGCATCAGAGAAACTTCAATAAACAAAATTTCCCCGCCGAACGGGGTAACCGAAAGGCCCGTACTCATACCTATTTCGTCTTTTTTCTCGGCGATCTGCGAGGAGAATCGCTGTGAGCCTAAAAATTTTCTGACGTCGGAAACTTCAACCTTTTTGGGAAACTTTTTCTTTTCCGCAACCAATCTGGCCACTTTCCTGCAAACGTTGGCTAAATTTCTTTCCAAATTCCTAACCCCCGCCTCACGCGTATAGCTTCCTATCACTTCTTTAAGACCAGCGTCCGTTATTTCGATTTTTTTTGATTCAAGACCTTGTACTTCAAGCTGTTTGGGCCATAGGAATTTTCTGGCTATGTGGAATTTTTCGGTTTCGGTATAGCCGGGGAAGGTGATAACTTCCATTCTGTCCCTAAGGGGGGCCGGGATTGTATCCAGCATGTTACCTGTACAAATAAACATCACTTCACTTAGGTCAAAGGGAACCTCCAGATAGTGGTCTGAAAACTCTCTGTTTTGTTCCGGATCGAGAGCCTCAAGAAGCGCGCTTGACGGATCCCCCCTAAAGTCGACCCCTATTTTGTCTATTTCATCAAGCATGAAAACAGGATTTTTGGTGCCTGCATTTTTCATTCCCTGGATAATTCTGCCCGGCATCGCCCCGACATAAGTACGCCTGTGGCCCCTTATTTCTGCTTCATCTCTGATTCCGCCCAATGAAATTCTCACAAACTTCCGGTTTAGGGCTTTGGCAATTGATTTCCCTATCGAAGTTTTTCCGACTCCCGGCGGACCTATAAAACAAAGGATTGTTGGATGAGCTCCCGTGCCGTCCTTTTTGGGATGTTTTTTTTCTTTTTTAAGCTTCATCACCGCCAAAAATTCCATAATACGTTCTTTTGCCTTTTCAATCCCGTAGTGATCTTTTTCCAAAATTTTAGATGCCTTCTTCATAGGCACATTATTGGGTGTTATATGGCTCCAGGGCATATCACAAAGCCAGTCCAGGTAGTTTCTGATATAACCTCCTTCGGGATTATTCGGAGACATTTCGCTCAAACGTTTGAGCTCCTTTTCGGCGCGGGTTTTGACATCAGGGGGCATCCCCGCTTCCTTGATCTTGGTCTTATATTCCTTGAATTCTTCACCGCTTATTTCCCCTTCCTCGTCCATTTCCCCTAGTTCCTCTTCAATCGTTTTTTTCTTCTCCCTAAGCATCGCTTTCTTCATTTGATCTTCAAATCTTTTTTGGGTTTTGGATGAAATGGTTCGCTCAATTTCGAGAGCGTTTACCTCCTTGGCAAGGTACTCAAGCACAATCAAAAGTCTCTTGCGAACATTTATTTCCTCCAGTATTTTTTGCTTTTCCGAAGGTTTTATTTCCAATAGAGAAGCTACCTGATCACTCATTTCGACGGGTTCGGCTGTCCCGGAAACAAGTTTCATTACGGTCATTATTTCCGCCTGTTTTCCGAGGTTTATGGATTTTTTAAAAAGTTCCTGAAGTTTCTTGGCCAAAACACCGATTTCGGGAGACTCATCGATTTCCTCGGGTATTTCTTCCACCTTACCTATCAGATACGGCTCTTGGGCAATTATCTCTTTAAGATTAACCCTGGCCTGCCCCCTTATAAGTGCGTGGATTTCCCCCTCGGTGGTCATCATTTGTGTAATCGTAGCTATAGTTCCAATACTGTTGAGGTCATCTTGTCCGGGATCGGCGGTTCTTGAATCTTTCTGGGAAAAAACGGCAATAACTTTATCCTCTTGGAAAGCTGAACTTACCGCAGCAACACTTTTGGTGCGTCCAAAAGAAAGAAGCGTATCGGTATGTGGAAAAACAACGGAGCCCCGCACCGGAACAATCGGAACCCGCCTGGTATTATCTTTCACCATGTTCGTTTTAGCAGTCTACCCAATTAAGTGCTAGATGTCAAGCGCATTTATTTTTCCGGGCACGCGAAAGCCTGCGACGCGGCCGGGTGGGTCAACTGTGGCTTCGTGTCTTTCGTAAAAACTGAAAAAGATGTGCCTTCTCGACTACAACCGCCACCAAAGTTCCGATTAAAGCTCCTCCAAATATATCAACAGGATAATGAACGTTGGCCAAGACTCTGGCAATCCCAATAACAAGGGCTCCGATCAAATAAAACCAGCCGACTTTCTTGTCATGCATAAAAATGGTCACGGCAAGTGCAAATGCCTGGGCAGTGTGTCCGGATGGGAAAGCCCCATCCATGGGTATAATCAAGACATCCACCCCCCTGCCGTTGACCAAAAAGGGCCTTAAAGTCGGGAAAAAATATTTTATAAGAAAAATAATAACCGCCGTATAGGTACAGGCTAAAAGCGCGTGGAATACCTGCTCCTTTTTTATCTTTCCGTCTATAAACCAGAGGACAATCAGACCCGCAAACAAAAAGTATATAAAAAATGATGCAAAAAACTGTACGGTAAAACCTTCCATATAATCTATGGTATCATCATTTTAATGGAATCGAAGCACTCACTGTTTAAAAGTTTCAGATTCGCGGCAAGCGGTTTAAAAACGGCCATGGTAAAAGGCAGGAACTTCAGGATCCAGGTGTTCCTCGGAATCCTCGCCGTAACCTTGGGGGCATTTTTCGAAATCTCGGTATTTGAATGGTTGGCCCTTATCCTGATTATTGCATCTGTTTTGATCCTTGAGCTCATCAATACCGCCATTGAGGAAATAGTTAATATTGTAAGCCCCGAAATTCAAGAGAGGGCAAGAGTAGCTAAGGACGTTTCCGCGGGTGCCGTCCTGATAGCCTCACTTGCAGCCGTATTTATAGGGGTTTTTCTGTTTTTTCCGAAGATTATTCAATAATTGACTTTGTGGTTTGATCCTGATATTATAGGACTAGTTCTTTGAAAGAAAAAGCGTAAAACCATCCAACCAAATTCGAAAGGAAAGGGAAAAAATGGCTCCAGACGTGAAGTTGCAGTTGTTGAAGTTTGAGTCGAAAAACCTCGACTCGGACGAGGATCAGTTGATCAAGTGGCTCCAAGAGATAGGGTTTTGGGATATCGAAGTCAATCTCCGAGTCAAGGCGGCGGCTAATCACTTGCCACTGGACATAGAAGGCTCATTCAAGGATAGATTTGGGCTTCCTATGAACAGTCCCACCAAAAAGCTTTTTTACGATCTGTTAAAAAGCGATATTGGATTATCATTGAAGTTACTTGGTTTTTGCGATGGGGAATGGAAAGATCCCGAAACTTGCGTCGGAAAAATTCTATCCCTAAAGCTTGGGCGGGTACAGGACAGAGAGAGGTTCAAGGCATTAAACATTGCTTTTGATCCAAGAGTTCAGTTCTTACTTGGAGTCCGGGCGGTTCCTTACGCTTAGTTTGTTTCAAAAAAACTAAATAGGTGGTAGCGACAAGCTATTTTTAGAAATTTTAAAAATAACTTGCCCTCCTACCACCAAAGATTTTCCACAACACAGGCACACCTTGTGTTTAATAAAAATCAGGTTACCTTTTTCTAACTTCACAGTCCGACGCACCAACGCAACAACTTTTTGATCAAATCCAGGATCCTTCTTTAATTCACCACGCGGAAACTTTCAAGGAAGTATTTCTTAACTACATTATTCCCGCGATTCTATAGTCAAAAAGACAAGGCAGGGTGTTCCCACTCTGCCTCTCTTTTTTTATCTATGGTTCACATAGATCTTGTCATGGACTTTTTAGTGCCCGCAAGACTTTGACTTTGTAATTTTGATAATAATAAATTTTCTTTAAATTTATTTCAGAACGGTGTAATAAACATGTAAGAGATTTTGTTGTTTTCATGGCAAATTTTAAGAGACGGGGGCTTTTAAAACAGTTGCAAAATCTTTAGCCACGTCCCTTATCGGCTTAATTAGAAGATGGTACCCGAATGAAAAAACATCAATTTTCTTTACGCTTAATTTTGTCGGAATTTGGACCAAATCGTTTCCGAACTCCAAAGGAACACCGCGAATGTGATAATGTCCGTCCAGTTTTTCCACAATAAACACATGTTACCAATCAATTTAAAGAACGATTTCAAAGAATAGTAAGGAAAATGTAAGGATTACATCGACAAAATTTTGCTTTTGCGCCAGGTTTGTAATATTATCTGGGTAGATAATTTTATGAAAGAGAAAATCCTTTTTATAGAAGACGAAAAAGACCTGCAAATGTCCCTGCGAATATTCTTTCTGGAAAAAAACTTTCAGGTTCAGCAGGCATATTCCGGAGCAGAGGGTCTCAAAAAAATTGAGGATTCAGTCCCCGATATTATCGTATTGGACCTGGGGCTTCCCGATATTCAGGGAGAGGTTGTTTGCCAACAGATTAAAACGGATTACCCCAATATCCCTGTGATCATCCTGACAGCCAAAAATACACCGAAAGACATTGTGACAGGATTAGGCATGGGGGCAGACGATTATGTTCCGAAGCCCTTCGATTTGGAAGAACTCCTTGCACGCATAAAGGCAAGGTTGCACAAAAACGGCCACTCTTCGGTTCTTGAAGTTGCCGATCTTAAAATGGATCTTGAGAATTACGAGGTTGCCAGGGGAGATAAAAAAATTATTCTTACCCCTACGGAATTTAGTTTACTGGAATACCTGATAAGAAACCGCGACCATGTTGTAACCCGAGATTCTATATTAAACCGGGTTTGGTCATACGAAAGCGACGTCCAAACTCGGGTCGTGGACGTTTACATCGGCTATCTTAGAAAAAAGATCGACAAACCTTTCAAAAATAAGCTTATCCATAATGTGCGGGGATTTGGTTATACTATTAAAACTACTTAATTTCCTTATTCACGACTTCGATCAGATCACTCATTTCATAGGGCTTTTCCAGGAACGCGTTCGCCAAACCGGATTTGAGAACCCTTTTCGCGCTGGCCCGTGCCGTAACCATGACGATCGAAGTTGCGAGCCCTCTTCTTCTGATTTCTTCGGCTATTTGTATGCCGTTGCCGTCAGGGAGTAATAAATCCATCACTATGAGATTCGGGCTAAATTTTGAAATTGTCGGTAGAACCTTTTTTGCTTTGTTTACGACAACGCATGAATACCCTTCCCCTTCAATAACCATGCAAATTGCCTCAGAAATTGCGGCATCGTCTTCCACCACCAAAACCTTCTTCCCCATTCACCAATTATGTAATTTTTATTTCAAGAACGTGTAATGGTCCTGTAAGAAAAGTGTAAGAGGCCTTATTTTATCGGCAAATTAAAGTAAAATGTCGAACCCTTGCCGGGTGTACTTTTAACCCAGATTTTTCCACCATGACGTTTAATTATGTCTGAAGATATGTAAAGTCCCAAACCCAAGTTGGAAAAGCTATCGGCCGTGCCTTCGTTGGAATCAATTCTGTAGAACTTTTCAAACAGGTGAACCATGTCGTCTTTGGACACTCCTATCCCGTAATCGCGTATTGAAACGGTAACATTTCTTCTGTCGGCTTTTGCTTTCACAACAATTACGTTAGACTTTTTTGAGTATTTAATCGCGTTGAACAACAAGTTTGAAAGTACCTGGGAAATCCGGTAACGGTCAGCGGTGATTTTCTTCCCGGTCTTAGCGGCTATCATTATCTTATACTTCTTCCCTGATGTTAAAAGCACGTCTTTGACGGTTTCGGCCACAAGTTCGTCTATGTTGAATTCATCTTTTTGGTAAATCAGTTTTCCCGATTCTATCTTGGTAACGTCAAGCATTGTGACTATCAGATTGGTCAGTCTGTTAATTTGTTCCTCCATGCGGGCAAGTATGTGGCTGGTCTGTTTATCCGCGGCGCCCGATATTCGTTGATATAAAATTTGATTAAAAGCTTTAATACTAGTAAGGGGCGTTTTCAATTCGTGGCTGGCTATATTGAAAAATTCATTCTTTTGCTCTTCCAGTCTGATGCGGTCTGAGATGTCACTTCCTTGTGCAATAGTCGAAACGAGCTTCCTTTTACCTCTTGAATAAACGTTTGCCGAATTCCACAGTAACGTTCTGATGTTGCCGTCCTTTTTGCGTATCCTGATTTCCACATTTTCCCAATGACCTCCGAGCATGGTAATCTTTATTTTTTCCATGTTCGCTTCCTGGTCCTCCTTTGTAAATAATAACCGGAGATTTTTTCCGATAATCTGGTCTTGTTTATAACCAGTAAGGTGCTCAAAAGCATGGTTGAAAATTGTTATCCTAAACCTGGAGTCCCAACAGATAATGGGCGCGTTGGCATACCTTAAAAGATTTTCCAAATACTCGCTCGTTTCCCGAAATTTCTCTTCATTGTATTTTAGTCTTTCCTCGGCTTTTTTACGCTCGGTTATCTCCTGCCCTAAAATAGTGAGCCCCTCTTTTGAGGGGAAAGCAGTCATCCTATACCAGGAATTGGTATACTTCCCACTTACCTCAAACCGTCTGATCTTTCTCTTTTCCATAGCAATACGGAGATTCCTCTCAAAAATTGTCCCTTTATATTTTGGGAACATCTTCCAAATGTTTTTTCCCCTAAAGTCTTTGGACTTTTTGCCTAGCTTTGATGTAAACCGCCTGCTTGCATATACAAACTTCCAATCCCTGTCCAGGACATAAAAATCATCCTGGATGCTATCCAGGATTTCGGTTATTTTTTGTTTGGCCTCTGCAGTTTCAATTTCAGCTTTTTTGTAATCCGTTATATCCCGAATATCACTCACTCGGTATAGGGATTTATTTTTGCTATCCCTGACAAGCATCATGTAGTTTGACAGCCAAACGTAATTTCCTTCACTTGTTTTTTGACGGTACTCTACCTTAACCCTGTTACGCCACCTCAAAGATTCGATGGCTTTTTTCAGTTTGGGTAGATCATCGGGGTGTATTAAAGAAAGGGCTTTTTCATATCCCACTCTCATAATTCTTTCGGGGGTGTATCCGAGTATTTTTTTGGTAGACGGGCTGATATACATGTATTTGCCCTGCTTCAAATCAAATTGGGTAATAATGTCGCTTGAATTATCCAGTATTGATTTCAAAAGAACTTTATCAATCCCGGCAGTTTTTTGGCCACCGCTGTCTTCCTTCTGCCCCTTTTCTGGGTCGGTAAACTTTCTTTTTTTGCTTACTGTCATTTTACAGATAGTTTAACACCCCAAATCAATCTTTAGATTAATTTGAGTTATTTTTATTATCCTTTGCCTCAATTTCAAGACGATGGGAGGAAGATGGGAAAAGGGGGCTAAGTCATTTAAAAAAGATGACTTTTAAAAAATAACCCCGACTGTTCGGATTTATTTCAAGTGTCCCATTAACCCTGTGGGTCACCGGGTTTTTGAAATATGCCCAAGCTTGGCTGAAGGGTTCAGACGAGGGGTAACACAATGTTGATTTCGTCTGAGCGCTCGTTCCGATCCTTTTTATTCTGGGTTAAGGGAACGGGGGGTGCCTAACCTTTTAAAATAACCTCTTTCAGTGTTCTTACAGTTTTCCAACTATTTTCTTAATTAAAAATGGCAGGCTTAAAGAAGTTAGGAGGTGATACAAATATGCATAAACTTTTATTTGGAATCTTTAAAAGCCCGGGTCACGCCAATGAAGCCATTGCGGACCTGAAGGAAAGTGGAATAAAAGACGACAAGATTTCGGTCATCGTGCAGGATGCTGTCGTCAGTCAACAGATTAGCGGGGCAAAGCCAACAACAGGAGAAAAAGCAGCAGGTGGCGCTGCAGGTGGAGCCGTAACGGGAGCGGCGCTTGGTGCGCTTCTGGGATTTTTGGTTGGGACAACGGCAATTACCATACCCGTACTTGGTCCAATATTGGTCGCGGGACCTTTTGCAGGTCTTCTTGGGCTGACAGGAGCGGCGTCGGCTACGGTTGCGGGGGCTTTGACCGGAGGTCTGGCAGGAGGTTTAGTTGGTGCGCTGGTCAAGTTGGGTATTCCAGAATCCGAGGCAAAGATTTATGAGGAGAGAGTAAAATCCGGAGAGATACTTGTCATAGTATCCGCCAATTCCGACGAGGAGCACCGAAATGCGGAGAACATACTCGACAGCCATGAGGCTGAGGAAATCAGATATTACACGATAGGCTAAATATGAATTGGCAAGAATTTTTTTATATATCTCTCGGTGTCGGGGTCTGGATTATCGTTCTGGTCAATATGTTTGTCGTAATCAGGATAATCTGGACCCTAGACTTTTTGAAAAAGAATATAAAAACCTACTCGCAGATTAAGGATGACGTACAAATAATTGGCGATGCTGCGAAAGTGGTCGTGTTAACTATTATTTCGAGACTATTGGGAAAACTGGAAAAGGGAGGTGAGAAGCTATGACCAACTCAAAAGGGGGAGGAACAACATCAAAAATTATCGGGGCTGCTGTAGCCGGTGCGGCAATAGGAGCGGCGGCTGTAACGTTGTCTGATAAAAAGAAGAGAGAAGCTTTAAGGAAAAAGGCCATGGAATTAAAAGACCGCGCGGAGAAAAAAATGGAGGACTTGCGGGCCAAAACTGAAGAGAAAAAGGAAGAAGGAGAGAAAGCCGTCAAGAAAGTCCTAAAAAAGTCGAGTGGGTAATCTAGTTCTTAAATAATAAAATATTTATGGTTTTCTGAAAACCGGAGATTTCTTTGTATTCATCACAATATCTTCCGCAATCCGGGGCAGGTTTGGAAAAATAAAATCGGTAAGAACAGGTGCAGCTGTTTTTGTAATATCCCATGCCTAACAAGAGAAGTAATAAATAGCCTAAACCAAGAACAAACAATATTTTTGTTTTGAATTTCATTTGCTGGGTGTCTGGGACTATATTGGAACTAATTTAGCGAGATTTAATTATGCTTTTAACTATTGCGCCAACGAATAGCCTATATGCCAATCTTTTTTCCTTTTCGTAAATTATTTTATTTCCTAAATGTGCTCCACATTTAGCGCATGAAAGCTCGTTACTAGTTTCGCTTAAATCTAAAATTCTATCCAAATACATCCTTTTCAGCATGCCCAGACCGTCTTTTTGATAATAACAAATATGGCTACCACATTTTTCGCACGTAATATCTAATAATCTCGAATATCCTCCTCTAGCTTTTTTGTATTTATCGTTAATGAATTTAAAATTTAATTTATTCATCTTAAAATTGTTTGCTGAGCATGTGGGTTTGCCACCCTTCTATCATTATAGCGAACCAGATACTTAAGGAGCTAGACTCGAAGATTAAGCTTGTCGGTTTAGACACTAAACTCTTAGTTTGTTAAGTTTATAATAGAAAAACAGAGGACTTTTCTGAACCTCTTTCTCAATTTCCTCAGCCTCAGAAATTAGTTTAGTACAATCATAACAAGCCTTGGCAAGGCCAAGTATCCCTGGCGCTTGGGAATTCGATAACACAGAAATAGCTATGCTCGCTCCTAGAAAGGCACCCTCGGTGAATCCTTCGGAACGCAACTTCTTTTTTCCTTCCTTCTGAATTTTCGTTAGGTCATTTAGTTCTCCTGTTAAATTGCTGACTACATAGCTATCAAACTCTTCTTGTGTTTCAAATCTATTCCCCTCGTTAACCAAATCAGAGACACGATTTTGAAAAGATTTGAATTCATCAGAATACTGGTCTCTCGTCGATATTATATTTTCAAGCGGGACACCTTGGATTACTGGCAGCCCTTTAGCAAAAAGGTTAAGAGCCTTGGTTTCTGATTGTTTACCAATCTTTTCTAACAGGGTCTTTTCAAGAAAATTAGAGGTCAAATATGTTTGAGTTATGTTTTCAATACCGTCTAATTTTTGAAACATCAAACTGTCGATTGCTTTACCAATTATCCTTTGGATCAGCGGATTGTTATATTTAAGGTCTTTAATGGTATTTATTCTTTTGCCACCTTTAGTCAAAAATGAAGGGAATTCTTTATAATGAAAGTAGACATCGTCTCCAATCAAATCCTCAATTCCTTGCAGATGAAATGACTTTTCCCCGTATTTTATTTCTAGTTTGTCTTGAATTAACGGAAACAACGTCTTCTTTCCAACAACATCTAAGTCTCGAATTATTAATCCTGTTATTTTGTCCTTTTTCTTTTTACAGCTAGCACATATAAAATAAATAGTTTTAGAAAAAACAATCAATCCTCTCTCTAATAAGGGTCTTAATTCAAGTGTAATTGCAAAAGCATTCATCGCCTCAATCCTAAAATCTTTATCGGAAATGTCATCGTTGGCTGATGGGTTCAAATAGAAACAAACAAAGTCAAATGGATTGTATATTGTTGTACGATCAGAGTATAAAGATGAAAAAATTGCTAAATCTCTTATTCTATTTATTCGACAAAAAGGAGATTCACAGGGATAGTTTCCACCACTTAATGTGAGAGATGCGGAGAAATTAAATAGCGACGAAGGAATCTTAATGTTGGGTTTTTGAGTAAGTGCAAATACTTCTAAACAGGTATCTAAAATGTCTTTAAAATTACGATTTTCACAAAATTCAAAAACATCACCTAGCGTCATGAGTTTCTTTTTTCTCATCAAACTGTAAATTTCTCTCATGCCTGTATTATACTCCGGGGATGTAAGGGGGCGTGGGTGACGAGCGTGTGGTCACATAGCTGCCCGTCTTGGCTGCGGGACAGGGATTCGAACCCCGATACGCAGATCCAGAATCTGCAGTCCTACCGTTAGACGATCCCGCAATGTGGAACCCAAGCTATTTTACCATTTTGAGGCTTAGATTGCTTCCAATTTTTATTTTCTTGGTTCTGATATACCCTTCCGGCAATTCGAGAACTTTATTAAACTTTGGGGGCCAGAAAAATACACGGTTTGGTTCAAGGCTTTGTTTCAGTTCTACAACAACGCTGTTGTCGTCAAGAACAATGATATCCAAAGGGAATCTCATTCCAAAGGTGTGAATTCCAAATCTGGTAAAAAACATCAGGGGTTCGGGTTTGGTTTTTCCAATTAGCCCAATCGTCCGGTTTGCTATACTTGAACAAAGTTTAACTCTGAGAGTAATCATTTAATTAAGATACATATGTATTACATCTATGTTCTGTTATGTAAAGACGGAAGTTATTACATCGGTTCAACAAATGACATTCAAAAGCGATTTCTGGATCATTTAAGTGGTCAGGGTGCCAGATATACTAAAAGCCACAAACCTGAAAAAATAATCTATCAGGAGAAATTTTCCACCAAATCCGAAGCACTAAAGCGTGAGGCGGAACTCAAAAAGTGGACTAAAGCAAGAAAAAAAGCCTTAATAAAGGGAGATTTTATATCTTAACCCCTATTATTTAGGATAATAATTTGCTATATTTTTAATCTGTGGAAGTTATTCAGACCGTTATTGATTTTGTTCTCCATATAGACACCCACCTGGGGGCTATTATTGCCGGTTACGGAACTTTGACTTATATGTTTTTGTTCGCAGTCATTTTTGCCGAAACTGGTTTTGTTTTTACACCGTTTTTGCCCGGTGACTCACTTCTTTTCGCGGCCGGGGCTTTTGCAGCGCTTGGTTCTTTTAATGTACTTGCTTTACTTCTTCTTTTTTGGTCTGCCGCATTTTTAGGCGATACAGTCAACTACTGGATAGGGCATTTCTTCGGTCAAAAAATAATTGATAACCCGCGTCTCCCCATCAATCAGAAGCACATAGATAAAACTCAGAAATTTTATGATAGACACGGCGGCAAAACAATTTTTTTGGCACGCTTTATTCCGATAGTCAGAACGTTTGCTCCGTTTGTTGCCGGTATAGGAAAAATGGAATACAAGAAATTCATCACCTATAACGCTACAGGAGGATTTGCTTGGGTAGGCGGATTTACGCTTTTGGGGTATTTTTTTGGCAATCTTCCATCTGTTAAGGAAAATTTTTCAATGGTAGTTATAGCAATCATCATCCTTTCAGTCTCCCCGATTTTGGTCGAATTTTTAAGGGCAAAACTAAAAGGGTAAAGACTGTGGCCC
>Ga0209518_1000366_pt1 | contig 59163 bp, 63 predicted proteins | sample RifGroB1_FD_183993 | JGI IMG/M metagenome (GOLD analysis project Ga0209518, IMG submission 183993) | Groundwater microbial communities from Rifle, Colorado, USA - Groundwater B1 (SPAdes) (version 2) | ecosystem: Environmental > Aquatic > Deep subsurface > Groundwater | place: Rifle, Colorado...
CGGTCGGCGGGTATCTCGACCTCAGGGGCACCCAGATCACGGCGCTTCCCGAGGGGCTGTCGGTCGGCGGGTATCTCGACCTCAGCGGAGTCAACATCACCAACATCCCTGCTAAGTTCAAGAGCAAAATCATTCACTAAAAGGAGAAACATGATGGAAGAGAAATCACTTATGGTGGCGCAGCCGAAAACGATGATGATCAAGAACCTTTGCCCAGGGCTTCAGGAGGTCGGCAAGATCAAGATCGGGAACAAGGGCGCCGTCAGAAAGACCACGCAGGGCAAAGAATGGCAGGCACCGCAGAAGCTTGATCACTTCCTGATCACGACGCTGGAGCGCGGTAGCGATAACAACTACGTGGTGGACTCGCGCCTGCAGCAGAAGTTCGGCGGCGACAACTGCAAGTCGATCCCCGTCAGGCTGATTTACGACGATATCGGGCTCAACTTCGCCACCAGGTACATCTGCTACTACGGTAAGACCGTCTTTTGCAGCGGCGACGGCGAGACGGCACAGCGTCTCCAGCAGGACAAGACCACGTACAAAGAGCGCAGCTGCCCCTGCGAGCGGCAGGATCCGAAGTTTGCCGGGGACGTCGTGAACGGACAGGTGAAGGCAGGGCAGGGCAAGTGCAAGATCAACGGCATCCTCTCCGTCATCATTGACGGGGCCGATAGCGTCGGCGGTGTATGGAAGCTCCGCACGACTTCTTATAATACCGTCGTTGGCATCATGAGTTCGCTCGCGCTGATCTCGCGCATCACCGGTGGCCGCCTCGCCGGCATCCCCCTGAACCTCACCGTTTCCCCGAAGACGACGCAGGACCCCGTTGCCGGGTCGCAGGTTACCGTCTACGTGGTCGGGCTCACCTTTGCCGGCAACATGGAGACGCTCCGTAACACCGGCTACCAGATTGCCATGGACGAGGCGAAGCACGGTATATCTATGAGGGAGATCGAAACCCGCGCTATCCAGATGATATCCCACGTCCCGGCAGGCGGCGGTATGGGCGACGACGACACACTTGACGTGCTTGACGAGTTCTACCCCGAAGAGGCGCAGGTGGTGCACTCCGGAGAGCAGACCAGTTTCACCGACGTGCAGCACGTCCAGCGTCAGCCCGCCGACGAGAAGCCGCTATTCGAAGGCGCCATGGAGCAGGAGCAGGGCACCGGGTCGCAGCAGGGCGGCCAGCCCGCCACAAGGGAGCGCGGCAAGCCGTCACCGGGGAAGACGCGCAGGACCAAGGACGAGGTTGAAGAGGACCGTCTTGCCGACCTGGAGGACCAGCAGCGGGCCGAGACTGCACAGCAGGCAGCGCTCCAAGGCAACCAGCAGCAGGAGGTTATCACCATAGAGTGTGACCATCCCGACGATGCCCTTTTCACCGAGGAAGGCGTCTTGATGTGCGGGAAGTGCGGCGAACCCGTCCCGGAAGAGGCACCCGAGCAGGAGCAGGAGCAGGAGCAGCCTGCCGCCCAGGTGCAGCAGACCGTAGCGGCCCCGGCGGCACAGCCCGAAGCCGGCAAGATAAAAGACCTGTTCTAAATCACTGGGGCCTCCGGGCCCCTTCATCCTATCTCTGGAGGGAGAATACATGAAACTTACCAAGGTAATGAAGGACCGCATCATAAAAAGCATTATGACGGACACCTTCACCGTTAGAGAACAGATGGTGGAAATTGAAAAAACTAAACTTGCCAATCGGATCTACGCCGACTACTACGACATCTACAAGAACGACATGGCCAGACTCCCCGAATCGTTTTTCCTGCAGAAAAGCAGCATCAACGTAAAATTCGGGAATAACGATAGCGTGGGTCTTTCGATGGGAAGCACCCGGCTTGTGGGTAAGCAGCACGAATACGGGCGCTTTGAGTTCGAGGAAAACAACCCTCGCACGATTGATTACCGCGCCATCCAGGCCAAGATGCGCACCCTCAGTGTAGATCGTGACAATTTGCGGAGCACGCTCCAATCCATCATCCACCCGATTACCACTGACAAGAGACTCATAGAGGTGTGGCCTGACGCAGAACAGCACATTCCGCGCACGGCGGCTGCTACGGTTAACCTGCCGGTCATCCAAGTTGATGGCTTGAACGCTCTCATATCCAGCATGAAGGAGGTGATTTAACATGAAGGCCACGATATCTAATTACCGCGGCGTAAGTTCCGCAATCCTTGAAATAGACAAGATCACCCTCGTCTCGGCGCCAAACGGGGGAGGCAAAAGTAGCTGCTGCCAGGCAGTAGGCGCAGCGCTCACCGGCGAGCCTATCCCGCTGGAGGGCATAGCGAAGGCCAGCGCTGGCGTGCTGGTGCGCTCCGGGACAGCGGCCGGTAAGGTGGAACTCTCCGGGATCACCGGCACCACCGAGATTGCCTGGCCGAGCGCCAAGGTGAAATCCAGCGGGCAGGCACCGGCCGCCTCCGAGTTCGCCGCGGGCCTCAACAGCATCGTCTCCATGGATATCAAGAAGCGCATCCCTTTCCTGATCGATTACCTGCGGGCGCAGCCGAGCAAGGAGAACCTGGTACTGGCACTGGTCGATTTAGACCTTGGCTGGAGCTATACGCACAAGGACGGGCAGGTGATTGCTTGCAAGGACGGCCGTCCGTTCATGATGACGGCCGATGATGGCCCGTACCAGCCCGAATCCGGCACCGTCAACAAGCTCTGGGAACTGATCCAGACGCAGGGATGGGACGGGACCTACAACCAGGTGAAGGAGAAAGGCGCCAAGCTCAAGGGCCAGTGGGAGTTCATCACCAACGCGAACTACGGCGCCAAGGTTGCCGGGTCCTGGATACCGAACGGCTATGACCCGTCGCTGGAGGGGAGCAGTGAGGACACCTTGAAGGCCTGTGTCACCGACGCCCGGGACGCGCTGGAGGCGGCCATTGCAGCGAGCGCCGTCGACGATTCGAAGCGGCAGGACCTGGAGAACCTGGTGGCGCTGCAGGGCGAGCGGCAGACCGCGATGGATCTTGCAAAGACTCCGCTCCCCGAGGACGCCGCGCTCAAGGATATCACTGCAAAGCTCAATGATGCCAGGTCGGCAGTCACGAAGGCGCAGCACGACCTCAACACCCTCAGAGCAGCTGCACCGAAAGCCGGGGACCCGCCCAAGAAACTGTACTGCACCTGCGGCAAGGAGCTCATGCAGGATTCGCAGGGGGACCTGTGCGATTACAAGACGAGCGGCCCAGACCAGGCCACCATCGACGCGCACGCCGTCAAGGTTTCCGATGCCGTCAAGGTCGTGAACGACAAGTCGAAGCTGGTCACCCCCATCGAGGCCGAGCACAAAAAGCTTTCCGACGCGAGGCAGCTGGTGGTAAACCAGTGGAACCAGGATATTACCGAGTGCTCCCGCAAGGTGGCCGAGTGCATCACCGCCAGAAACGAGCTCGACAAGATGGGCGCCCCCTCCACGGCGCAGGCCGGCGCATCGGTCGAGCAGTGCCGCAACGATTTGTCCGCGCACGAACTCAGGCTCAAGGCGTTCACGTCGAAGCGTGATGCCGATTCCATCCACAGGAACATCGAGCTCAATCAAGCGCTGCTGAAGCACATCGCGCCGACCGGCGTGCGGGCCGACGTGCTGACCGCTGCAATCGGGGAGTTTAACAAGGTCCTGCTGCAGTTGAGTGCGACGGCCACTTGGGCGCCGACCGAAATCACCCCGGAGTTCGGGTTCACGTTTAGCGGCACGCCGTACTTCCTGCTCTCCAGCGCCGAGCAGTTCAGGGTGCGCGTCATCGTCCAGGTGGCCATGGCCATGCGCGAGAAGTCGGCAATGATAGTGGTCGACGGCGCCGACATTCTCGACAAGGGCGGGCGCAACGGTCTGTTCCGGCTGCTGCACAGCACCGGGATACCCGCCCTGGTCGGCATGACGATCGACGCGGAAGAGAACGTGCCGAACCTGGCGAACGCGGGGCTCGGGCGGTCGTATTGGCTGGGGGCGTCCGTGGCAAAGGAGATTGTGTAGGTCGTGGGTGAGCCGTGGTACATCCTGAAGAACTTGCTTGATCGGCCCAACTACACGGCCCACATGGACCCCGAGTGCAGCCACCTGAAGCTGAAAAGCAAGCCGCGGAAACTTCAATTCGTGGTGCGTTACCGGCTCGGGGTCCATACTCCCTGCAAGATGTGCGGCGGGGTAGCCCGGCAGGAATGGGAAGCCTCATGGGATATGTACTTCACTAAGCAGATCACCCATGAAGAAATGACCCGGATTAGAAACAGAATATGTGACAGGTAGTGTAATGACATAGTTTCAAGCGGAGGCAATTTATGAAGCATGGAGGGAAGCGCACTGGTAGCGGGGGTCCGAAAGGGCCCCGGCCCAAAACAGCAACCGACGTGATCCAGATCAGGGTGAGCCCGCACGAAAAACAGTGCATCGAGGAACGAGCGGCCCGGCGCGGCATGTCGGTGACCGAGTACATAAAATCCTGTACTTTGATGGGGAGGGATGATGTCTGATTACGAAACGCCATCGGTTTACACTGAGACGCACCCAACAGCGGCAAAATCCCACAGGTGCTGTGAATGCTACGATGAAATCCCGAAGGGCGCGGTGTACCAACACGTCAAAGGGTTGTGGGATGGACGCTGGGGTTCTTTTAAAACTTGTGAAAGATGTGAAAGCCAAATAGAAGATTATCGCCTTCAAGTTGGCGAGCAGCCACCGTTTGGATTGCTACGGGACTGGTGCTTCAACTCAGATATCAAATTTTGGGCTGACGAGCCGAGGACGGTATGAAACCTAAAACCGTCTGCGACTGCGGCAACCGCCTTACCGAGAAACAGATCGCTCGCGGGGGAGAATACTGCAGCGTGAAGTGTGACGGGAAGTACAGGCCCAGGGGACCCGCAAAGCGCGGGTTCACCCTGGAGCAGCCAACCAACAAGAAACGGCGCACGCTCGGCCCGGGCTTTCGGGCTTTTGTAGATGGTGAGATTCGGCCGGTGCCGAGGGAGGGAACAGAGTGAGTCCAAACATCGTCAAAACCAAGCATCAAATGTACGCGCTTTGGAAAGCGGGCGCATTTGGGAATAAGGTGCGCCACTGGGACAGTCTGGACGATTTCCTGTTAAGTGGATACACCGGCCGTTGCGGGTTCAGGTCAACCAAGGTGGGTAGTAGTCACATGGGTGTTTTCCCGAACCCCAAGGAACTCCTTCGCGCCATACCCGTTACCGACGAAAAACTGGTAATCAGCGAGGGAACGCATGACGAATTGTTGTTGATCCAGGGAGAACTCACCAGGGACGGCTCCGGCGTCTATCTGTACTACAGCACGGCTAAATTGGTAATGCGTAAAGCCTTAGCTGAAGATCCCATGCACGCCACTGGTCTCAAGGTTCACACGATATTGCGGTATTTCTGCGATCCGGCAAGTTACGAGGATTTGATGCTACTGCTCGACATGTACCCGGGGCATGTTGTCGAGTTCAGCACCTTTAAAACAAATCTCGGGGTAGTCCCTGCAAGAAACACTGTCATATGGGAAGTCAGAAATTACTAAAAGGAGAACAACATGCTGCTGGTTAAACCATCATTCGAAATTCTGGCTATCACTACGGCCCCGCTCACGCTGATCGAGTCGGCCGGCCGCACCTGCTACAAGTCCGAAGAGAAGATCAAGCCGGGATCCGCTTTGGATTTTGCGGCCATGATCCTGAAGCGCGGGCACGAAACGGTGATCGAGCACGCTTCAGCTACCGTCCGGTTCATCTGCGACCGCGGTGTAAGCCACGAGATTGTGCGCCACCGGATCGCCAGCTACTCTCAGGAGAGTACCCGGTACTGTGACTATGAAGGTGGGCACGTCGCTTTTGTGATTCCGCTCTGGACAGCACTGCAACCCGGGCAGTTCGACGTTATGCCCAGGCCGGGAATTTACCCTGGCGCTGATCTGGAGTGGCTCCTTGCAATGAACGATGCAGAAATCGCATACAAGCAGCTGAGAGACGCTGGATGGCGCCCCGAGCAGGCTCGCTCTGTGCTGCCGAACTCCCTGAAAACAGAAATCGTGATGACCGCCAACCTGCGCGAGTGGCGCCACTTCTTCAAGCTGCGCACGGCGCCGGCCGCTCACCCGCAGATGCGAGAGGTAGCTATTCCGCTCCTGAAAGAAATGGCAGCAAACATTCCGATGATCTTTGACGATCTGATACCGGTTGACCCCGACAGCGTGCTGTAAAACCCTCCAGAAACGAAGAAGGCGCCCCGCGAGAGGCGCCTTTCTTTTTCAACCCTACCGTTCCCCTTCCTTACAGCAGATTGCACGTCATATCGACGATGATGCGCGGAGTGGCGGGGAGTTCCGCAACCAGTTCCTTCGCCTCGCCGCTCGGATAAGTCACCCGCAGCATGCTCAACCCCTGGAGCCCTTCGAACTCTTCAACCTTCATGCCGTGCTTTCTGGCAAACTCTGTCGCCTCTTCCATCGTCATCATTTCAAGTTCCTCCCTGCGAACGATCATTACTGCCGTGAACGCTACCTCTGCCATGCGCGGGATCACAACGCCCGGCTGCTCCCACCGGCGCACGGTCAGGTAGTCAACGCCGATCCGCTCGGCCAACTCCTTCCTGGAGAGCCCCAGCGCGAGCCTTGTGGTTTTCAGGCTATCTGGTGTGAGTGTCTTTGCCGGCTGCACTAGAAATGCCTCCCGGGGCCGAACAGCGCCCTGTATTTCTGCATCGTGAGCCAGGCCCAGCCGGTAGCGATGCGGTTTGCCAACCACTGGCCCCAAGTTACTTCGGTTTGGCACGCGATGCCGGCTTTTGTGGTGCTCCTGATATACCTTTTCTTCATACGAATCCTCCTTGGTAGAGCGCAGCCGATACGGCAGCGCGGTAATATTGCTTTTCTCGCTCGGTCATCACTGGAGTATCTTCCAGCAGCGAATTGATCAACACCATGTCCCTGAGGCAATGACAGATCATGCGCTGGTTCTCCGCGTCCAGCTCCATTTCCCCGCCGCACTTACGACAGTTCACGGAGCGCCTCCATTTCCTCCGTCTCTCTACTGGTGCGCCCCGCTGCTACCATGAGGCAGGTGATGACAACCCCTACAACCGTCCCAATAACGCCGCCTGCTGCAAATGCTATCCAGACTGCCATGGTGCCCTCCTGTTATTTCATTTTAAGTATGGTCCAGGTTTCTGTTTCTTCCGATCAATGATGCTCTGAATCTCTTGCGGTCCTGCCAGCAGGTATTTGTCGACCTCTTCGACCAGCCAGATGCGCCAGGCCTCCCCGCGGTGATCGCGCACCAGCACGTTCGCCTGGTCCCTGGTGCACTCCCACAACTCGGAGTCGAGGACGTCTTTGATTGCTACAACGTCGATTTTTGCGTCTAGTGCTTTGCTGTACGGCATGAGCCCTCCTAAGCTGAATACCGACTGAACCGGCACTTACGCCATATCATAGGCGAATTGCCCCACCTGGAAAGCCGGTTGTTTTCCCTATTTTTGACATAAGGCTGGACATGGGTATTAATCCCCAACTTATGCAGGTAGTCCAGCCGGTAAAGATCCTGCTTTGGTGTCGTGTCAAACCCCGTCAAAACGTAGAAGCCTACAGTGTGTCGAGTGATCGGAAGCCCTGCGTTGCGCAGCAGCCGGATACCCTTCTTGACCGCCGGCATCAGGTCCATACTGTCCCAGGCGAACCGTAAATAGGGGGGGGCGAGCGCCGTCAACAGTTCCGCCTTTTCTTCAGTCATTAACCGGATGTCGAGCCCCTGGTTGAAATCGACTTGGAGCCCGCGTAGCGTCATTGCTACCAGCTTTGCCCTCCAGTGAGGCGAGGCGAGGAAGTTGTTGTCGAGCAGGACGACCTTCTTGTGCCGCACGAATTCATCAAGCGGCGACCACTCGCAAAGCCCACCCTCCTTGACCGGTACGATGCAGAATGAGCAGTCACGGCAGCAACCCCGCGAGGTAAAACCCATGCTGTAGTCCAGACCATACAGACTGTAATCGGGGCAGATGTGCTCTATCTCTGGCGGCAGCACCACCGAATAGTCACCCGTTCCGCTCCCGGCGATAGTCCCACCTAACGCCCGCTGGATCTTCCGCGCTTTCGGCATGTTCGCGGCGAACACGACCGAGATAAAAACCTGATCCGCAGGGCGGCAAGAGTTCATTGTCACTTCTGCGCCTTGGGCCTTCCAGTAGGCCGACAGTTTCATCAGGGCAAGGTTTGGGTACGAGCCGTCAACGTCGATCAGGTTTATTCGCATCCTACCAATCCCCGAACGTGCAGACCGGGCCGCAGTTCGATTTCGCGCAGTCGTGAGCCTTCAGCGCCCTGGTGAACTCCGCTTCCTGTTCCTTCCGCCTGGCGCCCCAGCCCTTCACCGGAGCGGCACCCTTGGCGAGCTGCTCGCAGCGCGGGCAACCCATGACGCGACGACCGAACGGCAGCGGGTCGTGGTCGTGCTTGGCGGGTTCTTCCGGTTTAGGCTCCAGAGTCCCGACCGTCGCGCTGTTGAAGCCGTAAGAGAAGTGCAGCGGGCCTTTCTCGCCGGCATTGCGCCACTCGTACAGTTTCAGCGGGTCAGCGGAGAAGCAGCCGCACAGGTAGGCGGCTATTTCTTCCAGCGTCTTGGCCGTGAACCTGGCCCTGTTCTCGACGTCACAGTAGTATCTTGCGTCCATGGTGGACTCCTTAAAAGTTGCTCGGCTGTCCGTCTGCATCGTCGATCAGGTCCCTGGTAAATACCACGTCGGCCTTCTTGCACGGCAGCCAGCGCATCGCCCGCGGCGAGAAGTAAAAGAACTTGTTTCCGGTTTGCTTTACCTGGTACACACGTTTGCCGATGACTAGATTCATGGTGGACCTCCTGTTAATAGCCTTCATGCAGCAAGTAACCTTTGACTATAGCGTACGCTCTTGCAGCTTTTCTGGTCTTAAAAGACTGCAAAGTTGTGTTGTCTTTAGTGCATATCACCCATTGTTTGCCATCCCTCAATAACCATAACGCTTTCATGGTCGACTCCTGCCAGGTTTGGCCGCCTGGCTCGGCACAGTGTTAGCTGGCGAAGTGCTCAACGGTGCAGCGGAAGCGGAGGACGTTGTATGCTTCGCCTTCCATGTTGACGTTGCTGTTGTCGTAGTAGATCCGGCCGTCTTTCATGCAGAAGAAAACTTTCATGGTATCCCTCCCGTCCGCGATCTTCTCCACGCAAAACAACCTTACTATTTGAAAATTAAGGTGTCAAGGGGAAATGTTTAAAAAATAAAGGTCAGCGAATCACAGAGCGCACATATCTCAACTGCTCATCGGTCACCGGCTTGCTGCCGTCGAGGTAGGGTGCCAGCTTCTCCGCTGTGGTTCCGATCTTCTCGGCAAAATTCTCCAGCGACAACCCCGACTGCATCATGATTCCATTCAAGGCCTCGTGCATGACCTGGGCCGAGTTCCCAATTGTGTCAAAAATCTCGTCTTGGGTTTTCCTGGCGGGCCTCAATACTACTTTTTTGGTACGGGCCGGGGTGTCCCATTTTGCTTGCTTGCACCTCGGGCAGTATTTCGGCCGCTCCAATTTAGACCTCCATTTAAAATCGCACCGCAAGCAGACCCTCTCCGTCGCTACCTTCAGTTTCATTTGGCAACCTCCTGTTTTTTCAATAACTGCAAGCCGTTTATTATCACAATTCGAGCCTTGAGGCAATGATTTATTATGTTTCGTAAAGTAACAAACAATATCAACAACTTACAGACTTGCAGTTACGACATGAAGCCGTGTAACGGGCCGGTAACGGTCTTTTGCTTAACAATATCAACGACGTAACGGGATACGATTATAATAAACTCTTCCCAGGAGACGCTTACAGAGATACAAAGGCAAAAAGAGAGACAGGGAGACAGTGACGAAAAGAGACATCTCTATATAAATAAATCTATTTTATATTATTATTTATTTTATAGCCGCCCCCTCTCTAGCCCAGCATTGACGCGGGTTTAGGGTGTAACCGGGTTTGGTCACATATAGTTACATAATCACGTAAGTGCCTAATAAACAATGTAACCGACAGTAGAGGGGGTGCGTCACACCTGTAACAGTGCTTTTTTCTTGCATTGCGCAGCAATACCTGCTAGTGCCATTGTCATTGACAACGCGCACGCGCACATAGGAGATCGACATGACCAAGATCTGTCTCAACATCGACGATAAAGGCACAATGACCATCACCGCAGGAGACGACAGCCAGCAGGTTCCCGTCGCCAGCCTCGACGAAGCGCTCGGGATGATCAAAGAACTCGCCTCCGCGGCCGCTATGCCTATGGAGGGCGGCGAGGAAGTAATGCCTGAGGACCAGGGCGCCCCCATGATGGACGAAGGGCAGGAAGAGGCCGCTATGATGGACGGCTACAGGCCGGGGCAGACGGGGAGATAACTTGTGGCTTCAATATTGGCTAACAGGCAGCAGTTGTTTGTAAAAGAATATTTATGCGATCTCAACGCTACGCAGGCCGCGACAAGAGCCGGGTACTCCGCTAAGACGGCGGGGAGCCAAGGCGAACGTCTGTTGAAAAATGTTGACGTAGCCGCTGCCATACAGGAAGCCATGGATAAGCGGGCAAAGAGGGTCGAAATAACGGCCGACTACGTGCTCGACACCATCAGGGAGACCATTGACCGCTGCCGGCAGGCACAGCCCGTTTACGACAAGAAAGGCGAGCGGGTTATGGTAGAGGATCGGGACGGCAACATGGTCCCGGCGTTCGTGTTTGACAGCAACGCGGTGCTCAAGGGCTGCGATCTTCTCGGCAAAAATCTGTCGCTCTGGAAGGACGTCGGCAGCAAGGAAAACCCTCTGAGCGTGGTTCCGGTCCAGGTTCTTTTCGGCAAGGATGACGATTGAACGCGGCACAGCGCGCAGACATAGAGCAGCCGCGCAAGGTTTGCTTCCCACCGAAACTGAAAATGCTGTTTCGGTCACACCGCTACAAGGTCATCTACGGTGGCCGTGGCTCGGCTAAATCCTGGTCGGTGGCCCGGGCGCTTCTGATCTTGGGCGCCAGCAAGAAAATGCGCATCCTCTGTATCAGAGAGGTGCAGAAATCAATCAAGGATTCTTCCCATAAGCTTCTCAAGGACCAGATCTCGACACTCGGGCTTGGCGACTTTTACGAGGTCCTCGATACTATGATCCGGGGTCGCAACGGCACCGAGTTTCTTTTTACAGGCCTTTCTTCGCAGACAGAAACCAGCATTAAGAGCTTCGAGGGGGTCGACGTCGCGTGGTGCGAGGAAGCGCAGACGATCAGCAAAAACAGCTGGGACATTCTGATACCGACGATCCGGAAGGAAGGCTCGGAGATCTGGATCACTTTCAACCCCTGCCTGGAGAGCGACGAGACATACAAGCGGTTCGTCACCAACCCGCCCCCTTCCGCCTGCGTCGTGTTCCTCAACTACTACGACAACGAGTGGTTCCCGGACGTGCTGGAACAGGAACGGCTCCACTGCGAGGCGACTGAGGACTTCGACACCTACAGTAACATCTGGGAAGGAACGTGCCGGGCAGCTGTCGCTGGCGCGATTTACGCGAAGGAGGTTGCTCTTGCCGTCATCCAGAAGCGCATCACGTTCCTGCCTTATGATCCGCATCTGAAGGTTCACACGGTTTGGGATCTTGGCTACGCCGACCACATGTGCGTGTTGTTCTGCCAGAGGGGAAGGAACGAGGTCAGGGTCATTGATTACATTCAGGAGAACCAAGCTTCGACCGAGCAGATAGCCGCCCTGGTAAAGAGCAGGCCCTACGTGTTCGGTCGCTGCTTCCTTCCTCACGATGGGTTCAACAAGGACCGTCGTTCGGGTGGCAAGAGCGATGCCGATATCCTGCGCAAGCTTGGTTTCAAGGTGAAACCGATACCGAAGACAAGCATCGAGGCCCGGATCAAGAACGCCAGGGCCCAGTTTCACCGGTTCGTGTTTGACAAGGGGAAGTGTGACGTTGAGGACAGTTCCCTACTGGAGTGCCTGAAGCGATACCGCCGCGCCGAGAGCAAGCATGACGTCGACAAGGCCCCGGTGCACGACGAGTTTAGTCACGGTGCCGACGCTTTTGGTTACTCGGCCCAGGTGATCGACGAGATGATCAACGAGGACGAGTATGTCGAGCCGATGCCGTCGCTTGAATTTGTGCCGTTTGGGAACATGGGATACTAGCAATGTAATGACATAGTTTCAAAACGGGAGGAATTATGGAGCGTCCGCAAACTGCAACAGCTGCGTCTTTGCCGTACAGGTCACAGGAAGATGCGGTTCGGTTCTACGAGGATCAACGCCGCGAGTTCCTGGCGCGCTGTGAGCCGTTCGTCAAGGTTATGGTGGAGATCCGCATGATGCAGCCGATGCGGTACTTCATTGCGGAGGGGCGGCACATCGAGCCTGAAATCCTCTGGATGCCGGGCAGCAAAGAAACCTACGATCTCTGTCAGCAGATGATCGATCACATTAAGCAGCAGTACCTACCTGGAGGGGAGACAACATGAGCAACAGCGGAGAGATTGGAGTAGCGGCAGTAGTGGCCGACGTGGCGCAGAACGGATCGGCGGCAGAACTGGTACAGGACTGGAAGCCGACAATAGCAGCACCCTGCGGTTGCCACCCCGAGGCCGGCTTTGTCTGCGACAGCTGCGCGGCTATGGCAGAGAAGAACGTCGCAGAACTGGCAGAGTACGTGAACGACTTCATAACAAAACGCTTTCCTAACGGATTGGAAGGTGATATAAGGCAGATCATTAGCGAGTGCGTACTTGACGCATTCCACGACGGCGCCAGGTGGGCCGAGGCACAGCCCCCCGGAGACAAAAGCCTGATCATTGGCGTAGACCACGCAGCACCCGGCCACGATAAAAGCGTAAGCCGGATCATCATCGCACAGAGGTGACCATGAAACGATTCGCCCTTATCGTAGCGGCAGCCTTCGCGGTCGCCACCTTCTCCATCTGCACAGCAGCCGTTGCCGCCAACTACGTCACGTCGGCTGTGTTCTCCATTGCCAGTTCCGCCAAGACAGCCACCCCGAACCTCAGGGTTGCGCCGATGACGCCCAAGACGGCGGCCCGCGACGACAACAGCATGGTGATGCAGTGGTTTCAGTGGCAGGCGAACCAGACGCAGAACCTCTATCTCACCAAAAATACCACCGTCGACCTTTCCGCTGCGCTGTGCGCCTGGGTTCAGGTCGACCAGGCCACGAAGGTAAAGGTGAACGCCGAGAGCGCGTACATGATCCTGCCGAGCGGGTACAACGACGTGGTGTGTTTCAAGTGAGCGATAAGGAACCGGCACATAAGCTAGCGCACCTACTCTGGCAGGCCGGGAAGTTCCTGGTGTCTTTGCTGGAGAAGGAGTACGGGTTCGGGAAGAAAACGGCATGAGCCACAGCATCGACTACGAAGCGCAGCAGGGGCGGGACCGCGGCGACGACTTCACGGTGAAGAGGGAAGAACTCACCCCGCTGTAGGACAAGATGATGGACCTGGCCGCGCTGGCGTACCGGCCGCCAAGGATGAATAACTGATTGACTCTTGTGAGTCTCTGCCCGGGCCGGGTGAATACCGTCACCTGGTGACTAGAGAGCAAGGGCCATAACCCTGAATTGCCGAAAGGGAACGAACAATCAACAACCCCCTTGAATCCGGGTACGCAAAGCCGACCGGTAGGCAGTTCAGGTAACTCAACATACCGCGCCGGCCCGACCGTCGCACCCTCAACTAAGCCGTGCCTCCGTGCCCTGCTTCGATCTCATGCCGAGATTGTCGCAGGGCTTTTTTATTGGTGACCCATGAACTACTCCAACGCTGCCGAGATGATCGACGACGAATCAGGCCTCCCGCCCGAGCTCCAGGAACTCGCAGACCAGATGCGGGCCGCCCGGGACGAGAAGATCGAGCAGATCGGCAAAGAGGTCGCCAAGCTGCGGGACGAGGCAGTGAAGGGGCGCAGGGAATCCGGCATCGAGCGGATCTGGGAAGAGGACGAGGAATATTACCAAGGCATCGACGAGGCGAACCGCGCCGACGTAGCGATACTGAAGTCTCCTTCGTCGACCGGGGGCACCACCAGGGAGAAGCCTAAGAACGCGACCAGGTGCACGTCGTTCTTCAACATCACCCGGCAGTTCGTCGAATCGGCAGCGGCCCGCATGGGGGATATTCTACTCCCGGCCGGCGACTGGAACTTTGCCGTCAAGGCCTCCCCGGTCCAGGACGAAATGAACCCCGCGCTGGCCGGCACGCCTCCTATCCCAGGGAACCTGCCGGGCCTGGGCGGTCCCTCCCCTGGCGCCCCCCTGGCGCTCCCCCTGGGCTCCCCCGAGGTTCAGACCGACATGGAGCAGGACCAGGACCCCCGCCAGAAGGAGGCCGAGAAGAAGGCAAAGCGCGGCGAGGTCTGGATACAGGACAAGCTTGTCGAGTGCTCCTATCACACCGAAGTGCGCAAGGTGATCGAGGATGCAGCCAAGCTTGGAACCGGCGTGCTCAAAGGGCCCTTCCCGCAGAAGTCGACAAAGCGGAAAGCCAGTCTCAAGAACGGCAAGTACGTGCTGGAGCTCGTCACCAAGACGAACCCAGCAAGCAAGCATGTAGATATCTGGGACTTCTTCCCTGACCCCACATGCGGCGACAACATCCACAACGGCAGGTACACCTGCGAGCGCGACAGGTTCACGGCAAAGCAGCTGCGCGGCCTGAAGGGCACAAAGGGGTATCTCTCCGAGCAGATCGACAAGGTGTTGGACGAGGGGCCCTGCCGGAAAAACTACAACGAAGCGACCCGCATACAGGGCGAGAACACGGCCGACGATGAGAAGTTCGAAGTCTGGTACTTCTACGGCGAGATTGACGCGGTAGCTCTCACAGCCATGTCGGTGAAGCTCACTGACGAGGAAAGCAAGCGCAACGTGGTCCCGGCCGTCGTGGTCCTGGTCAACGAGACGCCGATCAAGGCCTTCATCAATCCGCTCGATACCGGGGAGTTCCCCTACGACGTCATGCCGTGGCAGCGCGTTGCAGGGACCTGGACCGGCATGGGCGTATCGAGGCAAGGCCGCACCGCACAGGACATGCTGAACGCATCCGGCCGCGCCCTGATGGACAACGCCGGGCTCTCCAGTGGCCCGATGCTGATCATACGTCGCAAGGGCATCGAGCCTGCAGACGGGAAGTGGGAAGTCACGGCTCGCAAGGTCTGGTTGGATACGACGGACGGCATGGACGCGCCGACGAACCCCCCGTTCCAAGCTATTGACATCCCGATGGTCCAGCAAGAACTGATGGCGATCATGGACCGCGCCGAGAAGATGATGGAGGATTCGACCGGGATCAGTTCCCTCCTGCTTGGCCAGCAGGGGAGCGCGACCGATACGGTTGAAGGCATGAAGATGCTGCACGCCAACGCCTCCGCGCTGCTGCGCCGGCTGGCCCGTACCTTTGACGAGCGAGTGACGGAGCCGCACATCACCCGGCACTACGGCTGGTTGCTGATGTACGGCCCGGACGAGGCCAAGGGCGACATGAACATCGAGGCTATTGGGTCGACCGCCCTGGTGGAGCGCGAGATTCAAGCGATGGAGGCAATGGCGCTGCTGCAGCTGTCACTCAACCCTGCGTTTGGCCTGGATCCCGAGAAGGCTATGACTGAGGTGTTGAAGACCAAGCGCTTCATCCCTGAGAAGTGGCAGATGGATGCGGAGAAGAAGAAGAACCTGGCCGCTCCCATGGTCCCGGCTATAGAGGCGGCGAAGATCCGCGCCGAGGTCGACCGCGAGCGCCTCGCCCTGGAGAAAGACAAGATCATTGCCGGCAACACTCTCAAGAAGCATGAGATCGACGTCGACACCGACAGGGACACCGAGTACAACCGCAGCCTGGCCGAGCGCGACCGCGTACAAGCTGAAATCAGGATCGAGGAACTGCAACTGAAGAAGGATCTTGAAATGCTGAAGTACGCCAATCAGCGCGACATCAGCCTGGACAAGATCAAGAGCGATCTGGCCCGGGAGTCGATGCGCCTCAGGACGCAGAAGGAACTCGCAGGAGCTACGCAGGCTACCGACCAGGTGGCGCCCACAACGATGGAACCCGCAGGCCGGGCCAAAGACGGCCGAGCCTTTCAGGAGTAAGTCATGGCGTTTAAGCTCACCCCCCTGGAGGCGCAGTCAACACTCTGGAAAAAGATAGAGAGAGAAATCACCGCCATGCGCGACAATGCGCGGGTACGGAACGACGGTAATCTAACCGCCGACCAGACCGCCAAGGTCCGAGGCGAAATCGCAGTTTGCAAAACCATTCTGGATTGGGCCAATCCCAACCCGGAGATCAACTAGCGACCGCAAGGCCGCAAGGAGGCAGGGCATGGACGCAGCAAGTAAGACCACGTTTGAGCAGACCCCTGAGAACCTGGCAGAAGAGGAAGCGGCATTTGATGCCGCGGTAAACGCCGCCGACCCCGCGCCGGCAGCTGAGACAACCGCGACACCTGCAGCAGAACCTGAGGCCGAAGTTCTTGAGCAGGAAGATGACCCCGAGAAGAAAGACCAGCATGCCGAACCCGAAGCAGCAGGCGAGCCGGCCAAGGAGCCTACGATTGCTGAACTCCTTACCGTCATCGAGGCTCAAAAGACCGAGCAGCAGAAACTGCGCGACAAGGTGTTTGGCAAGGTGGGCGAACTGCAGCAGAAGATCGATGCAGTCAAGCCAGCAGCTGGCGGGCTCTCACCCCGCGCAGCAGAACGATTGAAAGCAGACTTCCCCGAACTGCACGAAATGCTTTTCGGTGGAGACGACGGTGACGAACCGGCGCCCGCGGCAATCCATGCCCCCGCACAGGAACCGGCGCAGGTGGCCACCGACGAGTTTACCCCGGAGCAAAAGATGGAGCTCCGACTGCTGGACCGCGACCACAAGGACTGGCGGCAGGTAGTGCATACTCCCGAGTTCGCAGCATGGAAGGAGTCTGTCCTGGCCCCCGACGACGCGGCAGCACTGGACACATCGTGGGATGCTGACTTCTTCTCAGCCAAACTCACCGAGTTCAAGGAATACCAGGCGGCTGAGACGAACAAGGCAAACCAGCAGAGATTGAAACAGGAGCGGCTTGACGACGCTGTGACAACCAGGGGAATCCCCCGGACCAACACGTCGAGCCTTGGCGACGATGACGAAGAGGCCGCAATGCTGGCTGCATACAAGCCGCGTTAGCCGCCATAAAGGAGTAACACCATGGCTCTCCAGAGCATGCTTTCCCCCGCCCAGCGTATCGGCAAGCTGAAAGGCGAAATCCTTACCCACGCGATCCCCCGCGAAGTGCTCGGCCTCGTAGGCGACACCAAGCCGATGCCGAAGAACAGCGGCGATACCCTGATCTACCGTCGCTGGCTGCCGGGTGGCGCGACTCAGGCAAGCCCCAACACCTTCTTTGCTGACGGCACCGGGGACCGCACCGCGGCCTACGTGAATCAGTACCTGTCCAACGAAGGCGTAACGCCGAACGCTGAGACGCTGATCCCGCAGGACATTCAGGTCACCATGCAGGAGTACACCGTCCTGTTCGGCTACACCAAGCGCACCGCCGACCTGTACGAAGACGACGTACCGGGCGCGATGAAGCTGCAGACTGGCGAGCGTGTCTCCCTGATCCGCGAGCTCGTCCGGTTCGGCGTCATCAAGAGCTGCGTCAACAAGTTCTACGGCGGCACTGGCGTTTCCCGCGCCACTGTGAACGGCAAGCCGACGCTGAAGCTTCTGCGCAAGATCACCAAAGCGCTCGACATTCAGCACACCGACAAGGTGACCGAGGTCCTCTCTCCGTCGCCCAAGTACGGTACCAGCGCCGTCGAGGCCTCGTTCCTGGTCTTCATCCACACCGACCTGAAGCCCGACTTCCGCGACATGGTCGGGTTCGTGCCCGTCGCCAAGTACGGCACCATGAAGACCATCAGCCCCTGGGAGTTCGGGACCATCGAGGAATTCCGCATCATCGCCTCCCCCGAACTGGTGAGCGTGCAGGATTCCGGCGCAGCTGTCGGCGTCACCGGGCTCGGCTCCACCACCGGCGCCAACATCGACGTGTACCAGATGGTCGTCGCCGGCCGCGATGCCTGGGGTGACGTTGCGCTCCGCGGCGTGAAGGCCCTGGACGTCCACGACCTGAAGCCCGGGCAGAAGGACAAGAACGACCCGACCGGCGCCCGCGGCTACATCGGCGCTTCGACCTACTTCTCGGCCGTGCTCCTGAACTCCCTGCACATGGCCGTGGCCGAAGTCGGCGCATCCGTCCTGACGGACTAACCGGAGGGGGCGGGCTCTAACCGGGCCTGCCCCGCTTCACCTGGAGCGTGATTATGGAGAATCTCCAAACCTTTGCTGCGAAGTTTGCCGACCCGAACGACGGCAGGCTTTTCCTCTCGGCCCTTAAGGGCCTTTACGACCAGTCCCGGTGCACCATCCTGAACCACGCCGGCCTGGTCATCACCGCCACCGCTGGCACCAAGACGGCGAAGACCGGGGCGGCCATCACCTACGGCACCGTCAAGGGCCGCCTGTTCTCGATTGCTGCCGGCGCTGACATGCCCGAGCCTGCTGGCGTTGTCGCAGACGGAACCAGCAACGTGTTCTGCTTCTTCGCCAACGAGGCCGGCGAGTCGATCGACGCCACCAAGATGACCGTGCTGATGGGCACGGCCGGCGCAACAATCGACCTGATCAAGTTCCCGAAGTTCCCTGAAGGGAAAACGCTGATCGGGTTCATCATCGTCACCGTCTCGGGCGGGGCAACCTTCACGGGCGGCACCACCGCACTCGGCGCGGCAAACATCGCCACCGTCTACGTCTCTCCCGATGGGAACTTCGACCCCTCGGCAACCTTTTAAGCGCAGCACTACCCAGTCACCACCCAGAAGGAGAAGCACATGGATGCTCTTGCGACTCGCGGCCTTACTCAGCAGCTGGCAAACGCGACCGTTCTCGGCGTAGCCGGCACCACCCTCAACCTTTCGGTTGCCACCATCTACTCGATCCTTGGGAAGATATACAACAAGGCGATCTCCAACACCGAAGCAACCCCGGCCCTGGATGCCTCCACCGGCGCAGCGTTCCTCCCGGTCCCTAAGAACAAAGGCAGCGTGTTCGTCATCTGCCTCAACGCGGCGGGAACTCTCGGCGTTGTCCAGGGCAAGATCCAGGACCTTGACGCCAGCGGGAACTTCATCATCCCCCCGGAGTTCCCTGCGAACATCCCGGATACCCTCTGCCCCATCGCCTACCTGGTGTTGAAAGCGGGAACCACCTACGTGGCCACCACTACCGGCTGGCAGATGGGCGCTCACAACACCACCGGCGTGACGGGGGTGACTTACACCTTTGTGGACATCAACACTCTGCCGGTCAAACCGCAGATCGCGTAAGCAACGGCGCCCGGGGTAACAGCCGGGCGCTTCACTTTCTACCTGGAGGGGGATCACGATGACAATCGAGAACGAAGGTAAGGCAACGGGCGGCAGCAGGATGAAGGCATTACAAGAGGACGGCGGGGCACAGCAACCGGCAGCGGCCAAAGCGCCGGCAGCGCCGAGAGGCTCGGGCACGCGGAAGGCAGCCCCCGCGGCTCCCCCGGAAATCGATTACGACAAGCTTGCAAAAGCACTGGCCCCGATGCTTGCCTTGCAGATGCAGGCCCCTATCATAAGGAGCGGCGGAATCAGCAATGAGGGGATGGGCATACAGCAGATGCCCGACATCATGCTGGGCGACGGCACCCTGGCAACCGGAGGCATAGCGCTGGCCGCTATCGACAAGCCCCTGAATAGCAATTACGTCTCCGAGCTCGCGTTCATGGAAGAGGATATGGTTATCACGGTCCACGAAACCGAAGACCAGAACGCGGAGAACCCGATCATCGTCGGCAACAACGGCACGTTCAAGGTGTTCTTCCGCGGGGTCCCGACCGTGGCCAAGCGCAAGTTCGTCGACGGCCTGATCGTCAAGAGCACCCGCGTCACCACTCCCGAGATTCTGAACGCGGCGGGCGAGCGCACCAACATCATCAAGCAACACAGCGCCCACAAGTACAGCTTCACGGTTGACCGCGACCCGAGCCCGAAGGGCAAGGAGTGGTTGATGCGTCGCATGATGGAAGCTGTTTAACCGGCGATTCGGCTAAGGAGCGGCGATGGCGACACCTTACGAGAGGATCGGAAACCCGGCAGGAAACGGGTACGTGCTAGCCAGCACGATCAAGGGTGTCCGATACTGGGTGTCGCCTACCGACATGATCATAGAGGGTCTGCCGGCGCCTCCTGATGCTGAGAACGAGTATGTGCTTGCAACTAAAAATGGAGCGTTTTACTGGGTACCGTCTGTAGCTCCGGCTCCGGCTCCCGAAGTAACCTTTGGTGGAGAATCTGTGACTTTTGGTGGGGAGGTTGTCGAATGGTAAAGCAATGGCTGGCGATTCTTTGTGTGGCTCTGATGTTGCCCTGGCAGGCATTTGCTGTTGAACTCGATGTGGATGCGAACTCCGCAATAGATGTGAGCAAGGGCGGAACCAACGCGACTACGACATCCGGAGCAAGAACCGCGCTGGGGCTTGGCACAGCCGCGACGGCAAACACCGGGACCGGCGCGACCAACGTTATCCTCGGGAACGACGCTAGGTTGACTGACCCTCGCGCACCGCTCGTGCACAATCAGGGTGCTGAGACGATTACCTCTGGAACTTTGGATGGTGACAGGCTCCCCGCCCCTGGAGCGAAGAAGGGCGGCGTGACAAGCGCGGATATGGCAGCAAAGCGTGACGCCAGCGCTCAGGCCTCTACTGATGCCGCCCAAGACCTCGCCTTCGCCAATCACACCTCCTCCCTCGGCCCCGCAGCCTATGCCGATTTTGGCACGGGTAGTGGGGATGCAATGGTAGGGAATGACGCAAGGGTAGTGGGGGCGCTCCAACCCGGCGCACCAGCAACCTCCATAGCCAACACCCCGGCAGGGTCGATAGCAGCTACGGACGTGGACGCTGCGCTGAGAGAGTTGGACACAGAGAAGGCTACGGCGGCGCAGGGGGCGAAGGCGGATAGCGCGTTGCAGGGCGACAGCCTTTTCAAGATGTGCAACAAGCCCCCGTATAATGCGGATAACACCGGGGCAACGTTCACCACGGCTGCGCTGCAAAGCTGCATCAGCGCAGCTATGACATCTGGCGGGGTAGCATGGATCAGTGGCACATACAAGACAGACGCTAATATCTGGATAAATACTGGCAGTGGGGTGATCGATGGCACGGGAACCATCGACGCCCGCGCTTCTTCGGGTGATGGGATACTTTTACTCGGGTCCAATACCGATACAGCGCCTAAAGGCACCGCCATAAAAAACATCACGGTAAGGGGCGCCGCAACTGGCAAGCACAACATAAATATTCACGGGGCACCGTACACATACCTTCCCGAAAATATCACGGTAGAAAACGTAAAGACCCTGGACACGGTGGAAACTGGCATTTTCGCCAACGGGGTCAAAGGGTTCAAGGCACTATATAACTACAACGATGGGGGCCGACGAGCCATATCTGTAATGTCCCCGCTCACAAACCACGATCTATTGGACGATGTTCTATTGCTAGGTAATAAAACCAAGAATACGACATGGTTTGGATATCAGACGTACTACGGCAAGAACGTCCAGCTGTTAGCAAATGAATGTGATGGGTCTCTTCTTTCTGGGGGCGACAACTCCTGTATCACAACTGATAGAACTAACAATGTCACTGCAGCGCTCAACATACTTAAAAACTCTCCCGTTAGAGCTATGCTGATTCAGGGGGGTGACAACATATCAGTCACCGGCAACCCTATTTCTAACTCACCGGAGGGGATAAAGGTTACAGGCAATGGCGAATACGTTGAAGATGCTGATGCCAAGGAAATTCACGGCCTCACTATAGCCAACAACCCCATGACCAATGTCGGCAATGTTGTGATTGGCAATGGGGTCATTGGCGGAAATATCTCCGGGAACACTTGCATTTCCGACGATCCCCTAAAGTGTGGCATGTCCTTTGAAGCATTTACAAGGGGAGACTCTTATGTCATGCCACTGACATCCATGGACGTAACAGGCAACAAGATTTCCGGGGTAATCAAGAACGCCTCAGCATATACCATAACCGCATCAAACAACGGCTCCGCAACATACAACAACACCGGGAGTGGGGACATCGTTGTTGACGGAGGCGGTGGCGGGTCGGTCACCAGTGTTACATCTGCCAATGCTGACATCGCCGTCGCAACTACCACCACAACTCCGGCACTGACACTTAACAGCGGAACCGGAGCAAACCAGATAGTTAAACTGACCAGCGACGGCAAACTTCCGGCAGTAGATGGTTCGCTGCTTACCGGCATAACCGCAGGGGCTACACCGGCAGGTGCAGTAACAGGAGCAATTCAAGGTCGAAATGCTACGGGTAATGGGTTCGTCGCTGATGATACGGTCGTTGTCGATTCGACCAACCACCGCTTAGGCGTAGGAACGGCCACCCCTTCTACCACGCTGCATATTTTCGGCAAAATGACTATCTTCCAAAATAACAGCTCGGCCACGGAACAGGGCGTTTTGCTGTCTGGCACAGGGACCACCTTCGCCTCACCGTCAACCGCAGACGGTGCTTTGATCCAATTGGGGTACAACGGCACCAATAACAAACAACTACTGTTTAAAGACAGCGCTAATATTGACTCCGCAATCTATGGGGACATCAGATGTGGATTGGGTAACAAAATACCGACCATAGATGCAAGATCATCCGATAGCACAACGGCTTTTCCGATAGGTCTGGGGGGCACTGCATCGAAAGTTGCCATAGGCTTTGCAACGTCTGCGGACCACTCCACTGTTCAGGCACGATTACATGTGAAAAATACAACAGCCGCCGAACCTGCAGAAATACTGCAAGGTGCTGCATCTCAAACAGCCAATCTAACCGAATGGCGCAACAGCAGCGCAACAGTTCTATCTTCTGTTAACCCTGCCGGTGAGTTTTTGGAATCAGTCCAAGCCACAGTAACCGACGCCAACCTAACCGCCACGGCAGCATACTCAAAGTTGACAGTAACCAGCACCACGCAGAGAACTGTCACCCTCCCTGCCGTTGCCAACATCGGCATGACCACCAAACTCGTTGAGGTCTGCGGTACCGCCGTTGTGCCTAACGTAGCATGGGCGGCGGGTGCTGGCTCGGTGACGTGGGGAGATACGGGAGCGCCTACGTTCACTAGCGGGAAATGCCAGTACATCACAGCGATCACGACCAACACGGCTGCGACATCTACGGCGGCTTGGCGGCTTATGACGGATGGGAGGACGTGGTAATGAGAGCTTGGATTTTCCTACTGGTTTTACTGACAGCGGCTCCTGCGTTTGCGGGTCCTGGGGTGCGGAGTGTTATGAGGGCTGGCAATAGGTGCCTCCCATCCGTGCTGAACGAAGCGACCATTACCACTACAGGCGGCTACAACATCCTCTCTACCTATTACGTCGACGCGTGTCTTCAGAATCCCGGTGCCTCTGTAGAATTGAAAGCTGGTGGCGGCGGTGGGGCTTACGGAACCAATGGGGCTGGTATAGCAGGGGATAAGGTCGTTGCCATCGTAGGAGTTGACAATTATGAGATTTACGTAGGCCAGGGTGGGGATGGTGGATCTTCCGTCGGCGCTACTGTGTATGGCGGCTCAGGGTACGTTAGCGGGGCCAACGCAACCGACATGGGGGCGGGTGCAGGTAGCTCCGCGATCCTTGACTACGAAGAGACCACCGTGTTCGCTCAGGCCAAAGGTGGTAATGGCGCGGGAGGAGCAGTGGGGGGCGGGACGAGCACAGGCGGAACGGTGACAGCGCAAGGTGGAGCGGCTGGAGGCGCAGTATCGACCCCAGGCGCTGATGGTAACCCAGGCAGCAACGGAAGCGTGGTGATTAGGTATTACACGGCGCCGTAAGGATGACAGATGCGGAAGATGAACAGGAGCCACACATGACTTTTCTTGAACTCGTAAAACGCGCCCGGCAAGAATGCGGGATCGCCGGAGACGGCCCGATCACGACGGCGAACCAGTCCCGGGAAATGAAACGCCTGGTGGACTGGACCGCGCAGGCATGGGTAGATATTCAAAACGAGCGGTCAGACTGGGATTTTCTCTACAGGGATTTTTCCTTCCGTACCGTTGCCGGCCAGCAGGTATATGAGGCCGGCAACGGGCTTGACATCAACGTCTCCGACATGAAGAAGTGGCGCAACGATTCGTTCAGCATCTACCTGGAGACTGCCGGCCCGGGCTCGGAAATGCACCTGACGCACATCCTCCCGTACTCAGCGTTCAAGGACTATTACATGTTCGGGGCGCAGCGGCTCACCAGGGGTATGCCGCACTGTATCTCCGTCGCGCCGGACCGGAAACTTGCGCTCGGGCCAAACCCCGAGAACGTGTACGTGGTGGAGGGGGAATACTACCGGCGTGCTCAAGTCCTGGCAGCAGACGGCGATGTCCCAATCTGCGACGAGGACTATCACATGCTGATCGTCTACGGCGCCATGAAGAAATACGGTTACTTCGAAGTGGCAAACGAACAAGTAGCCGCGGCAAAGGCCGAGCGTGACGCCCTTTACAACCGGTTCATCAATGAGTATACGCCGATGATCGAAATGGGGGGCAGCCTGATATGAGTGCACAGGTCAGCTTTGCGGCTCCGTCAATCGACCCAATCGTATTGAAGGGCGGGCTTGACCAGTCCACCCCCTCGTTGACACTTAGCAGCGGAGCGGCCCGGCAGGCGCTTAACTTCGAAGCAGGCGTTTCAGGCGGGTACACCAGAATCAAGGGCTACGAGAGATTCGACGGGCACACGTCGCCTGCCGATGCAGCTGAGTCGGGAGCGCACCGGTACATATCGGTTGCTGCTTACGAGTCCGTGCCGGTCGTCGGTGACGTCCTGGTGGCCAGCGGGGGTGCGACGGGTGTTCTTGCTTATATCGACGGCGGCACGATGGTGCTCACGAAGGTAACCGGCACGCTGGCTGTTGCGGAAACGCTGACGGTCCTCGGGGTCCCGGTCGGCACGATCAACAACGTGTACGTGAGCCCGACCGGCGCGGAGCAGGACGCGATGGTCCGACATGCCGTGGCGAACATTTACCGGGTCGACATTGCGGCAGTCCCTGGCAGCGGGCCAATACGCGGCGTCGTGGAGTTCAGCGATGTGGTGTACGCCTTCAGGAACAACGCGGGCGCGACGGCAATCGGGATTTACAAAAGCTCGGCAGCGGGCTGGGTCCTGGTCCCGTTTTACAAGACGGTCAGTTTCACATCGGGCGGGGCCGCTGCACCGGCAGAAGGTGCAACGCTTACGCAGGGTGGCGTGACTGCCGTCATCAAGCGAGTGGTTCGGACCTCAGGCAGCTGGCAGGCCGGGACCGCTGCGGGGCAACTCGTCATAGCGGATCCTGCCGGGGGCAACTTTGCGGCTGCGGCTGCCACCATCGGAGCTATCGGTGTGACGCTTAATGGCATACAGACCGCGATCACCCTGGCGCCTGGCGGGCGCTTTGAGTTCCGTGAACACAACTTTGCAGGGCAAGTTGCAACCAACAGGATCTACGGCTGCGACGGCGTGAACAAGGCCTTTGAGTTTGACGGCGACGTGCTGGTGCCTATTACGACTGGGGCCGCCAACGATAAGCCAACCCATGTCACGGCCCATAAAGGATATCTGTTTCTCTCCATCGCCTCGTCCGCGCTGCACTCGGCGCCGGGGCTCCCCTACGACTGGACCGGCATTGGAGGCGCAGGAGAGATAGCGATGGGGGATACCGTCACAGGTATTATCTCTATGCCGGGAGGAACCACTGGCGGGACGCTTGGCATGGCCAGCAAGAACAACTCTCATATTCTGTACGGCTCCGACCCTACAGACTGGAACCTGGTGGCGTACAACACCGGCGCCGGCGCGGTCCCTTACTCGATGCAGAACATGGCGCAGACGTTCATGTTCGATGACCGGGGCGTCACATCGTTTCAGGCATCCCAACAGTACGGCAACTTCTCGCAGTCCACCCTGACTAACACCATCCTGCCGTTTATCAACGAGCACATCAACAAGCTGGTAGCGTCGACGCTTTGCCGGCGCAAGAGCCAGTACCGGCTTCTTTTCAACGACAAGTCTGGGCTCTACATCACCATTGTTAACGGGAAGCTTCTGGGCTGCATGCCGGTCCTCTTTGCGCACACACCGACGTGCTCCTGCGAGGGTAAGAAGACAGACGGGACCGACGTGATGTATTTTGGCGGTGACAACGGCATGGTGTACCAGATGGAGAAGGGTACATCCTTCGATGGAGAGTCAATTGAGTTCTATCTGGCAACGAACTACTCCAACGCTAAGAGCCCGCGAACACTCAAGAGATACCGCAAAGCCGCCCTTGAACTGACAGCTGACAGCGGCAGCTACGCAGCCTTTGACTTTGCTACAGTTCTAGGCTATGATTCCGCCGAATACAGCCAGCCAAAGAGTACATTCTACGGCCAGTACACCGGGCAAACGCGGTGGGACTCATTCACTTGGGACAACTTCTTTTGGGATGCCAACAGGGTTGAACCACTGGAATGCGAACTGGAAGGGACAGCTGAGAACATTGCCGTGTTAATTTCCGGGTCTTCAACCTTCGTTCCTTCCTTCACCATCAACAGTGTCCTGGTGCATTACAGCCCGCGCAGGATGATGAGGTAGCCCATGGCCGCAACAGGATTACTCGGAGCCGCAGCGCTCCCCTCGATGACTCAAGTTCCCGGCGTACCCAACGCGACACTGACTGGCGGGACCCCCGCGGCACCCAACGCCACGCCTGCCAACGTCGCATCAGTAACAGCTCCCGCACCGGCAGCCGCCCGAACCATCACCCAGGACGAAACCGTTTCCGGTCAACTGAACTCCCTCTTGAACGCCGACAACACGTATCTGCAAAGCGCCCGCAACCGCGGCATGGAGCAGGCGAACCAGCGCGGCCTGATCAATTCTTCTCTGGCAGCCGGGACCGCCGAACGGGCCGCTATCGATGCGGCGATGCCGATAGCGGCCCAAGACGCGAACACGAACGCGACGGCCGGCCAGTCGGCCCAGAACGCGAACCAGGATCTTAGCTTGACCGGTTACAAGTCGATCCTCGACGCCGCGCAGCAGTCGGAGAATTTCGGCTACCGCACCGCCGAGAACGACCAGAACATCGCCGCCAACATCAAACTGCAGGACGATCGCCTGAAGTCGACGGCAGATCTCCAGACGCAGGCAGAGGCGTCGCAGCTGACCCGGCAGACCCAGACCGAGACATCTGCGCTCCAGCAGCAGACGCAGCAGCAGCAGGCCACCTTGGCACTCCAGACCACGTTGAAACAGATGGATATCGACTTCGATGTCACGAAGATGGACGCATCAGCCCGCGACACGTTCACCGGCGCTGTCTCCCCGATCATCCAGCAGGTCGAAGCGGAGATTGCACAGATCCAGCGGCTACCCAACGAGCAGATGGACGCCAGGGCGAAGGAAGGCGCGATACGGGATCTGCGGGCGGGCATGGTTGCCGATATCCAGACCGTCGCCACGCTTTACAACTACTCGCTGGATTGGCCGGTTGCCTCCAGCAGAGACACTACCAGGGCGGAACCGAGAACGGGAAGCACGGCGGTCGCACAACCGAACCCCGTAATTAACAACCCCCGGGTCGACCAGGGGACAGGGGTAACGCCCGCGACTAGCGTGGTAGGCGACAGGAACGGGAGAGGCGGGAATTAATGCAAAACCTCCCGGCGCGAGCGATGGGGTTCAGAACCTCGGTGATGGCGCTCCAGCACCAGCACGAACAGCTGCCGCAGGTCGATTGCCAGCTGAAGCATTACTTTGCCAACGGGGCATACGTGCGCGAGGTTACCATCCCGGCCGGCACCATCGTCATCGGCAAGATCCACAAGCACGAAACCATCAACATCTTGCTCAAGGGCGAAATCACTGTTGTGACGGAAGAGGGGAGTCAGCGCCTGGTGGCGCCTTGCACGTTCATCGCCCCCCCAGGCAACAAGAAGGCGGCCTACACCCACAGCGAAGTGATCTGGCAGAACGTGATAGCCACGACGAGTACGGACCCTGACGAGATCGAGCGGGACGCGACGTGCGAGAGTTATGAGGATGGCGGGTTCCTGGAGCACGTCAACGCGAAACTGGCAGGGATAGAGTTGAAACTGGAGGCATTATGTCGATGATAGCGACGGCAGTAGCGGTAGGAACCGCAGTCACCGCAGGCGTAGCAACCGGCGTAGCGGCCGCGGTAGTCGGCGGCATGGTGATCGGCGCGGTGGCCGGCGCGGTCGTTGGCGGCGTCCGAGCGGCTCTTACTGGCGGGAACATTCTCAAGGGGATCGTCAACGGGGGCCTGATCGGCGCCGCTATTGGCGGGACGCTTGGGTACGCGTTTGCACCGGCAGCTGCAGGAGCAGGGGCGGGAGCGGCAGGGGCGGGGGCGGCAGGAGCGAGTACCGCCGCGGGGGCAGAAGGTGCGGCCCTCGCATCCACGACCGTTGCCGGCGAAGTCACCCTTGGCGCGACAGGCATGTCGGCAGCGCCTGCAGCGTTCGCACCGGCTGCGGCTGCACCGGCTGCGGTAGCCGCACCGGCTGCGACCAGCGCAACAACCGGTATGATGCAGGCTGCCGGCGTTGCAGCGGTCGGGGGTGTGGCAAAGCAGGTAATGACCGGCGATGCAGCAAAAGAGGCCGCCGAGGCCGCCGAGGCTGCAAGGCTAAAGGCCGTCAAGACTGACCCGGCAAGGACCAAAGCCACCGCAGGCAAATTCACGAAGGTCGCGGCCGCCCCCCAGCAGGTTAGCCAGGCCAGCACGCTGCAACCGGTCGTGCCGTCTCCCATGGCATACCGCAACCTGGAGCCGGCAACATCGGCGCCGATCACCCAGCAGCCCGCGCAAGGAGTGGCCGCATGATCCAGCCCAGTCAAGCAGCAGTGAAAGAAGATTTTGACAAGTACGTCGCCAGGGCAACAACGCTGATTCATTCCCCGGAAACTACCGGCGCGGTCCAGCGCATGCTGGCAGGTGGGAAAGACCCAGTGAGCAAGGTTGCAGCGGCCACCGTGATGATCATGCAGCGGCTCGACGCGGCGGCCCGGACCAGCAAGATCGAGGTTCAGGACACCGTGAAGGTTTTCGGTGCTGCCGAAATCGTCAACCTGGTTTCCGAACTGGGGGAGGCTACGGGGGTATTCAAGAAGCTCGGCACGGAGCTCCACGAACTCGCGCTGTCCGTCGCGGTTCAGGACTATGTGAAGGGCGAAGTGAAGGCCGGCCGGATCGACCCGAAGAAGCTCCAGATGCAGATGAACACCGACATGCAGAAGGCACCGCCCGAACTCCGCAAGGAGATCGAGGACGCGCAGATCAGGATTCAGCAGACGGCCAAGAAGTATAACGGAGGTCGGTAATGGGATTGCTCACCCAGGCCCTTGCAGGCGGCGTAGCAGCAGCAGCAGACACCACGGCAAGTATCATGGTCGACAACGCCAAGGCGGCCCGGCAGTCCGAGCGGGACGTGGCGAACGCGCTGCGCGAAGAGAACTTGATGCGCCTCAGGGAAACACTGCAACAGCAGTCTTCCGACCGTGAGTTTACCCGCAACCAGGGCGCCGAGCTTGCTAAAGAAGAACGCACGTTCTCCCGCGGCGAGTCGGGCATGGTGGATGCGGAAGGCGTACCGCTCACCAGGGCGCAGGCCGAGGCAGTCAAGAAGCAGGACGCGGCGGCAGCCGAAGCGGGGCCGGTGAAACCCGGGCTCATCTCGGCGGCGAAATACACGGAAGAGAATACGATCTCCAAGGATTACGTCGACCCGGACGGCAAGCCGATCACGGTGGCCGAGGCGAAGTACCGGCAGAAGAACGGTCAGCCCCTGAAGTTGCGCGAGGACGTCGAGCACGAACGCACCAGAAAGGAGAAGGGCGAGGACCGGGAGAAGGACCTGAAGGACTACAAGAAGAAGAAGGATATCGACGTTGCAGGAGACATCAAGAAGGAGAACGCCAAGCCGAAGGAGCCGAAGGAAACGGACGCCGTTAGGGGCGGCCCCACCGTGAGGTACATCGAAGCTGCAAAAGTCAGGAGAAGCAACGGGACTACCGGGCCCGGCACCATGGCTTTTGACATGAGCAACCCGACTCACCGCGCCCAGTTCAGCCAATGGGTAACCGGTGGCCAGGGCGTCGAAGTTTTCGGAGACGAACGCAAAACAGAGGATATGGAAACTGGCGCGGTAACAAAAACCAAAACGGCACCGGGCGGGCTTGCACAGCCGAAAACGGCCGGCAATGGTACGCGCTTCACTATCAAGTCTGTCAAGTAAATAGGGGATCACATGGCCGAGTACACCGTCTTCGACAACTCCACCAAAAGGGAAGTTACCTTTGAGTGGAACGATCCCAACCCGCCTACCGATGCCGACATGGAAGAAGTCTTTGCGGCAGCCTCACAGCAGAATCCCGCAGCACCCAGCAAGAAAATCTTTGGCGAACAAGGCGGGTCCACGATGGGGATCGCCTCCGAGGCCGGCAAGAAAAGCGCGGCAAGCGGCAAGCGCTTCCTCCAGGACACCGCCGTCGATGCGGTGAAGGGCGTCGTCGGCCTGGGAGAGTCTGTAGTCGGTGGGCTCGACCTGGTGACAGGGAACCTTGCCGGCGAGGGACTGGCCGCTGTCGGGTACGACCCGAAGAAAACGGACGAGATTCTGTCCTCAGGGTACAGCGCGGAGCGGCAGCAGGCCAATGCCAACGTGCAAGGCGCCAAGGGATTCATGGAGACGCTGGGCGCCTTGGTCGACAACCCTTCTGTGGCATTCGGCAGCATCGTTGAATCTGCTCCCCTATCGCTCGGCAGCGCGGCGGCGGCCCGCACACTTGCGGTCAGGTTGCTGGCCCGCGCAGGCATCGCCCCCGGAACGGCTGCAGCTACCGAGTTCTTCGCTAACCCGGCGACGCAGGCAAAGCTACTGGCTGCCGCAGCTGGCACCGAAGGCGCCATGACGGCAGGCAGTATTCAAGAGGGCGGGCGGCAAGGTGGGCGCGACTACACCGACACCGTGCTGCCGGCACTGGCAGCTGGCGCGGTGACTGGCACCATCAGCGCGGTGACGTCAAAGATCCCCGGGTTCAAGGATGCGGAAGTCTCTGCGGCCACCGCTGGAATGGCGGGCGAAGCCGCGGGCGGGATACTGCAGGCGGGCAAAGAGATTGCCAAGAGCATGTTCAAGGAAGGCGTGCTTGAGGAACTGCCCCAGTCGGCGCAAGAGCAGGTGTTCACGAACCTCGCCATGGGGAAACCTTGGGACGAGGGCGTAGGCGAGGCGGCAGCGCAAGGCATGGTTGCCGGCATGGGCCAGGGCGGCGGCATGACGGCCGTCTCCGAGACAATGAACCGGAAGGACGCTATCCGCTCCAGGCTCGACAAGATGCGCGGCAAGACGTCCGTCGTGGTTCCCGACACCGGCGTCAGCGACCCGACCGTATCCGTCGACGACGCAATAGCGGCGGCAGCGGCCGAAGTCTCCGGGGGGTGGGACAGGGGGAACCGGGACGAACTCCTGAAGAGTCTGGGCGGCGAGGTCGATCCGGTGGCAGAGGCTATCAGCGGGGCCCGCGGCTCGCTCGACGTGGCAGACCCGGCGCGGGCATTGGCCGACCCGATGTTGCGCGAGATTGAGGGCGCACAGCTGACCGCCGACCCGTTCAAGGATTACCCGCTTACCCGCCCCATCATCCAGCCGGGCGCACCGACCGCAGCAGGTGGCGAGATTGTCGGCGTTGAGGGCTACCGGCAGAAAGACGTGATACCGAACCAGCCTATCCTGAACGACGAGCAGCAGGCCGTGCAGGACACGTTTCTGAAGGGTGGCCCGGCGCTGAACCGCGACGCTATCGACGAGGTGCTGGCAAACCAGAACGACCCGAACCTGGCAGACGAGATTGCCAAGGGCCGGCAGGAGGCAGAAGCATTGCGGCAGGCTGGGCAGCTGCCTGTCGCAGAACAAACCAACCCGAACGGCGCCGGCCCCTCCCCGGTGACGAAGGTTGATGCCCCGGCGCAGCCCCTCCCTGCGCCGGGGGCTTTTTCTCCCCCCGCTCCTAAAGTGGAGACCACCCCTGCGGCCAAGATCGAGACGCCTCTGTCGGCGGTGCAGCAAGAGTTTATCCGCGGGAAGGTGAAGGCGCTCGGCAGCATCGATGCGGTGCAGGCGAAGTACGGAGACCAGGCTGCACCGGTGGACCGCTATGCCAGAGATTTCGCAGCGCAGCATTTTGCACCGGCCAAAAAGGTGGCCGAGCAGGCGCCCATCGCGGCCCCTACGACCGGCCCGAAGATGGTGCGCGGCAGGGCGAACAAGGCGTTCACGGCCAAGGGCGATAAAATCTACAGTTCCTTTGCTGTCGTGGAAGCTGACGACCTGGTAGCGTCTCACTCTGCAGACGGCACGCCAAACCCGAAATACCCGCAGGAGATCCAGCCGCGCAACCGGGAGAAGGTATCGAGCCAGCTGCAGATTCAGCAAATGTCGCAGGCGTTACGGCCGGCGCAGCTGGGGGAGTCGGCAAAGGTCAGCAGCGGATCCCCTTTCATCGGCCCGGACGGCGTGGTGGAGTCCGGGAACGGGCGCACCCTGGCGATCAGGCAGGCATACGACACCGACAAGGCCGGCGAGTACCGCGCATGGCTGGAGTCCGAAGCCGCCCGGCTTGACGTCAACCCGGCAGAGATCAAGGGAATGAAGAAGCCGGTGCTGGTCCGTGTGCGTGAAACCGAAGTGGACCGCCCAGCGTTTGCCCGGGAAGCGAACCAGGCAGGCATGGCGGCAATGAGCCCGGCCGAGCTCGCCAAGTCGGACGCGGCCCGGATCACTCCGGACCACATCGGCAGCCTCAACGTGGGGGATGACGGTAACCTGCTTTCTTCCGGCAACCGCCCGTTCGTTTCCGCGTTCCTGAAAGGGTTAGGATCGAGCGAAGCGGCAGGGCTCACCGACGCCCAAGGACTGCCCACAAGGCAGCTTGCAGACCGGATGCAGGCCGCCATATTCACCAAGGCGTACAACGACCCAAAACTGGTATCCATGATGGCCGAGGAATCGGACGTGGATATCAAGAACATCATCACCGCCCTGAACGCCGCGGCACCCGCGTTTGTCAGGACCGAGGCGAAGGAGATCGTCGGCAAACTTACCGACGCGATCGGGATGATCAGAGAGGCGAAGCAGCGCGGCCTTACCCTCGATGACTTCTTGAGTCAGCAGGATATGTTCTCGGGTGGTAGGGATGCCGACGCCGAGACGATCGCCCGCGGCATCGGCGGCATGATGCGCAGCGGCAAGAAGATGGCCGAGGCCTTCCGCTCCCTGGCCGACGCGGCCGGCCGCAACAACGATTACGCCTCGCAGGGGAACCTCCTGGGCGACAAGGCAAAGACGCCGAGCGAAATCATCAGCGACGTGTTCAAGCAGGCAGGACCTCAGGCACAGCAGCAGCCGCTGCTTAACCAGGAGCCGGAAGCGAAGCAGCCTGCACCTAAACCGGACAACGGCAAGAGCAGGATCGAGAACGAGCTTGACGAGCTTTCCGACGACGACGTTGCCAACATGATCAGCAGCGCCATGGCAGCGCCGACCGACCGACCGGCCGCCAAGGTCGAGAAGGTGAAGCGCATCAAGGCCGCTGTGGTGGCAGGCAAGAAACCCCGCGGGGCCGCCTCGCTTCTTGCTGACGCAGCCAAGGAAGCCGGGCAAGGGTTTGCCGACTCGCTCAAGGCTCTTGCCGCATCCTACGGCGTCGACGAAAGCAAGCTTTCCGCCTTTCCTGCCGGGTTTGATGCAGACGGCTATGCGAAGGCCAAGCCTCACTTCCTCTCGGCATGGGAGCACTACAAGGCGGCCGGGAAGGGCCTGGTGGAGTTCGTGCAGTACCTGGGCGACAAGCTTGGGCGCCTGATCCCCGGTTTCGAATCCCAGCTGGGGTACTTCTTTGGGGAAATGCGGGGCAAGCACAGCTTTGAAGCCGACCTTGCAGAGCAGAGCAAGCCGGCCGGATACCAGTATCCTGACCAGCGGCCGGTGCTCACGGAGGCAGGGCTCAAGGATATCGTGCCGACCGACTACATGGAAAAGGTCGACGCCTCCCTGGAGCTGCCGGAAACCTACCGCATCGACACCCCCGAGCGCGAGCAGATGCGCGAAGCCGCTGCTGAAAAGCTTTACGGCGACGGCGCCAAAAACAAGGACTACCGCGTCGATATCATTCTTGGCCTGGCGGCGTCCGGCAAATCCAGCGTAGCCAACCCAATTGCCAAGGAACACGGCTCGCTGGTTCTCGATTGCGACGATGCAAAAGAACTGCTCCCCGAGTTCGACAACGGGAACGGCTCCAACGCTGTGCACGAAGAGAGCTCCGACATTTTCGGGCGGGCCTACCAGCGGGCCCTGTTGGCCGGCGACAACCTGGTGCTCCCCCTGGTCGGCGGTAGCCTCCCCAGCCTGGAGCGGCGCCTGAAAGCTCTTGCCAACGCGGGGTATGACGTTCACCTTCACTACGTCGACCTGCCGATGCAGAAGTCGGTGGAGCGGCTGCTGTCCAGGTACAACGAAACCGGGCGCCTGATGGACCCGCGATTAATTGTAAACAATGGCTTGCACCCCTTTAAAAATTATAGTATCGTTAAGTCGCAAGGAGGGATCACCAATGAAAGCGACCAAGGTGGACAAGAGAAACGGCCTGGTGTACGGGTCGGCGGAATGGCAGGAGTGGATTCTGGACAACTCGATGACCAAAGCGGAAGAGGGAGCCGCGGCGGCCAAGGAGAAGCAGACTACCGCGTAGAGAGCGCGACGTTCTACAACAACGATAAGCCGTTCGGCGCTCCCAACATTATCGTTGAATCCCAAACCAACCCCACACCCAAGCCGGCCAAAGGGCCAAGAGTTTCCGTGCAGGTATCCGCTGCCGAAGGAGGGAAAGGTGTCTCAGCAGTCAGTGATAAAAAACTTGGGGCTAAAGAGCCGGATGCAGCTGGACGAGCTGAAGGGCAAGATTCCGATGAACCTGGGGCTGGAGCTCCTGCAAATGTGGGAAGCGAGCGACCCGCGCAGGTTTCAGAGTCTGCGCCTTCAGGATCTGGTGATACCGCTATTGGAGCAGCAGACGCTGCTGCTGGAGAAGGCGATAGAGGCGCAGGTGGACAGCCCGCACCTCGTCCTGTACGAAACGCTGCAGATGTGCGGGGTCCCTCTCACGTTACAGGAAGCGCTCGGAACTTCACGATCACGAATGAGCTTGAGTTCGGTGGAGTCGGCGCTAAGTCAAAGTTCAAGAACAACGTAGAAGCGATCAGGACCCTGCAAACCCTGGAGAGTGAGGCACGCCCGGCAACCCCGGACGAGCAAGCCACTCTTGCCCGCTACGTCGGGTGGGGCGGACTGCCTCAGGCGTTCGATGAAAAGAAAAAGGATTGGGCGAAGGAGTACGCCGAGCTCAAGGCCTTGCTCACCCCCGAGCAGTACGAAACCGCAGTATCCTCCACACAGAACGCGCATTACACCGCGGCCGAAGTTGTCAAAGGGATTTGGGCGGGCGTGCAGCGCCTCGGCTTCGACCGCGGCAGCGTGCTGGAGCCGTCCATGGGCACCGGTAACTTTTTCGGCCTGATGCCCCGCGAGCTGCGCTCCATGTCGAAGATGACCGGCGTGGAGTTCGACCACATCACCGGCATGATTGCAAAGCACCTGTACCCGCAGGCCCGCGTGCATGCCCCCCTTGGATTCCAGGACCTGCAGATTGTCCCGGAAAGCTTTGACCTCGCCATAGGTAACCCGCCGTTCGGTGCCAAGCCGGTATTCGACCCCAACAGCAAAACCCTTTCCAAGTTCAAGATTCACGGCTACTTCTTTGCCAAGTCGGTTGACTCGCTGCGCCCTGGCGGCGTGCTGGCCATGGTTGTCTCCAAGGGGTTCCTCGACGCCAACGATGCGACCGGCAAGCAGCAGCGCGACTATGTGGCGGCCCGGGCGAAGTTGCTGGGCGCGATCCGCTTGCCGGATACCGCGTTCTCTGTCAACGCAGGGACGGAAGTAACCACCGATATCGTGTTTCTGCAAAAGCTCGCACCGGGGGAGCAGGGGAACTCGGCAGAGTGGAGCGAAATGGGAGCGGTTCAGGACCCGGCCACCGGCGCCGATATCCAGATCAACAAGTATTTCGTGTCGAACCCGGACATGATGCTGGGCGAAATGGCGCTGAGAGGGGGCGCATGGCGAGCAGGTGGCGCTATCTTGGCGGCCCGCGCCGGCGAGGACCTGGGCGAGAAGCTGCAAGCCGCGATCGAGAAGCTGCCGAAGAACGTCATGGCCAGCGGGAAGCGCACCACTCAGGACCTGAACAACGCGGCGGCGGCCAGCCTCAAGAACGTAGACAGCGTTCGCCCCTTCAACTTCTTCATGGAGAACGGCAAGCTTTACCAGCGCATGCCCGACATGAACGGCGACACGCAGGCCCGCCAGCTGGATCACATCGGGACGACCGCCGACCGCATTGCCGGCATGGTCGAGTTGCGCGACGCGGTGCGCAAGCAGCTGGCCCTGGAAGCGAACGAGAAAAGCTCGGATATGGCGATCGACCATAACCGGAAGGTGCTGAACACCCTTTACGACGCCTACGTGAAACGGTACGGCAACCTGAACAACGACACCAACAAGCGCCTGTTTTGGGACGATGCCGACTCCCCCCTGGTGCGCTCCCTGGAAAAGAGCTTTGATAAGGGACTGAGCAAGGACCTGGCGAAGAAGCAGGGCAAGGAGGCAAGGGAGGCCAGCGCCAAGAAGGCCGATATTTTCACTAAGCGCGTGCTCTCGCCGGCCATGGAAGTCACCAAGGTGGAGAGCGCCCCCGATGCCCTATCTGCTTCGATGAACGAGAAGGGCCGCGTCGACTTCCCCTACATGGAAGCGATATACGGCAAGGACGCCGAGCAGATCACCAAGGAGCTTGGGGAATCCGTTTACGAGGACCCCAGCGCAGGCTGGCTCCCGGCAAGCGAATACCTTTCCGGGAACGTGAAGGCGAAGCTGGCAGAGGCGATCAACGCGGCCAAGTCGGACCCGAAGTACGGCCGCAACGTGGAAGCGCTCGACGCGGTGCAGCCTGAGGACGTCCCGGCCGCTGATATCTTTGTCGCTCCCCATGCCTTTTGGGTTCCGGAGGAAGTCTACCACCAGTTCGCAGCGGAGGTGCTGCAAGGCACCATGGCGGGCGGATACTCCCGCGCTACCCACAGCTGGAACGTGCGCTTTACCAGCAGCGACAACACGCTGAACACGGCAAAGCTCGGGACCGGCCGCATGTCGGCTACCACGATCATGAGCACCCTGATGGCGAACAAGCAGATTGCCGTCTACGACCCGAACCCGCAGAAGGACGGCGCCCGCATCCTGAACGCCAGCGAGACGGCCGCCGCGCAGGGGAAGGCCGACGAACTGACCGAGCTTTTCCAGGATTGGATCTGGAAGGACCAGGCCCGGCGCCAGAAGGTAGTCAGGAAGTACAACGACCTGATGAACACGACGGTGGACGCTCGGCACGACGGTTCCCACATGACGTTCCCGGGCATGTCTCCCACCTTCCAGTTCAGGCCGCACCAGAAAAACGCGGTGTACCGCTCGGTGCAAACCGGCGTCGCGCTCTACGATCACGTTGTCGGCGCAGGCAAGACAGCCGTTATCACCGCAACAGCGATGGAGCTACGCAGGCTGGGCCTGGCTAAAAAACCGATGGTCACCGTGCCGAACCACCTGGTAGAGCAATGGGCGGCAGCGTTCGCCAAAATCTACCCGCAGGCCAAGGTGCTTGCCGCGACGAAAAAGGACTTCAAGAAAGAGAACCGGCGCCAGTTGTTTGCCAAGATTGCCACCGGCGATTGGGATGCCGTTATCATCGCCCACTCGTCGTTCAAGTTTATCCCGGTTCCGCCTGCTATTCAGATGGAGATACTTGACGAGCAGAAGGCCGAGATTCTACAGGCGCTGCGGGAGGCAAAGGAGGACGCCGGCAAGAAGCTTTCCGTGAAGAAGCTGCAGGAGGCAAAGGACAGGATCGAGGCGAAGATTCAGGCCCTGGCCGATATGCCGAAGGACGACCTGCTGAACTTCGAAGAAATGGGGATCGATGCCCTGTTTACCGACGAGGCCCACGAATTCAAAAACCTTTTCTACACCACGACCATGCAGAACGTCGCGGGCCTGGGCGACCCTACCGGCAGCGGGCGGGCGTTCGACATGTTCATCAAGACTCAGTACCTGATGCGCAGAAACGGCGGCAAAGGGGTCTATTTCGCCACAGGGACGCCGATCAGTAATAGCCTGGCAGAAGTGTTCCACATGCAGCGGTTCCTCCAGTACGGCGAGCTCAAGGCGCGAGGCCTGGCAAACTTCGACGCATGGGCCTCTGCGTTTGGCCTGGCAACGTCGGATTGGGAGCAGGACGCTGGCGGGCGCTACAAGCAGAAAACCCGCTTCCGCAAACTGGTGAACCTCCCGGAGCTCAAGCAGCTGTGGCGCCAGGTCACCGACACCATCACCAACCCGGACCTGATCAGGGACGCGGAGCAGCAGGGCAAGACGTTCCCCCTGCCAAAGATTGAGGGCGGAAAGCCTCAGAACGTGGTGGTTGAGCGCTCCCCCCAGCAGGCGGAATACATCGGCATCCCCCGGGAGAAAACCGACGACGATGGTAACGTGATCGTGAATACCGAGAACGGCATGCCGGTCGTTGAGTACGATCCCGGCACCATCGTTTACCGCATGGAGCACTGGCTTGACGAGAAGAAGAAAGGCAACACGCGGGAAATGCCCCTGGTCATCACCGGCGACGCTCGCAAGGCGGGCCTCGACTTCCGGCTGATTGACGAGAACTCCCCGGACTTCGCGGGCTCCAAGACGAACACGGCTGTGAACGAGATCCACGAAATCTGGAAGGAGAACGATCACCGCAAGGGCACGCAGCTGGTATTCATCGACCTGTCGACCCCGAAGGCACACAAGGGGCAGAACCTGGCGAAGATGGCAGAGACTGTGCCGACCTACTTTGTCAAGGACCGGGGCACCATTCAGCACGTTGCCGGCAAGCCGGTTAAGCTCGACGCCATTCAGGCCGAGTGGGAGTTTTTCTCTTTCAAGAAGGGCAAGAGCGTCAGGGTGTACGAGCGCATGTCAGGCCTGGAGATTGGCGAGGGTGCCAACGTCACCGAAGCCAAGGCGAACGCGACGGAGAAGCTTGCGAGAATCCCCGTACACGTCATGGAACAGCGCTTCCGCGACCAGGCCATACCCGACGAGCAGATAGAAAGCTACCTGATCGATTGGGAAGAAGCGCAGGCCAGCAAGGAAGATGACGGAGACGATGACGGCGCCGAGAAGGGACCGGAGATTTCTTTTGACGACCTGCTGGCAGATTCCGGGAAGTCTGATTTCTCCGTCTACGATGACATTAAGACCAAACTGATCGAGAAGGGGGTCCCCGCCGACCAGATAGCCTATATCCACGACGCCAACACCGACGCGCAGAAGCATGACCTGTTCGCCAAGGTGAACTCGGGCGTGATCCGTGTCCTGCTGGGCTCCACCGCCAAGATGGGCGCCGGCACCAACGTGCAGAAGAAGCTGGTAGGCCTGCACCACCTTGACGCACCGTGGAAACCGAGCGACCTGGCGCAGCGTGAGGGCCGCATTGTACGGCAGGGCAACGAATTCTATTACGAGGATCCCGAAGGTTTCCGCGTGAAGATCAGGCGCTACGCCACCAAGCAGACCTACGACTCTCGCATGTGGGAAATCATCGAGACGAAGGCCAAGAGCATCGAGCTGTTCAAGACGGGCGGCAAGGAGCTGCGCGAGATCGAGGACGTCTCCAGTGAGAGCGCCAACGCGGCCGAGATAAAGGCGAGCGCGGCCGGTAACCCGCTGATGCTTGAAGATTTGCAGATGAAAAACGAGATCCGCAAGTACGAGGGCATGGAGAAATCCTGGAAGCGTTCGCGCTACGACCTGGAGGACAAGGTTCACTCCGTCGAGGCGAAAAGCGCCTACCCCTACAAGCGCCTCGCTGATTTGGAGAAGGCGCAGAGGGGGCTGCAGCCGAAGAACGCCGACGCGCTCGGGCTCAAGCTGGGAAGGGTGGAGTACAACGAGAAGGAGGATTACAACCCTGAGGAAATGTTCAGGGTGATCAGCCGGGCCTTCACGACGTCGATGCGCGACACCCGCCCGGTTGAAGTCGGCACGTACCGCGGGACCGATATTCAGGTAAGTTCCGGCCTGACGCAAAGCGTGCGCGTCGAGCTCATGTCCAACGGCGTGCGCATCGGCCTGACCGAATACACCCTGGAGGATAAATTCTCGGCGCCCGGTTTCATCACCAGGCTCGACAACGTGGTCGACAACGTGGCGAACGATATTCGCGGGGCGAAGTCGAGCATTGCCCAGCTGGAGAAGGACGCCGCGGGCGCCCGGGAGGAACTGAAGCAACCGTTCAAGCATGCCGAGAAGCTGAAGGAGTTGCGGGACCAGCATAAGCGGGTAGTGTCTGCGCTACGCCAGGGACGGACCAGCGTTGAGGCTGCGCCGGTAGATGCTGAGACTCGATTCTCTTTGAATCAAACCAGCACCCCCGCCTTCAAGAAATGGTTCGGAGACTCCAAGGTAGTGGATGCCGAGGGTAAGCCGCTGGTGGTTTACCACGGCACACCTACAGGCGGCTTTACTGAGTTCAGCAAGGATTACCGGGGCCGCACAGGGGGGAGGTCGCGTGGTGGGTTTTCCTTCGCAACAAACCGTGAAGCTGCCGAAGGTTACGCCAATGCTTACAATGATGAAACGGTAATTTTGGACGATGCTATACGCAAAGCCAACTCTGCACTCAGGATGCTTTCAGACACTCAGATGGAAGACATGGGGCTGGCCCCGGAAACCGAATTTTATTGGGGTGCCGTGGATGACACGGACGAGTTTTTATCCTACTTGGGGGAGTTGGCTGACAGTGCAAAGGCTTTCAACCCTGAAGCGGCAAGGATTTTAAAAGACGCTGCGGAGACAAGCAGAGAAGGCGACCCCGAAGTATATGAGGCATACCTGAAAGTCCCTGCCAATGCCCCTGAATTTTACGCTACGCCTGAAACACTTGGCAAGGTTGTCGCAAGCTTGGACGTCCGAAACGTGCCGGGGGGTGCTGCGGTAGTCAACATGCCCAACGGAGAGAAGGTTTTCTACGTCTCTGATCCGACGCAGATCAAATCCGCCACCGGCAACAACGGAGAGTTCAACCCCGACAACCCGGATATCCGCTTCAACCGGGACCAGACGGCCCAAGGCGCCGACGCAGCCGAGGTTCGAAACACTCTGACCTACTTCACCGCCAACATGGACAACGCGCCGGCCTGGGAAGTGGTGCAGGCTGAATCCGAACTGCCCGCAGCGGTCCAAGACGAAATCAACAGCCTCGACGCTTCCGGCGCTGTGCGGGGTGTATTCACAGCTGGCAAGATTTACATCGTAGCCGACAACCTGAACGCGGCCGACGAGGCGGAAGCGGTGTTCCTGCACGAATCGGTAGCACACTACGGCCTGCGCGGCCTGCTCGGCGCTAGGTTCAAACCGGTGCTGCAGCAGATCGCCATGGTCTACGGCAACAAGGGGCTCAAGGATATCGCAGCACGCTACGGCCTGAACCTCTCCAAGCCTGAGGACCGGATGACGGCCGCCGAAGAAAAGCTTGCAGAAATGGCAGAGACGGCCGACCGTGTGGGCATCGTGAAGCGGGCCATTGCTGCGGTGCGTGATTGGCTGCGGCAGCACGGTTTCAAGGTGGAGTGGAGCGATAGCGATATCAAGGCGCTGCTGGCCCGGGCGCGGGGGTATGTGGAGCGGAGCAATTCGCAGGCCACCACGCTGTTCGACGGTGACCGGTTTATGATTGCGGGCCCGGATGGCCGCGCCGACCTCCCCACCGAGACAAAGGTGCAGGCAGGCTGGCGCAAGTTCCAGGACAAGTACAACCGGGTCGACGTGCTGCAGCGCTGGCTGAAAGAACAGGGCGTGCGCCTCTCCGACCTGGCGAACGCTTCTCGCGGGCTCTACACCATGAACGGGAAAATTGCGGACCAGCTCTCGAGGTTCATGGACAACGACATTCAGCCGCTGGTGCAGGCGGCAGCAAAGGCGAAGGTGAGCCTTGACGATATCTCCGACTACCTCCTGATGCAGCACGCGGAGGAAGCAAACGAGCAGATGCGGAAACTGCACGATGACCCGGCCGCGCTGGCGTTTGGCGTCACCGATGCGGAAGCCGCGCAGGCGCTAGCCGACTACCAGGCCCGCCCGGACTTCACGGAGTTCAAAGCGCTGGCCGACCAGTTTCAGGCGTTCAGCGGGCAGACTGCGGATCTTCTGGAGGGCAACGGCGTAATCTCCTCCGAAATGCGAGCGGCATGGGACGGGGCTTACAAGAAGTACGTTCCGCTCCGGGGCGGTGAGGATGACACCAAGACAGGAACCGGCAAGGGCCTGCGCGTGAACGGGAAGCAGCAGCGCCGTAGCGGGCACGGCAGGCGCGACGAGCATGTGATCGAGAACATCATCAAAGCGCGGGAACGGGCTATCAAGACGGTGGAGAAAAACAACGTCGCGCTCTCGATCGCGCAGCTGATCCACGAAGCGGCCGACGACCGGATCGGCACGATTGGAAAACCGGAGAAGCGCCGGGTGTTCAAGAGCGTGAAGCAGTACACTGTGCTGTTCCAGGGGGCGCCCGTCGCGGCCTTCACCAACGAGGCCGACGCTGATGCCTTCGTCGCTAAAGACCGCCTGGCAAACGGCAAGCCGCTCAGTGACTACATGCTGAACGTGTCGAGCGACCCCACCGTGAACTGGATGACAAGCCCCATGCTGGGCGACAACGAGATCAACGCCTACATCAACGGTCACCAGGTCCGGATCCAGATCAACGACGAGGTGGCGGCCGGCGCCCTTACCAACCTGGGGGCCGAAGGACTCGGGACCATCCTCTCTATCGGCAAGCAGATCAACAACTATTTCAGCCGGGCCTACACCGGGTACGATCCGCGCTTCACGATCCGCAACACGTTCAGGGACTTCACCGCAGGCATGGTGAACCTGACCGGCGACTACGGCGCGGCGACCGCGGCAAAGATCGCGGCGAACTACCCGAAGGCTATTCGGGAGTTCATCAAGGCCCGCAAGGACCCGGCCCTCTCGACATGGGTGGACCGGTACAGGAAGCAGGGCGGTTCCACCGGGGCCAGCTGGCTATCTTCCCTGGAGCGCCTGGGCGAAGACGTTGAAGCAATCTATCAGGAGCAGATCGGGAGCGTCGCCACGTACCGTAACGTGTTTGCGGCAGAGAAGGCAAAGGGCCGCTCCAACATGGCAGCAAGGGTCAAGGCGCTGGGCCGCTCGGGTGTGGCAGGGTTCCACAAGGTCCCGGTGATGGGCCACTTCCTGAAGCTGATCAACGCCATGAACACCGTTTCCGAGAACGCTTTCCGCGTCTCCACCTTCATGACGCTGGTGCAGGAAGGCAAGAGCGAAGCGGAGGCAGGCGAGGCCGCCAAGAACAGCACCATCAACTTCGACAAGCGCGGCGAGCTCGGGGCACAGATGGGGGCGCTCTGGCTGTTCTTCAACCCAGCGATGCAGGGGGTACAACGCTCCTTCTTTGCGCTCACGCAGAGCGAGCACAAGCTGCAAGCGCAGGCGCTTGTCGGCTCCATGGCGCTGGCCGGGTTCATGGCGGCCGAGCTCGCCCGGGGCATGGGCGGCGATGATGATGACGAGTGGGACAAGATCCCCCGCAGTGTGAAGAACAGGAACTTCGTGATCAGGACCGGGGAGAAAACGCAGATCACCATTCCGCTCCCTTACGAGTACGGGTCTTTCGTCGGCATCGGATACGCCATGAACGACGCGGTGCACGGCCGGTTCGACAAGCGGGCCGGCCTCAACCTGGCAAGCGCAATCATGGACGGCCTGGCGCCCCTTGGGAACCCCGTAAGCGACGAGGGGGATATCCAGCCCTTGGCAATGATGCCGACCGTTGCAAAGCTCGTCCTGGCGCCCAAGACGAACACCAACAGTTTTGGCAGCAGGATCGCCCCCGAGAAGTTCCAGGAATCGAAGCCCGACAGCCAGAACATGTGGCGCGGCACCAAGGGGAGCGTTTACGATAGGGTTGCCACCGGCATGAACGAGGCGACAGGCGGCAGCGAGTACAGCGCCGGGATGGTGGACGTCTCCCCGGAAATCCTGAAGTACTATACCCGCACGCTGCTCGGGGGGGCGTTCACGTTCGTCGACCAGGTTGTAGGACTTGGTATCGTCGGCGCGAACGGAGCTCAACCTGACCTGGCAGAGATCCCGATGGGAAGCGTGCTGGTCCGGGAGAACACGGTGCGCGATACTCGGCGCATGTTCTGGGATATCGCCAAGGATGCCAAGACGGCTATCGACGGATTCAACGCAGCAAAGAAGAACAGGGACGTCGAGGCCGCCAGGGATATCAGGCAGGACAAGGCGGATCTGCTGGCAGTCGCTGGCCTCGCCGCCCGCCAGGCAAAGCTTGCCAAGGCGAAGCGCGATGCTGTCGACGCTATCAGGCTCGATGACTCCCTGAGTTTCAGCGCGAAGCGGGCCATGACTAAAGAGCTTGAGGCGCAGGAGTCAAAGATTTACGACAGACTGATAGAGCGCTTCAATCAGTAATCCTTGAATCTGTAACAGCGACGTGGTAGAAATAGCAAAAATTAAGCGTAGTCACTGACTGCGCGACCCGCATCTGAGCCGTGCCAATTACGCCCTGCTCGCCCTGGATTATCAGCGGCGGCAGGGCATTTTTATTATTTGTAGCATAGGAGGCCACACCTTGCCATCAGCCATCGCAGTTCTTTGGGCATCTGCAATCGGGTTAATAGCGGCCATGGGCTGCATCATCGCGTGGCTGATAAATAAGGGATTCGATACGGTCAAAGCAAGTATCGAACACCAGTTTCAGGTTTTATGGGGAAAGTTCGACGAGTTTCAGAAGTCCTACAATGCGACAGCTGCCAGTCTACAGGCCCACAAGGAAGCAGAAGAGGTCAGGGAACGTGCCTGCGCCGAGCGGCACCGAAAGATTGATGAAGAAATTGAGCATCTAAGAGAGCGACGGGGAGAAAGACGCCATGAACAGGAACTATAACGCAAGTGGTGCCCCAGGGTTCAGTGCTGTCGGCGCCTCGGTTCAAATCAGGCAGGAGTTTGAAGCGATAGCCGCGGGCATTGGCGGGCTTGAGCAGGAGATTGATGCCAAGGTGTTCGCGGCATCGGCGCCTTCCGAGTGGGTCAACCCTGCCAGGGTAGAGTCCTACGTGAGCGCAACCCAGTTCAAATGGGCCGGCGCAGACGCAACCGGCGTCATGGTGGAGCACCGGCGCGTGCGCTGCACCGTCAACGGCGTCTACGTCTACAGCGAGGTTATGAGCTCGGCCTACGCGGGCGGCTTTACCACCGTGAACCTGCTCGATCCGATACTGACTGCCGACCTCACGCTGGTGGAGTACGCCACCACGTCGCCCTACGACTCGGCGGCAGGGTCCATGTCGCTGTCCCACCTGCAGTCTATCATCGACGGGCGGGCCACCAGCCCAGCGGAGGTGTCGGCGCAGATTGCTGCGGAGGTCCCGGCTCTAGTTCTGGATCAGGAATACACCGACGTCGGTGGCTCGGGGGAGAAGTGCAAGCTCGGCGTTCAGTATCTTGGGCTCGACGACGCAGGCGGAAAGATGTTCGCCGTAGTACCAATACCGGTTTAAAGGGGAGGGGTTTATGAGGATCTGGTTTAGCTTAATCGCAGTTCTTTGCATGTTCACGTCGGCGCAGGCCGCCGTCATCACGCCCGCGTTCGGCAAGTGGAGTTCAGCTGGGGGCTCGGTCGACGCCGGGAAGCAGAACGTCAACACCATGCAGGTGCTGGGGGCCACCTTCAGTAAGCCTGGCGGGAAGCCGACGATGACAATCCCGACAGCGGCGACGGAACTCACTGCCGCTGCTGAAGCAACGCCTGCCGACAGCGCGACGTTTGGATTCCTGGACTCGGTATTTAAGAGGCTCACATGGGCTAATCTCAAGGCGATACTTCGGGGTGGGGTGGCCTACGATACGGATTACGCGAACCTTAATGCGGCTGTGACCGCGATAGGCAGTACGCCGCGAACGCTGAAAATTACAACGGACCAGACGCTTACCGCCAACCTCACCATCCCCGCCAACATCGAACTGCTCCCCCTAAACGGCGCAGTAATCAATCACGGCGCCTACATCATCAGCGGTCCCGGCATGGCAAACACGGCGCGATGGCCGCTGGCACGGATAGTTAACGGGACCGGGTTGGTGTCAGGACTGAAGATGTCCCGGCCCGAGTGGTTTGGCGCTGCCAGGGACGGGGTAGCAGATGACTCCGCTGCCATAACCAAAGCCGCTGCATCTCTTGACTCGGGGGGGCTCTTTAGTTATTCCCCGGGGAGTTACGGTGTCGGCAGCACATGGGTAATAGATAAAATTATCACGGTGCGCGGAGCAGGTCAAAATTCCACCTTTTTAAACGTGTTGGCTTCTATGGATGCTGTTATTTCGGCGGGCACGGTGGGCGGTGCCACGTCGGTAAGGCTGAACATTGCCGGGATCAACATCACCGGAAACGGTCTGGCAGATTATGGCATTTACGGGTATACCGCGCTCAGTATAATCGAGCAGAATTATGTCAGCGGCACTATAGTTTCAGCGATGGCTTTAGAAGGATGGTCTAGCCGTATCACGAATAACACACTGACCGGGAATACAGGAGACGGGGTGCAAACCATTGGGAGGGCGGGTTACTGCCAAAACCTAGTGTTAAGCACTAACAAAATATACGCTAATGGCGGGTGGGGGTTTTTTGTAGGCAGTGGAAGTGGTAACACGGTTTTGCAGAACAATACCATCGAAAATAATGACAAGGGAGCGGCCTATATATGGGGCAATGTCTACCTTTACAACATAGATAAAAACTACCTGGAAGTAAATGCTTCGGTCGGTCACACATTTACAACGCCTTCCTTTAACGTCAAGACCAATATTCTTGTTAACGGTTCGCCCGATCCTAGCGTTTTCGCACCTACGTACCCACCAAATGTAAACATGACCAACAACCATGTGACAGGCGGGGATTCCCTTGCCTTTGTGACATCGACAAGCATGTTGAATGTGGAGGGTAACAACAATCAGGCAGGCACTCGCGTTCTTGTCGCCACGTATGGCAATCCAAGCGGCATTATCTCTTCCTACGGGTCACTGTCTAATGCCGCCATTGGTTTGAACCAGGGGTTTACATCCACCGTTTCATATACATATGTCGGAGTTGACGGCGTGCTACGGTGTTTGGATAGCCTGACCATCAAGGGCGTATCCAAACGTAACATAGCTAAGACTGTATTAAGCGGTTGGACTAAAGTTATAGACAACGGCGCAGCTTCAACATTCGCGGTGTCCGCCATAGCTTTTTCGCAAGACCCCACCCGTGTTGTTTATGAGTTGATCGATGCCGATTCTGCCGCTTCTGATGTTTATGGATTCAGCATAGATGCCTCGAAATACCCGCAACTCCATGGCAAATACATGTCGTTTAGTGCATGGATTAAAGCTACGGGGTCCGGCAACGTTAACCTCTATGTTAAGGGCGTTGCTGGCAGCGCTGTTGCATACAGTGCGGGGTGGGTGAAGTCCACGAATTACATTTTCGTTATGCCTACAACCGGAACGTTAGTTTTCGGTATTGCCAAGGATAGCGCGGGGAGCACCGCGCAGGTTACAGCGCCCGTACTCGCTGAATACGGAAATAGTGTGGATGATCTGATGGCGGTAATCCCATAAAGCCTAACCGAAAGAGGTAACCCCATGAGCAAGCTTACCGGCATATTTACCAACACTGACCAATAAAGGAGATCTGACATGACCAGAGAAGAAGCCTGCAAGAAGCTGCAACAGTTCACATTGATGATCCTCCTGATGGTTGCGGTCCCAGCTCATGCTGCTGACGTTGAAATTGCCCTGATCAACACCTTCGGACATGAGGGTGGATACCAGAACATGCGCGCCGATTCTGGTAACTGGACCGGCGGAAAGGTCGGCAAGGGGGAGCAGCGTGGGACAAAGTACGGCATCGCCGCTGCCAGCTACCCCCGCGAGGACATCAGGGCACTCACCATCCAGCGCGCCTCCATCATCTACCGCCGCGACTTCTGGGGGGCACTGCGTCTTGACGATGTGAAGAGCCAGATCATCGCCAACGAGATCTTTGACGCGGCAGTCAATATGGGGACCGGCTATCAGGCGAAAGCGCTTCAGCGCGCCATCAACCGGGCGGGCTGGCCTATGCCGCCCATCGCTGTTGATGGGGCGATAGGACCGGCGACCATTGCCCGCCTCAACTTCGTCGATCAGGTTGCCTTGTACTGTCACCTGGTCGGGTTGCGCTACGACCGTTACGCCCGGATCGTCGCTGGTGATCCGATAAAAGAGCAGTTTTTCCGCACATGGGTCTATCGGATCAAGGACAACGTCCGGGCCGCAGTTCTCGCAATGGAGTCCAAAAGGAGGCGCACATGAGGGCGATGATCCTGTTGGTACTTCTACTCCCCGGCTGCGTAGGTCTGGGTGGTCGCGATTCCTACGTCCGAGCCCCTGACGGGAAAGAGTACCGTGTCAGGTGCCAGAGTGACGGTAAGGTCGACTACAGCGACGGCGCGGTGAAAATTACCGTCGACAACCGGGGGCCGCTTGGTCAGGTGTGGGCAGCGGCGACGGCCTCGTTGGGGAAGGTCTACGACAAAGTCAAGGGTGAGCCGGAGGTGAAGCCATGATTTCGCTTAACGCACCGATAGTGATGCAGCATCCCGCCAACGTCAATAACTGGATCCTCTATTCCGCTTTCCGGTTCAACGACGGAGATGGTGAGCAGGAGATCCCCAAGGGGTTCGTTTTCGACTTTGCCTCAGTGCCCCGGCTGTTCTGGAACCTGATCAGCCCGACGCAGCTCGGCGACGTGGGACCGGTAAAGCACGACTGGAAGTACAAGAAGGGCATCGGCACTAGGGAAGCCGCCGATAAGCAGTTCCTGCGCGACATGGAAGCGGACGGCGTGAAGTGGTGGCGCCGGCAGGCAGCTTACCGCGCCGTGCGGATGTTTGGCGGGAAAAACTGGAACAGCGGGGATGTGGTGATCGAGGAACTGGCGGCGGCGTAGGAGTGACGGATGGAGTTACAGTTGCTAACATCCGGTCTACGCCATGCTAAGACGTAAGTCGCTGGCATAGCAGGCTAAAACCGGAAAACAACCACAATGATTGTTTAAGCAAACACGTTGATATTACTAGGGTTTTTGCTTGCAATAATGACAGCTTACGTGTTTCATGCTACATTTCACACAAATCTCAAAATCCAGCGGGGCAACCCGTGTCGGTTCGATTCCGACCTCCGGCACCAGTCAATAAAATAAAGGGGTTAGGCTTGATTGCCTGACCCCTTTTCTTATGCCCTGAAAAACCGGAGTTACAGTTTTAGTTACACTTTGGTTTTAGAACCTCGAAAGGAACGCTGCGGCGAACTCGTCGGTGGCCTTCCGCTTGTGCTCCCTGGACAGGTGGCCGTAGATGTTCTTCGTGATGGCGATGTCTGCGTGGGCCAAGATCTCGGACAAGGTGGAGAGGTCGCCACCGGCCATCAGGAACTGTGAGGCGAAGGTGTGGCGCAGGGTATGGTAGGTCACGTCCGTGAACCCTGCAGCCTCGATGGTCTTGTCCCACTCCTGCCGGAAGTTCGTTATCGGCGCGCGGCCCGGGCCCCTCGACTTCCTGGTAGATATCCCAGCCCCAATCGGTGAGGCATGGTATCAGGTTCCTGATCAGGTCTGCCTCTGTGAATTTCTGCTTTGCCATGCTCCCCCCTTAATCCAACATATCAAGTTGCAGCTGTACGGCCTTGGTCGATATGGCGCCGAACCTAATCGTGTTCGTCTTCTCCGAGTTCGGCAGCCGGGCCAGCAGCTGCGGCCAGTTCTTGCTCCATGGCGTCTTCTCCAGCATCTTCTCGATAGCAATGTGCGTGTTCGATATCGCAAAGACCCCTTCAAACGGAGACACCTTGATACCATAGCGCTTCAGTACGGCGTCGGCGCTCATGTCTGATATGCCCTGGTGCGAGGTCAACGCGTTCTTGGCGATGCCGATAAGCTCCGCAACGCTCAAGTCGTAGTTCTGCCCCTTCTCGCCCTGCGCCCGGATCACGGTTTGCAGGATCTTGGCAAGGCAGCGGTTCTCGTCCAACTGCTCGTCCTTGATCTTGTACTCGCTCCAGTCCTGGCTGCTGATCCACTTCTTCGCGTCATCCAGGGAAATCTCCGCGCTGCTGAAGCAGGCAAACGCGCCGGCAAGCAAGGCGCCCAGCTGGTCACCGGTACGCTGCGTGCCGACGCCGACCGCAGCGGCCCGGGCGAACGTGTCGGCGTTCTTCCTGATTACCGGGATCAGGCGCACCATGCGGGCGCGGAGAGCGCAGCAGTATTCTTCCGTCATGGTGGCGGCCCACTCGGTCACCAGCTTGTCGAAGTGAGCCAGCCTTTCATCCTCGCTCAACCGCTCGTCCTTCCGCAGCGAGAGCACGGTCACCCTGGAGACGTCGGCCTGCTGGCTCATGTTGACGCCGACGCTGCTGAAGCAGAACGCGGCCCTGGTGCGGTACACCTTGGCGCGGCCGTCTGCCCCACCCTTGAGGGTGAGCGCCTCGGAGTCTGACGAACATGCCCTGGCAAGCTCCAGTTCTTCCTGCACCCGCTTGATGCCGCCCTGGTCCTCTGCTTCGAACTCGTCGTGAATTACAGGCCTCGCATCGGCGCCGAGCGTCTGCCGGATCGCGGCCGCCGTCGTGGTGCCGACAACCTGGAGCGCGGCCGGGCCGACTGCCAGCGCGACGATGTTCTTCTGAACCCACGACTTGCCGACGCCGGCGCCCCCGGTCAGGTGAACGTGAGGCCTCCACCGGAGCGCTCCGCAGATAGGTGCGATGATGCACCAGCCGGCCAGCAGGCGGCCGTAGATAGGGCGCTCCCACATCAGCTGGTCACAGATCGAGACGAACCGGTTAGCGTCGCTGGCGCCCAGCGGAGCGCACGGCGTATCGTACTCCATGGAGGGGGCCGCCTCGTAGATGTAGTGGCTTTTGATTTCGTGCGGGTGATGCTGGCCACCGTTCACATACATAGTGTTGCCCAAGTGCAGCACGGAGCGCCCAGCATCCTCCCAGGCGCCACGACCGCGCAGCCGTGAAGGGTCGTATACCCCTTTGCGTTCCTGAAAGCGAATCAGAGCATTGGCGGCCGCGTCGTAGTTGGCGCCGGCTTTTGCCGGGTAGCAGGATTCCCAGTAGTGCAGGGGGGCCAGCGTCATCAGGTGCGACTTGTTGTGCTGCTCGGCCCGGAGCGCTACGACCTGGTTGCTCCCGCGGGGAAGGTAATAGTAGATATTGTGCTCGTATCCGAGACACTGGAACGGCTGGGTGTTCTCGTCGGGCGGGGTGAACTCGCAGTAATCGCCGGCCGGCTCGGGCGGTGCTTGTTCTTCGTGGGGTGGGTCCTCTTGAGGATCGAGCACGGCGTCGAACTGGCGGGTGACTTCCTCGATCCCTTCCAGCAGGTGCAAGTCGTTCCAGTCGGTCGGGTGGTCTGTCACGTCCTGGAACGACGGGACCGCTAGCAGTCCACCGCAGGCCTTCATTGCTTCCGTGCCCTTCACGATCCCGGTGTTGACGCATCGCTTCCCAGTTACAGGGTGGTTGCACGGCACCTTCTTGTAGACCGTCTCCCCCTCGATGGTGAGCTTGAGCCATGCATCGTTGTCGGCGGCGATGATGATCTTGAAGGACGGCCGCGCTGCGCGTACCAGTTCAGCAACGGCCTGCAGGTTGCCAGCGTCAAACGCAACGAGAACGCAGTGGCCGGTAGCCTGGTGGATGCTGGCCCCGGTGGCGTACCCCTCGGTGATGATCAGGGTGTCGTCAATAACCGTCCCGATGCGGTAGCAGTTCCCTGCCTTGGCCGTGCCCGTCTTGAACTTCTTGGTGCCGTCAGGGGAAATGAACTGCATGCCGTGGATGGTGCCCGCAGTGTCCTTCACCGGGACCATCAGGGCGCCGTCATCGTCGCCGGTGCGGAGTAGGCGCAAGCCGTGCGCCGGGCTCTGCTTCCGAACCAGGTAGGGGTGGGTGGCGGGTGCCTCGGGCGCCTGCTCCCATACGCGAGCGCACCAGGCGCGGCACTCGGCCGCTATCTTAGTGGCTTCCTCTTCGCGCTGCTGGCGGGCTTCCTCCATCCTTCTGGCGTAGGCCTGCTTTTCTTCTTTTGTGAGGGTACGGGTTACCTTGCCGCACCACGTTTCCGATATCTGGCGCTTCCAGCAGCCGTAGGACCCGGCCGGAAGATCGACGTCATCAAAGTACACGTACCAGCTGTTCTTATCCTTACCGTCGCCGGAACTGAACCGGTGCAACTTCCCGTCAGGGACAATATGTGTGGGGGGTTCTATCCCTGCTTCCCTGATGGCCTGCAGGAATGAGTCGGTTGCGTTCATGTGGCCCCTCGTAATTCATTGCATCAAATTTCTGCTAAAATTCCGTGTGCAAGTTCAACCACTGCAGGTACTTGTCCATTGCCAATGGCTTTAAGTCGGTCCACCCTAAAGGCCACCCCATTAGCCACTCTACCCACGTCGGGTTCAACTGCCCACCATTGGCCGGATCGTACTGAGCTTCTTTTTTTCCTGCCTGTCTTGATTGCCCTGAGTGCCTGGGCATTTCCATCGTGCCCATATCCTGCATGCTGGCTCTCGGCGTCGGCCAGCGCACTACTTCCGTTGCAAGCCCGTTCCCACTGTGCCGCTTGCCGCTGCGGTTCTCCATCCTGGCGAGGTCGGCCCCCTTGTGGTCCGATACCTTGGGTGAAGGCCACATGGCTATTACCGTCGCCAGACTCAACCCGGTTGCGCTCCTGTCCATCTTGGCAAAGTCCGGTCCAGCTGCGGAAGCCTTGGGTGTAGGCCAAAGGCGCGGAGTCTTCACCATCTGGCTGAGTGATTGCCCCGTCATGTTCTCCGTTATTGTCCCGCCCCTGCCCCCGTCCGATGCGGCAGGCGTCGCCCATAGTTTCGTCCAGCTCGTCAACGTGTCCGGACTCCCTCGATGCGCCCCGCAACTCTGAGAATCCTCCGCTCTTGGCGTGGGCACAAATCCAGATGCGCTCCCTCTTGTGAGGTGCGCCGGAATGGTAAGCGCCCAACACTCCCCATTCCGCATCGTACCCCATTTCGGCCAAGTCTCCGAGAACACGTCCGAGCCCCCGAGAAGTGAGAATTGGGCTATTCTCCACGAAGACGTGGGCAGGTCGTACTTCGCCAATGATGCGGGCCATTTCACGCCATAGGCCTGATTTCTCGCCATCAATGCCAGCCCCCCCCCCCGGCTGCACTGATATCCTGGCAAGGGAAACCTCCCGAAACCACGTCAACAATTCCTCGCCATGGTCGGCCGTCAAAAGTCGTGATGTCGGACCAAATTGGGAAAACTTGGAGAATGCCATCGTTTTGTCGTTGCGCCAAAACAGCTGCGGCGTAGGCATCACGTTCAACTGCGCAGACGATTCTTCTGTTAAGAAGTTCGCTTCCGAGTATGCCTCCACCAGCGCCTGCGAAAAGAGCCAACTCATTCATATAATCTCCCTGTTACCCATTCAATGTACTTTTCCAGCCCGCCGCACTCATTCAGCACCCTCGCCCACATATCCAGCTTGATTTCCCGCCACTTCCCCAGGACAGAGTGCCGGCGCGTACCCTTCTTCTTGCCTTCGCTGTTGCGGTATCCGGTAGCGTTTGAAACGTGCCAGGTGGCCGGGTCCTCGTCGTAGCTCCACAACATGTCAGAGACTTCCTTGTAGGTGAAGCCGGTCCTGAACTTCCGGTATAGCTTCGCCTCAAGGTCATCCATTCACAGCCCCAACTCTGCGGTGACGATCTGAGAGACAGCTTCCTCGGCAGAGCGGGCGACGATGCCGCAGCCGCCGCACTCCCGGACCACGCGCAGGAAGTTCTCCTGCTCTGGCGAAACGGCGCCCTTTGGCGCCTTGACCTCTACGGCAAGGAACTGCGCGGCCCCGTTGATATGCCTCCAGCCGATTAGGTCGGAGCTCCCATTGCAGAGTCCGTACTGGATTCGACACCCGGCCTTCACGATCCAGTCACCAGGCTGCAGCGTCACGGTGGTCGGCTTGTCGATCCTGATGTACCGGGCGCCGGCTATCGCGTTACCTGTGTTGTTCCTGAAGATGCGAACGCTCCTGATCTTCCCCAGCGCCAGCATGATCTCGCTCTGTATCGTTTTCTCACTCACTGGAGCGCTTCCCTTGCCTGCTTCGCTGCAAAGACGTGCACAGCCCAGCCCGGCTTATACCCGAGCTTCTCGCCCAGCGCTTCGAAGTCGGCCAACGTCTCGCACTCGTCCATCATTTCCTTGCGGGTCTTTTGCTGTTCCATGGTGCCCTCCTTAGATTCCCGGCAACGTAGCTGCGTTGCGTTTCTGTTTCTGATTAAATCGAATGTAAGCCCAGGACGGCGCGTATCCACGTTTTTGCCCCAGCGCTTTCCAGTCAGCATACGTTACGCATGCTCTTTCCTCGTTCAGCCTCGCGTAACGTGCACGGCTTTCCTCGATCCCGCGCAGCCTATCCAGCTCAGCTTGATCCAGCTGCTGCAGCCGCCCTTCTTCTTCCTCTATCACTCGCCCGTTGACTTCATAGGTGAAGCCACAGAAAGGACATCGCGGCGACTTCGTGGATATCCGGTAACAGCTTGGACACTGGTTGAATGCTTGCCCTGCCTCTTTTGGCTTGGCCTTCTTCTTGATCTCCCCCTCAAGACTCCATTCCCGATCCCAAGAAGGATCACCGTGGTTGATCTCCATGTTGGGAAAGAACGTGTTACATACGTGGTCCAGCAGGTAGTACCCCTGCTTCCCGGGGAACATGCGGGCCCCTCGGCCGGTGCGCTGGAGGAACCGTGCAACCGATTTGGTGGGATCGAGCAACTGAATGCCTTCCACGACCGGCACGTCGACACCTTCGTCGATTAGGCTGCAGCTTATGAGCAGGTGGAGCCCACCGCCGCCAAGGTCAATCAGCCGCTGCTTTCTATCGTGGTCGGACATTGAGCCGTCGACCATGGCGGCCTGGTAACCAGCGGCCCGGTACTGCGTCTGCACATGCTCGGCCATCTTCAAGGACGGCACGAAAACGATAGTCGGCTTGTTCGGGCAAATCTGGCTGTACGACTTAACGGCATCCCCGATAATCTTCGGCTTGTCCATCATGTCCGAGCGCTCGTCCTGCTTGAACTCCCCGGATTTAGTGTGAAGGTTTTCCGTTGTCGCCAGTACGGGCCGGTATATCATCGGCTTGGCAAGGAACCCCTGGCTAATCAGTTCTTGCGGTTGCGGGCCCATAATCAGGCTGTCGCAAAGGCCACCATGTTCTTTCCCTAGCCCTCTGCCGTCCAATCTGTTGGGCGTGGCGCTACAGAGCAGCACCCGCGTACCCTTGGAGATGAAATAGTTGAGCACCTTGAACCAGGTGGGGCTCACGCTATGGTGCCCTTCGTCGCAAATGATCAGCTGCGGAACTGGCAGTTTCTCAAAGCGATTCTTCAGCGTGTCAATCGATGCTACCTGTGTTGGTGAAAGCGGGTCTGGGGTGTAAAGGGGCGATATCAGTCCGTGCGGGACATGGAGGTCGCAAAGGGAATCATGCGCTTGACGCAGGAGCTCCTTGCGATGAGCGACGATCCATACCCTGTTGTTTTTCTTGCTGGCGTTGTAGGTGATGTAACTGAAAACCCGCGTCTTGCCGGCTCCGGTTGGGGCTTGGTAGCACACGACCCGATCCCCGTTGGCAAAGTTGGCCCTGATCTGGTTTACGCCTTTCATCTGGTAATCGCGGAGCGAGAGGTTCATAGAAATAGCATCCCTAGTTCTTGTGCGTAAACGTGTGGAAGTTTTGCAGACTTCCTCTGATTGCATGGAGGGCACAGTATCTGAATGTTACTATCTACGTTTGGGCCGCCCTTGGAAACTGGGATGATATGGTCAAGGTGATATTTTTCACCAATCAACACCTTCTTGCAGATGCGGCATTTTCCCTTTTGAAGTGCCAGGACGGTTTGGGCTACGTCTGAAGAAAGCTTGCCCCCATTTGTCCTTTCCCTGGATCTCCGTTCGTGAGAATGCAGCCTGTACTTCATAAGGTTGTTCTTTCTATACGCGCTGGACATGCCAGGTTTTCTTTTACGGTACTCTATGGCCCCAATTCGACGTTGCTCTTTATGCGCCCTGCCGTTTTCTTTCCATCGAACACGAAGCATTTCAAGATTTTTCACACGGTATTGCGCGTGCCATGCCCGTTCTTTTTCGATGTTGGCGTGGTAAATCTTGGACCGGCCAATGTTGGCACATTTTCTACAATTTCGTTTCTTGTCAACATTCTCAGGGGATCGTTCATGTCCGTGGATACAGAGGGGGTATCCATTAGGACCGTACCCGTACTTGCCCGGACTAGGCATTGTAGTATCCCCTCGCATGGTTTCCGCTCAACACCCTGGCCCGCGCCACATCTACCAGCGCCCCGTCGCGCTCCATGATCCGGTGCAACGTCTCAGCCGAGTGCTTAACGTCCCAGGTCTCCATGGTGACGCCTTTCACGTTCCCGCACAGCAGCTCCCACCCGACTTCTAGAACCTCAGAGAGAAGATGAAACCACTGGCGCAGCGCCGTGTTCTTCTTGGAAAACTTGGACGCGGGGAACTGGTATGAGGGCGACTCGGAAAGCGGATTCACAGCAGCTTCTCCGGAGAAACCTTCAGCGCCCCCGCTATCTTCTTGATGCTTTTAAACCCTATACATCTTCCCTTGATCGCATTTTGGATAGGCACCTCACTTAAGCCAGCCTTAATAGCTAGTGCTGATACGTCCATGCCTGCATCAGACATATACATTGCCAAATTTAAAAGACGGCAAGAGCTCCTAGCCGACACTTTGCGCTCAGGTGTCCGGATCACCTCTCTCACGTATTTTTTATTGATAAGATGTGCGCCCAAAAAATTCATATATGTTATCCAAAATAGTTCATGATCATTGACTTCTCCACGTGTGGTCTCTTCCAGAATTTGCATTTCGAAACAATCTAAACCCTTTAACGTGGTTTTTTTATGTGCGGCAAACCTCGCATGAGGGTTAACTGTCCTCCCCACATAAACCAACTCTAGTGTTTTTGTGTTCACCAGCCCATATACAAAAGCAGGCGTGTTCATTTCGCAATGTCCTCCAGCCTGACGCCAAGACGCCTGGCAATCGCCTTGGCAATGTTCAGGTTCAGGCTGATCAGTTTCCCCTGCTCGATCTGCTGAATCCTGCGCTTCCCTAAGTCAGCAGCTTTCGCAAGGTCGGTATGCTCAAGCCCCTTACTCTCTCTGAATGCCTTAATCTTCAAATGGTCTACTTGCATAGGTTCCTCCGTTGGGACGGGATATTGTCTCAAGAACGATCCTGTGTCAAGGAAAATATTTCTCACTCTTTGCGAAATATTTTCTTGTAAACGATTTTTAAACGTGATAGTTTTCTACTCACATTCAATGACAAAGGGGGTGAAACTTATGGGCAAACTGAAGGAAAAGCCGCGCTACTACGTTGTCTCAATGAGAATACATGACGACGAAAAAAAGCAGCTGGAGGCGATGCAGGGAGAAGGGAAGAATAGGAAGACGGCAGGCGACGTGATGCGGGCCAGTCTTTTTGGCGACCGTAAGGTGTCGGCATGAGCGGGCGCGTGATTACCCTGGACCAGTGCTGCACCTGGAGCAACTTTGAGCAGGGCACTCCGGAATGGTTGCAGTCACGATCTGGCCTGTTGACGGCATCCAACATGGCAGCAGCCATGGTCGGGCCAAAAGGCGGGGAGTCGGCAGAGCGCAAGAACCTCAAGCTGCAGATCCTGGCCGAACGGTTCACCGGGAAGCCTGCCGAGTTCTACGCCAACGCGGCGATGCGCTGGGGCACCGAGAACGAGCCGCTTGCGCGGCAGACCTACATGGAGTTCACCGGCAACCATGTCGAGCAGGTGGGCCTAGCGATCAGCACGCAGATTGAGTTTTTCGGCGCATCGGTCGACGGCTTGGTGGAAGATCACAAGCCGTGCCGTCTTGGGCCGGGCACGATTGAAATTAAATGCCCGACCTCGCAGACGTTCTTTAAGTGGGTCATCGAGGGCGTCGTTCCGGAGCAGCACAAGCCGCAGATGCTGGCGCAGCTGGCGGTTACCGGGCGGAAGTGGTGCGACTTCGTAGCTTTCGACCCGCGCTTTCCGGCCGAGCAAGATTTATTCATTCGCAGGTTCACGCCGCACCCGGCAGAGATCGAGGAAACAAAGAAGCAGGCTCGGCAGTTCTTGCAGGAAGTCGCAGCAATGGAGCGCATGTTCATCAACGCGAAGATGGTTTAACAAACTCAGGAGGGAACAAAATGAAAATCACGACGAAACTGTTGCAACAAAAGAAGGCATGCGGTGATGGGCTGCGGTGGTTCAACAAGCATTTTCCTGAAGGTGGCGACATCAATTCAGTGCTGGTAATGGTCCTCACTGACGATGATGCCAGTAAAAGCTGGGTTAGCTGGCTGATGACAGCCACTAAGTGGACCGATCTTTCATTTCTTAAAGGATTGGCTCTGACAGATCTCTACCTCAGTGGCACCCAGATCACGGCGCTTCCCGAGGGGCTGTCGGTCGGCGGGTATCTCGACCTCAGCGGCACCCAGATCACGGCG
>Ga0209518_1000367_pt1 | contig 59121 bp, 59 predicted proteins | sample RifGroB1_FD_183993 | JGI IMG/M metagenome (GOLD analysis project Ga0209518, IMG submission 183993) | Groundwater microbial communities from Rifle, Colorado, USA - Groundwater B1 (SPAdes) (version 2) | ecosystem: Environmental > Aquatic > Deep subsurface > Groundwater | place: Rifle, Colorado...
GCCCCGCCGCTGCGGGGCGAGGGACGCGCAGTAGGAACTTTTAGAAAAGTAAAACCGTTGTCGCAGGCGCCCCCTAGGGCGCCCAGCGCGCGATGAATGGGGTCGCCGCCAACAATTAATCGGGTGGGTGGGCTGAGACGGAATTAAGATAAACCTTTTTAAATTTCGGTCTTGTAGTCTTGTACTCTTCTACAATAGCAAAGTATCTACAGAGGGGCGGGGAAAAGAAAATCTGATGATTTCCACCGGAAAAGTTTTGGTTTCGTTCTTCCGTCAGATTGGCGAGAACCGAAAAATTGAAGCTAAATTCTCTGTGGAACCGGAAGTTTCCAGCTTGGGATCGGCCAATTTCCACCATTTTGGCCGATTCAATTTGTGGTAATATATGGGAACGGAGTTCCAAAAAATCGCGCGCGCAAAAAATGAGCGGAGGCGCGGCGGGTGGGGGCGCCGCGCAACATTGCGAGCCGAGCGAAGCGAGGCGAGCTAACACGATTCTTTAAAATACGTTCGAATTTGTTCAAAAACGTTCACTTAATAAATTGAACTAATAAACGGGGACCTCCGATTTTACTCATTGCGTACAGACTTAAAATTGATTATGCTAATAGTAATAATATAACGCCAATGATGTAATGAACTTATAAATAAACATATTTTGATTAGATTGCTATGACAGACCAAACTCCGCAACAACCACAAATCAATGTTGAAGAATTTAGTAAAAAATCTCTTGAATTTTATGACCAGATTAAGGCGCAACTTGAGGCAGAATCGCCGAACAAGTATGTAGCAATAGACTATGAAACTTCAAGACATTGGATTGGAGAAACGGCCTCAGAGGCACTTACAAAAGCAAAAACAGACTTCCCACAAAAAATATTTTATCTTATACAGATAGGATCACCAACTACTTTCAGCATCCAGTCCATCAGAACAAATGATCTCTTTGGAAAGAAAAATTCCTATGATTTTAACTGGGCGCATTGACGAAAAGAACCAGTTATGGGTTTCAATGACAGTTGGAGGTCTTCATAGCAAACAGACAATAGAAGCACTGATTGATACAGGATTTAATGGCGAGTTACTTCTTCCTCTCCAAATAGCTATTCCTTTAGGACTTCAACTTGCAGGTGCAGCACCTTATCGCCTCGCAGATGGTTCAATTTCACAACAAATGTTATTTACTGCAAATATCGGTTGGGGTACCACTAGCCGTACCGCCACAGTAAATGTAGTTAATTCTGATACTGCGTTAATAGGCGGTGGGCTATTGCATGGATATATCCTTCTCGTTGATTTTCAAAAGAAACAACTCGTAATAAAAGAGCCCGGCGTAGATGAACCTTCCCCTTCACAACCACCGAGCAAAAAATCTAAATCGTCCACACTAAAAAAGAAAGGGGGAAAATGATACTAAACTGGATAAAATGCGGAGGTGATCAGTGGTGTGATTTTTTTAATCTCAATTTAAATCATTCGCACTTTGATAACATTGAGGGTGTATATATTATTTGGCACGGTGCGCCCAGAGCTGCAGTAGTATACGTGGGGCAAGGCAATATTCGAGATAGAATAGCCGCACACCGCACTGAATCGGCAATCCTACACTATCGAAATAATGGTTTATTTGTAACATGGGCTCAAGTTACAGATTCATCAAGAAATGGCGTAGAAAGATATCTTGCCAATACGTGGAATCCTTTGGTTGGCTCTCAATGTCCGTATGCTACCCCCATAGCTGTTAATTCTCCGTGGTAGATAAAAATAATGACAAGGAAGTCAATCTCCTCTATAATTACAGGTGGAAAGTTATCAGGAAACGATTGAGTTTCTCGCCGAGATGGCCGAGTGGTTCGACAGGCTCACCACTTCGCTAGATAATTGATAATGCTTTTTGACCATTTTGCTTGCCCTGAGCAAACGAAGTGTGTCGAAGGGCCGAGATGGCCGAGTCAGTCAAGGCGCATGTCTGAAAAACATGTTATATAGGTGCAATTCCTATTCTCGGCACCGCGTTTAACGCGGTGCTAGTGCGTTTTACGCACCACCGACTATGTTTTATGTTTATGTTCTCTATAGTTTAAAAGATAAAAAACTTTACATCGGATCAACACCTGATCTTCGAAAGAGATTACATAAACATCTAACTGGATATGTTTTATCAACAAAGAATCGTCAACCTTTAAAACTTATTTATTATGAAGCATATATTCTAGAATCAGATTCGTTAAGAAGGGAAAAATATTTAAAAAGTGGAGCTGGGAGAAAATTATTAGCATTGCAGTTAAGTGACATATATAACAAATATAAATATTGTTATTCTAAGTAAAAAGCGGCGGTAGTTCAGCGGTAGAATGTCTCCTTGCCAAGGAGAAGGTCGAGGGTTCAACTCCCTTCCGCCGCTCAAAAAAGCACTTCGGCTGGTCAAGGAAAATGCCGCCGGTTCAAATCCGGTCGTTTGCTCATAAAGATTTTTTTGCGGACGTGGCGGAACTGGTATACGCGCAGTCTTGAGGAGGCTGTGCCGCAAGGCATGGAGGTTCAAATCCTCTCGTCCGCACCAACATAATTTAGAACATTCTGATGGGCTATTATTATATTCAGTTTATAATATTACCTAAATAAGCTATGCTTCAAATATGATAAAAACAATTATATTTGATTTTGATGGTACCATAGCCGATACATTTCAATCTGCTATTGAGATAATTAATTCCCTTGCCAACAAATATGGATTTAAAAAATTTGAAAATGAAGAAATTAAAAGATTACGGTCCAAAAGTATGCGAGATATTCTTAAAGAACTTCACATTTCGTTATTCAAATTGCCAGCTGCTATCAATGATTTTACTACACTAGCTCAGAAAACGATGCTCTCACAACATCCCATTGAAAAAATGCCTCAATTATTGAATAAAATTAATAGCAAAGGTTATGACTTATATATCATTACTTCAAATAGCGTTGAGAATGTTTCTATTTTTCTTAATAAACATAATTTGACTTTTGTTAAACACATTTATTCAGATAAGAGTCTATTTGGTAAACATATTGTTATTTCAAGATTTCTAAAAAAATTTCAGATTAAGAAGGAAAATGCTATATACGTCGGTGATGAGATTAGAGATATAGAGGCTGCCCATAAGTCTGAAATTAAAATAATTTCAGTGACTTGGGGTTTTAATTCTGAAGAAATTCTAAATCATCACTCCCCTGATTATTTAGTAACGCAACCTAAACAAATTTCAGATGTTTTGGAAAAAATAAATTCTCTCTAAAAAATACTCCTCCATAAGAATAAGTAAGCACAGGTTTGTTCACGCTATAAACCGTTGTCTAAATGACTCCATTCCCTGTATAATGTGTTCAAGACACTCATCATTGAGTGCACAAAGGGATTTAGCCCGACAAGATAACCCAAGACTTTAACTTGCAAAAGATTATGTAATGTGGTAAATTCTAAAAAAGCAAATAATATATGTCTAAAAATAATGAACAAGAAGATGGGATAAATATTAATCCAGGATTAGTTGTGTTATTCGAGGCACTACAGAGAGTGCGTGATATCCAGACTGAATTAACATAAAGTAGAGTTGAAAATTGTAAAAAGTGAACTTACCCTTCCTGGAATGGCTATCCAAGCGGAAATAGAATCGAGGAAAGCAAATCTAGCTCTTGCAGAAGCCGCCGCAGCCTTATTCAACGTATTTCATCCAAAACAGCCCTAATGTATTTTCAATCTCCGTAAGTATTTGTATCCATCTAGAAATTTTTGTCCTCCTTCGCTCTTTCGACCTTCGGAAGGACTCAGTCGGGGATAGCGGATTCCCTGTCCTCCATCGCTTCCGCCCGCAACTCACGTAGCTGTTGGCGGATGCAGGCGGGGAACTCTCATGTCCTTGCGGACACACGCTCCCTTGCCCGTACTATTCGTGCCTGCCTGCCGATATGTGTGCCCTGGGGGAGATTTGAACTCCCATGCCTGTTACGGCACACGCTCCTGAAGCGTGCCTGTATACCAATTCCAGCACCAGGGCTTTGAAGGGATTATATCACGGAAGTTAGCCTTGCATCTGAAATAAGAATTTCAATTTATGGAGTTTTTGACAATCTGAAGAACAAAATCATCCAACGTCATACCGTGAGCCAGAATTGAGGCAGTCATAGCATCCCTGGGATCAGGATCAAACCCCGCATTGGCATTGCCTTCCAGGAAAAACCACTTCCGGTCTTTTGGGTTGTACCGGAGGTCAAACCGCGCATAGTCCCGCATGCCGAGAGCATAGAATGCTTTAATGGAATCGTGTTTAATTTGCATGTCTATGTTCACTTGTATGCGCTTTGGCGGAGCGATAAAATGGCAGCTTTTATAAATCGGCAGGTGTTTGCTCCATTTCTCGTCAAATCCGTAGATATTCCATTTGTTCCGGATTTTCCCGCGAAACGCGATTTCTGCAATCGGGAGCGCGGTTGTTTCTTTCGGTGTTTCCAAAACAGTTACCTGCAGTTCCTTGCCCGGTATAAATTCCTCAGCAATAAGCATCTGATGATATTTTTTCCGTAATCTTCGTACAATCAATTTAAACTGTTCATATGTTTGAGCAATCGACTTGTTTGTGATTCCGACGCTGCAGTGTTCAAACGCAGGTTTGAGTATCACCGGATATTTACTCGGAATCATGCTTTTTTTCAACCGGTCGGACATGCGGATAAGCGAATATTTCGGGGTAGGAAGATTAAATTTTTCAAAAACCCTCTTTGCGTGAATTTTGTTATTGCTGTTTTTAATAGCCTCAAAGGAGGAGCCGGAGTGGGGAATTTTCAGACGGTCAAGAATTTTAGCGATTTGTATTTCCATTGCTTTGCTGTCCACAAGATTAAAAACAAAATCTGCTTTCAATTTCTTCAGTTCCGACAAATCATCCGGAGACACTTTAATGATCTGGACACTATACCCATGGCGGATAAATAATTTTTTCATGTAGTACACAATTTCATCCGTCTGATTATCAATGATCGCATGATCGTGACTGAAATATTCATCCGTCAGCGTCTTGGGGACATAGTGATAGAGAATCGCTACGGTCGTTTTTTGATTGTGCTTTTGTGTTTTCCGTTTCCGTTTCATAAAAACAATTATACAGGTATTAAAATTTCTTCGTCACAAGGATAGAAAACCGTCTGTTTTTCGGGTACAATAGAAGAGTAGTCGCGGTGCCTGCCTGCCGGCAGGCAGGGTGAAACTGGCTAACGAGGGCGCGTGCTGGAATTGGTAGACAGCCAACACTTAAAATGTTGTGGTGAGAAATCACCGTATCGGTTCGAGTCCGATCGCGCCCACCCAATTTTTCTTGTTATGTATCACATAATCACGTGCTAATCATGTTTTTAATCATGTGCTCATCGCGATAGCTTATGATCCGAACATTTCCGTATCTCGAAATTAAAGGCACCAACTATGAAGTCGGCCGAGGTATCGGCGAGATGTTCCGCGGTAAAATTCAGGAAACTATTGAAGACCGGCAAAAAATGATTCCGCACTATCAACTCTACCGTACCAAATCAGAAAAATACGCGAAGGCTGCCCAAGAGCAATACCCTAATCTTATGGACGAACTTCGGGGAATGGCGGATGGAGCCCAGGTCCCGTTTATCGACCTTTTTTTCCATAATTGTCCTGAGGCGTATGATAAGGAACTTCTTGTAGAGTGGGACCGGGAACTTGCAGAAACCGAGGAACACTGCACTATCGCCGTCAGTTTTAATACAAACGGAGCCCTTGTGGGACATAATGAGGATTGGGGGATAGAAAGTCTGGATGAACTCTATATTCTGAAAGCCACTGTTGGGAATACTACATTTTTAGGTTTAAATTATGCTACATCACTGGCCGGCACATCAGCAGCTCTTAATAGCTGGGGACTTGTGCAGTGCATTAATGAATTGTATCAGGAAACCAACATCGGCGTTCCGAAATGTTTTATTTCCCGCGCAATTTTAGAATGCAAAACACTGGAGGAGGCTCTCGGAGTCATTATCAACACAAAACGTGCTGCCGGATACAATCATCTTCTGGTACAGGAGGACAGCGTCTGGGATATTGAAATAGCCGGGCATGATATTGACATCCAAAAACATGAAAAAATGCCATTCGTGCATACCAATCATTGCATATCCAAGCACATGCAGGAATATCAGCTTTTTGCTACAAAAAACTCTATTGCACGATTCCAGCGTGCAACGGAAATTGCACGAAATAGTATGACATTTACTGACATGAAAGCCCTCCTGTCAGACACAAAAGATCCAAAATACCCTATATGCAGAGAAAATATCACGATTGGATCTGTCATCGTCGAACCAAAGGCATCCACGATGTATGTCTGCTATGGAATGCCCTCAACAGGTACATTCATGCCATATAGGCTATAACTACTCTATCTCGGATGCACGTGCATGTCAGATAAAGTAATGTAGTGAAAAACCCTCTGATATTATATACTGCAATCTATTGGTGTTTGGCCTGACCGCCGTACGGAGTGTAGCGCAGTTGGTAGCGCGCATCGTTTGGGACGATGAGGTCGTGGGTTCGAGCCCCACCACTCCGACAAAACGTACCCCGGCTGGCGGGGACCTAGAGGCTGGCGGCCTGCCCCGTAGACGCGACATTGCAACGCGAAGCTGTAAGCTTCGGGAACAACGAGCGTTCTATCGGGGTTCGAATCCGCAATCCCCGACTTATTATTAGTTTTATTGTATTCTACGATGTAGTTGAACGGCACACGGAGCGTCGCGTCAATTTCCTTGTCTTTTAGCGTAGCGTTCGAAACTAACACTTTGAGCAACATCTGTTTTTCTTCCGGCGTTCTCCGTTTATATATCTCTGAGGCCTTGTTTACCAACTCCAGCACATTGAGAGAAAGTTCGAAAGTGTTAATGTTCCCATTAGTATAATCGGCAATTGTTTCCGTGAGTTCGCCTTTTCGTTTCAGATAGTCCGCGCTTTTCCGCTTGTACATTTCTTCATCAATAAGCCCAGCCATTTTGTCATCGTAGATTTTATCAATCCATTCGATGAGGTGCTGATACTGGAGTTTGAGATCGACGAGCCGTGTTTTTTGAAAGCCATACTCTTCCTCACGTCGTGCAAGAATCCCTTGTCTTACAGCATCCGCAGTCTTTTCCTTTAATCGAAGCGCAGTCAAAATCTGATGAAACTGTTCTTCAAGGGTATCTTCTCGGGTGTATGCCCGCTGTTTGCAGTTGCGGTAGTGGGTACAGTGATAATACACAATGCCCTTTTGGATCTCAGCCGTCACTGCACACCCACACTCTCCACAAGAGAGAAACCCGCGATAGGTGAACGTATGTACGCCCCAGTGACACGGTCCCTTCCGGTGAAGCCATGATCCACGCGATTAAAGCGTCGTTGGTCAACTAAACTACCCTCGCCTCTAAGGCGAGGGGTTTATATTTGGTCGATTTGAAATCGACTGTCGTCCTCCATAGGTTCCCCTTCTTGTTCCTTAATGTATTCCTGAATCATCTCGTCTGTTATGTTTCCTGAGCTTACTGCCATGTATCCTCGTGCCCAGAGATGTTTTCCCCAAAACATTCGTTTCAGGTGAGCAAACTCCTGCAGGAGCACTCTCGAGCTTATTCCTTTCAGATATTGTACCAGCTTACTGACGTCATACTGTGGTCGATAGGAAATGAAAATGTGCACATGATCTTTTGCCACTTTTCCAGAGATAATGTCTCTCTCATGTTCCATGGCAATCTGTCGAATGATATCCCGTACCCGAATAGCTACCTGACCAGTCAATACTGGCTTTCGATATTTTGGTATCCAAATCAAGTGTACTTTCAGGTCTGTTTTCGTATGAGCCCCCAAGCGATATCTGCGCATAGAGCGCGATCATATCATATCGCGTGCTTCGCCTGAAGGCGAGGGGTTTCAACCATCCCCGAAAGAGACACTAAACGATCTTGATTTCCCTGATACGTCGTACCCTTCCATGAGATGACCCCTGTATAGATAGGGTTCGTCAGCATACTATGCACGAATACCTTCGTGAACTTTTTGTTTGATCGCCTGCGATATCCCATGCTATTTAGCCGTTTTGCAATCTTTTCCAGTGGTTCATGTTCTTCGTCATATAACGCAAAAGCCTTTTTGACGCACGTTGCATGAGGTTCGTCAGGCCCAAGGGCACCATTCACCTTTTTATACCCAAATGGAGCGTTCCCGCCCGGGTATCCGCCTTTTTCTAATTTTCCCTGCTGGCCCTTCTTTACTTTCTGGGAAAGCGCTTGTGAGTAATTTTTCGCTTTCGCGGCGAGAATATCAAAGAGAAAAATGTCATTCGGAGACGTTTCCTTATCGAGAGTAAGTTTTTCCTGAACAAAATGCCCCACATACCCGCTGTTGTTTATGTGATCCAACAGGTCGACTTTGTCCTTGTCGTTTCTCGTAAACCGGTCGATTTCCTCAAATAAGATATGCTTGATCTCTGGGTGTTGTCCTAAAAATACCCACATCTGCTGATAGTAGATGCGGTCACGTTTACTGGCGCTTTCCGCGACGACAAACTCTTTGATAATCTTCAGCCCTTTCTTATCTGCATACTCCTGCATGTTTTTGGACTGCATGGGAAGCGTGTGGCCGGTACGCTCCTGATCTTTTGTACTCACGCGCGCGTAGGCAACAGCGAAATTGAGATCTGAAGTCATATCTATCTCCTTTCCATCTAAAAAGGGTCGCCGAGTTGCAACCAGCAAGATCGCTCCTACTGTCTCGACGACCCATTAAAAAAGCGATCAAAAAGCTGGTTGCAATTTTTATTATAAGCGCTTGTCATGCGTTTACAATAAGTCAGTTTCCCGTTTATTTCTTCCCCGATCTTCTCTTAAAAACACCAACAAAGTATTTCGCCGGAGTTTTGGTTATTTTCCCCTCTCTTTTCGCGATCAACGTGATTGAGAGGCATTCATAAAGAAAATCTGGCTTATTCTCCCGCGCACATTTGAGGTAAAAATTGAGGTTTTTGAGATCGCCTAGTTTTTCAGCTAACTCTCGGGCATAGTATTTAACCTGCTCCTCTTTCTTTTCAAGGTCAACGTTAACGTTTAACGTAGTAACGTTGTTTGAATTATATTTATCAACGTTGTTAACGTTGGAAGAGTTGACGGGGTTTCGGGTCTGAAGGATTTCGCCGACTGATTGAGTTTGGTTTACTCGTGAGCTGATATCCATATCATATTTTCTATAAACGGCCGTTTTGATCTGATTTCTTGAAACAAATTAGCCTCAATTTCCAAGAGATTTGTCTAAATCCTTGAGCCGTTGGACGAATACTTTTCTCATCATCTGGCCTTTGGTTGGAAAATACGGAAAAAGAGGGCAAATAGGTGACGTACACTTTATATAGCTATCTTTGAACAGGCCGCAACAGTCCGCACAACGAAGGTGTACGCACAGCCGGATCTCACGGTTCTCGTCTAGTTGTTGCTTATATTTTATTTTCTCTCTTTTTGTCATAGGCAGTATCGATAAAGTTAGTATTTGATTACACACCAGCATATACTCGGTCCTTTAATGACCGGATGGCTTCAGCATATGTTTTTGGTTCAACCGAGCCTTTTTTGTTATAAAACTCCTTCACGGCGATCTTGCAAGCTAACGGATTAGAGAATACGAAAAAACATCGCGGTGAATCCGGAGATCGCCTCATACCAATAAGCTCAATACCCTTTGTGAGAAAATAGGCCGCCATGTAGAGATCGGGGGTGGGATAGTCAAGCATTATATTTTTTTTCTCCATTTGCATTTAACGTTTGCCGGTCTTCTCGATCGAATTGGTCGAGTAAATCGAATAACTTTGAAAGTCGTCCAAGCGCATCTTTTGCCTCGTCTGCCTGAAGCTCAAATCCATACTCTTCTCGAAAAAAGTTTGTAAACTGCGTAGGGTTGTCCGATTGCGTTTTCATATCCATGCTCTGGGTTGAGTATGAATCAAGTGTTTTGGGGTGTGATAGGAGGCGGAATTGGGGAGTTATTGGGGAATTAAAACAACGTATTTCCTTCAAGCAGTTTATATCCCTTTCCTGTTGAAACAATCAATTTAGTCAGTTTTCCCTTCATTCGCAATCTTTCTTTCACGTCTTTGATATTCTCATACACCAAGTGTTTATTTCTTATAAGGCTCACAGACGCGGGACTTTCGTAAACATCCGAGCTTCTGTAGTAAATGATTTCCTGTAATGTTAATTCATGTTTTGGATTTTTCATAAACGCTTTTAGAAGGTGGAACAATCCTCTGCTGGGAGTAAGCCGGGTTGAGTTATCCAAACAGTAGGCCTCTCCGGTATTGAGATTAAGACTAAATACTCCGTAATTGAGTACATCTCCACTGAGGATATCCCGTACCCATTGATAGCATTTTTTAAGTAGGGGTTTGTTTATTATTTTGGTTAACGCAAACCAGGACTCATTTTCGTCAGGCCCAATGTCCGAGGAGATCACTTTGTTTTTAGTCAACTCTTCGATTAGTTGATAATCTGGAGTATCAAAAACGCTCTTTGGAATCCTGACCGGAGTATCTGAATGTAGCGAGTAGTATTCTTTAAAATATTCTGATATTGACGATTCAAGGAGCGAAAGCGGGACTTTTATCTTATCTCCGAGCATTTCCTGATCAAGTAAAATTGCCTTCAGAACGCTCAATGCTGATTTTTCAGATAATAAGGCTCTAATGTCGTATGGAATATTCATTTTCATCTCGCTCCTTACTCACCTAATTCTATCAAAAAGTAGTATAATTCTGCTAAACAAGCGATGAAGATGTAAACAGAACCGTATATGTATACTCCGAATAAATCAATCATTGATAACGATAAAATAAAACTCTTCAGCGAGCTAAAAAACATTCTCAATGACCAACCCAGCCATTTTGATGTTGCGACCGGCTATTTTAATGTTGGAGGCTTCGAGTTAATTGCCCACGAGATACAGGGAGTTAAGCAATTCCGGCTTCTTTTAGGTCATTCTCCGGTCGTTGATGACAAAGTAAAACCGGACTTATTTGAACCAGTCGCTTTTTATAAAACAAATCTTAAAGAAGATCTCGAGAATGAGGAGTTTACGTCCACAAAGTCGCAGACGGTCAAGGAGCTTATAGCCTTCCTAGAAAAGCGGGGTGTTGAAGTTAAACTTCTGGAACGGCCATTCTTACATGGCAAAGCGTATATTTTTGACGATTTAGCTATCATTGGCTCGAGCAACTTTACCTATTCCGGTCTTGCCGGAAACACAGAACTAAATGCGGTACTCATTGATCCTCATCCCGTGTATGTCAAAAAGGAATGGTTTGATAAGTTTTGGGAGAAAGCCTGGGATTTTAAGGCAGAACTCATTGAGATATTAAAAAGCTCTAAGTTGGGTACGAGAGAATATACGCCGTATGAAATCTATATAAAAGCTCTGTACGAGCTTCAACGAAAAGACCTAGAGCCGACAAATGTCCCTAAAAGCGATAGTTTGCCGGATAGCGTCGTTAATTTAGCAACATTTCAGGAAGACGCGGTGAATCGCGTGTATTCTTCACTGACCAACTACAACGGCGTATTGGTTGCTGACTCCGTCGGTTTAGGGAAAACATGGATAGCTAAAAAAGTCATTGAGGATTTCGGGTTCTACAGACGGCGAAAGTTTCTCGTTATATGTCCTGCCCAACTTCATCGTATGTGGCAGGTGGAGCTCAAGGATTTAGGGGTTTCCGAAAACATCATCCATCAGGAATATCTGGGCGGAGAAGGTTTAGACATCATCGATCTGGAGAAACGCCATCAGATAAAACTGGCTGATATTTCGCTCATAGTCATTGATGAATCGCATAACTTCCGTAACCCCATATCAAATCGTTATGAGAATCTTTTTTCCCTTATAGAAAAAATCCGTTCGTATGGCAAAACTCTAAAAGTTATCCTCATGACCGCAACTCCGATGAATAACACGATCTGGGATTTCTATTTTCAGCTTATGCTTATAGGCCAGAACAATAAACGTATGTTTATTAAACAGGGTATATTTGACCTCCAAAAAGAGTTTAGTAAGGCCCAAAAGGGCAACACCAATCATATAAACGATGTCTTACAGTCAATTTCTATCCGTAGGACGCGTCAGTATATCAAAGAAAATTATCATGATGCGAAGTTCAAAACCGAATCCGGTGAATACAGAAAAATCGTGTTTCCTGAACGGAAGCTCGAAGAAGTACATTATTCTCTGGACAAAGCCTATGACGGTTTGTACGCCGAAATTTCACGAAAGATTGATGCTGATCTCACTCTTGCTTATTACAAACTTTCCGATTATAAAATCTCCGAGAAAAAAGACATGGTGGAAGTGCAGAGAGGTGTGGCTCTTGCCGGTATTTTCCAAACAGTGCTTCTCAAGCGATTAGAGAGTTCTGTCGAGGCCTTTCGTAAAAGCGTCAGAAGCCATAAAGAGTTTTTACTAGAGTTTAAGAAAGTTGTTCAAAAAGGGAAGATACTCCGCAAAAAGTTTTTCGAAAAATACATTAATAGTCTGGATGAGTCAATCGAAGAAGTGGAAGGTCTGGGCGAGTTTGGCAAGAATCTGGAAGATATAGACCTAAAGGACTACGACAAGGAAAAATTGTTTATCGATATTGACCAAGACATCGCTGTTTTTTCAAGTATCTATGAAGACATAAAAAATATCGACGAAAGTCAGGATGCAAAACTTATTAAGTTTAAGGAGCATTTACTTCAAAATCTCAAACATGAAAAGGCGGTTATCTTTTCCTATTACTCCGACACGGTTCGCTATGTGTCCCAAGCGTTAAATAACGATGCTGATTTTATGAAGAAGTTCGGTAAAAAAATTGCGTTCGTTACCGGTAGCAATTCGGCAAGCGAACGACAAACTCTTCTTGAAGATTTTTTGAATGGAACATTGGATGTCATTATTTCGACGGATATTCTTTCAGAGGGACAAAACCTACAAAAAGCAAAAACTATGACGAATTATGATTTACATTGGAATCCGGTCAGGATGATTCAACGGGCAGGAAGAATTGACCGCATTGGATCACCATTTAAGGAAATTACGATTTATAATTTTTATCCGGAAGATGAGCTGGAATCACTCCTTGACCTTGTAGAAACGTTACATAAGAAAATCATGATGATAAATGACACCATTGGTCTGGACGCTTCCGTCCTAGGCGAACAGATTAACCCGAAAGTATTTGGCATCATCCGCGATTTGAAAAGTGATGAGGAAGAAACAAAAGATAAAACAGTCGAGCTACTGGAAGCAGAACAATTCGGAGGCGGAGAACTTTTCTTTCAACCTCTGAAAAATTTCGGATTAGACAAACTTCCTGCATTTGCTGACGGATTACCTCATGGTATCCAAAGCGGATTACGGAGAGGCTATCGGGGAATATTCTTTTATTTTCAGTACACCGAGGAATATCATTTCTGGTACCTGTACGATTTGATTGATAAGGATTTTAAGACCAACAAAACAGAAATTTTGGAGTTTATCACCTGTAAGCAGGATGAACGGCGCGTTGTTCCCGACGATTTCGATGTGTATTCGGCATATAAGGATGTACAAAATCGTATTGGAGAACTTTTTAATGAAACGCGATTTGAGGTAGAAATGCGTACGCCCTCCGGTACGAAGGAAAAATTTTTAATAGACATGCGTGACGAATTAGAGCATATAAAGACAGAGGTTTTATTTGAGGAAGATCACAAGGAAAGAGCAAAAATAGAGGAAATAGTGACTAAAATCAACGAAGTGAATTTTACAAAGAAGCGCTTGCAGTATTTGAGGCGCTTTTGGCAGTCATACAAGAAAACACATCAAAACTGGCGTAAGCTTGTAGCACAGATCGGTACGTTTTTATCAGACAAGGTTGAAACTCCGACGGAAATTATTGAGGAATTTAACGAAAAGAAACTAAAACTTATTTGTGTAGACTTTATTTCGTGAAACATGAGATCACAACTAAATTTAGACGAGTTTATTCCGGCCATGGACACACCGGAGGCGGTGTATACATTATTTGACTCCTTAGGATATAAGGTTCTTGACTCTCATCTCAAAACGAGCCCTTCTGTTTATAACCTGCCTCTCAAAGAGGCCGCACTGGTAGAGAAAATTTACGCCGTTGCCAATTACGATCGGCGTTTTCAAATACTTCTTTTTAAACTCAAAGAAGATAGCAAGGAAGCTATCCGGACAATACCGGAAAAAATACTACGTGAGGTTGACTACCCTTTTATTATTTTTACACCAGATTATAAAACATATACATTTACTCTTGTTGAAAAAGTCCGTGAGGGACCCGGAGAGTTTAAACGGAAACTTACTAAACTTATCGTTGATAGATTTAATACTTATTACACTGATAAAGATGTTATTTCTAATTTTTCCCTTCAAGCAGAATCTACTAATCCATTGGAAATATTCAAAACTATACAGAAAGCAATGTCTGTTGAGCGTGTAACTGAAAAGTTTTTCAAAGAGTATAAAGAAGTATTCTTTTATCTAAAATCAAGGTTTGCCAAGCAGGTTAACGATACAAGATTGGGTCATGATTTTACTCAACAGTTAATGAACCGCGTAATGTTCCTATATTTTATTGCTAAGAAAAGATGGATTAGTGACGATATTCATTTCTTGAAGAATTTTTGGACTACATATACTAAGTCAAAGAAACTAAAAAATTCTTTCTACTCTGAATGGTTATCTGTTTTGTTTTTTGAGGCGTTTAATAATAAATTTTTCCCTAAGAGCTACTTTTCTAAAGAATTAAATTCTATGCTCCAACTATCACCCTACTTAAACGGAGGTTTATTTACTGAGCAACGTTTAGATAGTGTCGGCATTATAGTTTTAGATGATGATTTCTTAAAGATTTATAACTTCTTTAATCGCTATAATTTTACTATCCGTGAAGATCTTCCTCTTGAAGAAGAAGTTGCTGTAGACCCGGAAATGATTGGTAAAGTATATGAAAGCTTGGTTAATCTATCAGAATCTTCTGACGAACGCGGTGATGCAGGAATTTTCTATACTCCTAGAGCGGAAATTGATTTTATGTGTAGGCTAAGCCTTGTCGAGTATTTAGATCAGCATATAGCACCAACCCCCTCTAAAGATGATATTTATAAACTTGTTTTTGCAAAGTCAGAGAGTGAATCAATGGAAGCAATTGAACATCTAAAGGTTTCCGCTGGTTGGCCTAATTTTTTGGAAGAAACTCTAGATAACTTATCTGTAGTTGATCCAGCTGTAGGTAGTGGTTCTTTTTTAGTCGGGATGCTTATGGTTTTATCCGAGCTTTATAAATTAATTTATAGAGACGTCGGTCGAAATATCGATGATTTTGAAATTAAGAAGCAAATAATCGGCAGAAGTCTTTACGGGATTGATGTTATGGAATGGGCCGTGCATGTTTGTGAGCTTCGTCTTTGGCTCCAGCTGGTTGTGGAAGCAGATATTCCCCTAAATGAAAGGAAAACTAGTCCTTTGTTGCCAAATCTTACATTTAAGATACGCCAGGGAGATAGTTTAGTTGAGGAAGTCGGAGGAGTAAATCTTTCAATGAGAAACAGGAGCGCATTAAATTCAGTTATAAAACGGAAAATTACAATATTAAAACAAGCAAAGTATGATTATTTTTATAACAATCGTTCCTCAAAATATTATCAGTCAGAAGCTCTTTTGAAACAAGAAGAACAATTGATTTTTCAAATGATTCTTGACGAAAGAATAATGCAGATTAGAAATGAAATTATTGATCTGGAAAATATACGTAAGCAAGAGACTCTATCATTACCCGGCATGGAAGTTAAAAAAAGCACAGAACAAAAGGATTTATTTGAAGAAAGTAATAAAAAGTTGAAAGAAACTAAGGCGTCAGAAATAGAGTTTATTTCTGAATTAAGAAAAAATATTAAAACCAATAAGCCTTTTATTTGGGATATAGATTTTGTAGAGATATTTGCAGATGAAAATGAGAGGGGTTTTGATATAGTAATTGGTAATCCTCCTTATGTACGGCAAGAAAAAATATCTGATCCGAGGCTTCCTAAAGAAAAAGTAACGATAGAAAATAAGAAGGAATACAAGGAAAAATTAATACAGTCTGTTCGAGCTCGATTCCCTTGGATGAGCACTCTTAACAAAAAATCCGATTTGTATGTTTACTTCTTTTTTCATGGTTTATCATTGCTTAATTCCTTAGGTACATTATGTTTCATTACTTCTAATTCATGGCTTGACGTGGGGTATGGTGCAAATTTACAGGATTTTTTACTTGAACATGTACAGGTAAAAGCAATTTTTGATAATCAGGCAAAACGGAGTTTTAAATCCGCTGATGTAAATACAGTTATCACACTATTGGGTTCGCCGGACAAACATGAGAATACGCATTCCGGAAATAGAGTTAAATTCGTCATGTTTAAAAGGTCTTTTGATGAAGTTGTTAACACTTCTAATCTTATAAGGATAGACAATGCGTTACATATTTTGTCCGATAGTAATTTAAGAGTTTTTCCCGCAACCCAATATGAATTAATGAGAGATGGATGGGAGTATCCAGACACTACCCCCGAATCTCAAAAGGAATCATACACTTTTAGTGTAGGAAAATACGCAGGTAATAAATGGGGTGGAAAATTTTTAAGAGCTCCTGATATTTACTTTACTTGTTTAGCAAGACAAAACGGACATGAAGTATTACTTGGAAGCTTATTTGACGGTGAGAGATATCTTAATACAGGTGGAGCCGATGGTTTTTTTATTTTAACAGATGTCAAAAAGATTGACGATACATATTCTGAAATTACAAACACATCTATAGAGGGTAAAAAAAACGGTTATCCAAAATTTCGTATAGAAAATAAGTACCTTAAATCTTTAATCAAGGATGTTACTAAAGACAATAAAAGAATAGAAATAAAAAAACCTGATGCTTGGGTTCTTAATATTGAAGATAGTAAACCTGATATAGAAACTACAAAATACATTCTGTGGGGTGAAAAAGTTGGTTTCAATAAGAGGTCAGTTACCAAAAATCAGAAACCGTGGTATAAACCTACACGACAAATGCAAAGATCTGGAAAAATACTTTTTCCTCGAAGTTTTAATGAAAGTCATATTATTTTTTATAACCCAAGGGAATTTATCGCTCTACGTTTCTATCGGTTGTATCCCAAGGAAAAAATTAGTATTATTCCAATTCTTGCAATCCTAAATACTAGTTACTTTGGCTTGCTGATGGAACTATGCGCCCCCGGAAATTTAGGACTAGGTGCACTTGACGTTACAATGGCTAGTTTTTTACGGCTGAAAATTCCCTACAATTATTCAGCAAGGACTAAGTTAGAAAATGCTTTTCAGGCAATAAAGGATAGAAAAATCGTTTCTGTTTATGAAGAAACGGGAATTAATCCACAAAAGAATATTCGGGAACAAAAACCAGAACCATTACCGGATCGAAAAATACTAGACGATATTGTTTTCAGCATATTAGACCTGACAGTAGAGGAACGAAATGAGGTTTATTGGTCCCTTTGCGAGCTTGTTAGAAATCGTCTTGAGAAAGCTAAAAGTCTATAACGACTCTACAGTCTCACGCCAAAACAAATTGAAATTGTAAAATAATTATATTTGCTTTATTAAGTATAAATTAGAAACAAAAAAGTAATTGTTTTGATATAATATAAACGATATGCAATTAACTTGGATAAAAAATCAAAACAATAATCAATGGTTTGATCTCTTAAGGCTTAATTTAGACGCCCCTTATTTTCAGGATAAGTATGGTGTATATATTGTTTGGTACTCTGGCCCATCAGAAGCACGAGTAATTAGAATTGGGCAAGGACATATAGGAACACGGTTAAAAGAGCATCGTGTCAACCCTGAAATTACTAGATATTCTTATTCAGGCCAACTAAAGGTGACATGGGCCATTGTTATTGAAGAATATAGAGATGGAATTGAGGCATTCTTATTTGACTCATATAAACCATTAGTTGGTGAAAGATCTCCCGATGTTCAACCAATTCCTGTAAATTTAATATGAACATTAATTTTAGTTCAATAATTAGTACGCTAGTTGGCCCCTTAGTTGTCGGTCTTGTTATTTGGTGGGTGAACAAAAATGACTCTGATAAAAGAGTAAAAAACGAAGCCATTAGAGATATTATGTATTATAGAGGAGACTATTCAACTCCAGAATTTCGTAGATCCCTAAACAAAGTTTCTATAACATTCCATAAGGACGAGGAAATAAGACAACAGATTCGTAAGTTATATGAAGATATTAATAATCCTATAAACACTACGCTAACCGTAAACAGAAAAATAGTAAGTTTAATTTATAATTTATGTCATAAAAACGGATTCGAAGGTATTACGGAATATGATATTGATCAAGCGTTCCCTGAGAGGCAAACGCCAGCACCAAGTCCATTGCCGCAAGAATCTTTGGGAAAACAATCAAAAAAATTAGTAGTTAAAAATGGAAAAAAAGTAAAGTAGTTTTTATTTTTCCCCCCTTAAATCAATCCGGTGATAGTGCGAGCCGGACGGGACGTGGCTATCAATAACTTCTGTCGTCGTATAGAGTTGCCGATACTCTTTACCATTAATCTCCAAGTAGCCGTAATCAGGATTATCCGGCCGTGGTTCAGAAACAAAACGAACAAAGCCTTGGGATCGTATAACGACATACGAAGTGATCGCGGAAACAAGAACAACAAATAGTGTTGCTCCGAGAAACATGAGAAACCGTTTCATAGCACCCTCCTTTGCGGTTCCCCTTAGATGCAGAAAAGGGCATACCGCCTACTATCCTCGACAGTGACGTTTCAGAGTTCGGACGATATGCCCATCAATGCTCTGAAACGCCACCCGGGTTAGCGGGCTATTGTCACTGTCGAGGATGATTTATATTCTACTGAAAGTGTACTAGAAGGGCGTGGGTATTTCAACGAGTATGCGAGGGGTATAATTTGATATATTTAATCTTTTCAAGCAATGAAGTTTAGTCTACTTGTGTGTCAATATTGTTAGCCGGAGTAAACTTGTCGTATTCATCCGCAGTAATATCTTGAACTACACCCCAATCAAAATCAAGATCTTTCATTGTTCCCATATTTTCAACATGATGGGTAGTTTTCGATCTTATATCAATTAAATAGACATGACCCCGACCCCGATGTGGATGATGAACGAGTTTATAATTTTTACCAAGTTCACTCACAGGATATAATTTCCGATATTTGCTAATTAAAGTCTTTTTCTTCACTATTTTTTCCAACACCGGAGCGAACGTAATAGCAGAAAACAACGCAGCTATACCTACGCATACTGCCTGAAAAGACTCTGCAAGATTTTTTATGTCAGTGGTGGTTGAGATACTCATAGATAACGAATGTATTATACGCTCAATTATAATCCCAATAAGAAAGGGTAATACGATAAGTTTAAGCATAGACACCTTAGATAGTACTCGATCAGACTATTTTTGGGAAGCTGTTTTACGAGGAGCAAACAAGCCACAAACCATATTCTGTCCAAATCCTACTGTGAACAAGTCCGGTCCTTGCTAAACGATCACTGTCATCCGGTATCAAAGGAAAGCATGTTTTGAATTAGAATCTGCGATTAATTGATAAAAAAGAGAGGAGAGGTAAAGAGCCCGAAGGGTAAAAAAAGAAGGAGAATAAAAATCTCGAAGAAGGAAAAAATAAACAACAAGTGGCTAACCAACAACCAATACACTCGCTCGCTTCGTTCGCTCGTCAATCCAACACGCTAAAAGGACGTTCAAATAGGACTCCAAGGTCACAACATAGTGATAAAAACAGACTATGACCTATAGTTTGATATTTGAGTTATTATATGTTAATATACTCCCACTAAATAAAACAGATTTGGGCTTACTAGCAGCCTAACTTTTGTTCATTTAGACCAGTTTATTCTTGCACTTTAATAATTGCGGTTGTTTACGGACAGTATTTTAGATATCAAAGATTATCTTGATGTTTAAAACCCCTGTCCGTAAATTCATTTCGATAAGGAGAAAAAAGATGGCAGAACGACAGATCGCATTCAAGTACGAAGGTCAACGGTTCGTTGTTGATCAAAAGGCATACGATTTGAACCGAATCGTGTTGCCGGATGGCCGCATGCTCGAAGCCAACTCGTGGCTGGAATCCATGCCGCCGCAACCCAAAGGCCTGCACGAGGTCCTGCATCTCTTCAAGGACCTGGAGCCCGAGGAAATCGCCAAGCAGTTGAACGCCATTTTGGCAGTGGAGGTGATCGTACACTAATTCAAACATCTTCGATTTACCATACATATTCATCTCTACTTGTTAGGAGGAACTATGGATACAAAAGATTTGGGAACTGGCATCTATGCTGGGGTGACCTATCATGTGATTGAAAAAGGTGGGAAGAAGTACATCTCTCCCGACCCCAACTTCTTGTCTATGTTCACACAGAATGGTGCTAATTTGCATCTCCTTGATGACATCGGAGACAAGGATCCCGATGAAGTCATGGAGGCGCTTTTCGCTACCATGAAGAAACCAGAGTGAGAAGCTTGCCTCGAATATCCAGTTAGAAAAAATTACCGCAATAACGAAGTGCAAATACACCCTCCGACCGATTTTTGGTCATTCCGAAAGGAAAAATTGTGAGGGTGTTTTTGCTGTTTATCAACTAAAAGAGCTAGCAAAGAGATTAAACATAAAATGAATAACCTGAAACGTAAAACCAAACTGTTACCGTCCATACAGTTCACCTCTCCATAAAGAAATTATAATGGCATGAGCTAACGGCTCCTGCACTCGCTCGCTTCGCTCGCTCGTTCGGGGAAGGAGGCGGATCGCTGGTAACGCTTGCGGACACCGCCAAAGGCGGGGACCGCACAAGGCCGCTTCGCGGCCTTGACGCTTCGTGCCGGGGACGGCACGATAACAGCGACCCGCCATTGTCGCGCACTCTCGCCCCGACTTACTGTCGGGGCTCGTAACGGTGACTGCTGTCACCGGTACCGTGCGCGTTTAATAAAAAAGGGAAACTGTCGTTGATTTTAATTAGCCCCCTACGCTCGGATTGGATACCCCCTAGGAACCACCCTCTCGCTCACTTCGGGGGCAGGAAACGCCTCACACTCACTCGGTATCCCAGTATGCCCTTCGGGTTCGCTTCGCTCGGCCATCGGAAAAAGTATTTTTCCGACGTCCATTACTGGGGATACCTTCGCTGTCGTACACGCGCGCGTGTACGACGTGTTCGGCGTTCCTATAAAAAAGTGTTGAACACTTTTTTGCCACCCTTCGTAGCCTTCCTAGAGCGGTGTTATTACGAAGGGTGGCACTACGTTGGGCAAGACACATTCCAATGCCCCACCCACCCAACTCTTTATTTGTGCTCCTTACCCCCCGCTTAGGGCGTATAGGGCGCCCTAGGGGGCGCCTCGCCCTAGTTGGTTCTTTTCTATCAGCTCTCCTTCTCCCTTCCGTCGCCCTTCCGGACGTTTTTATTGTTATTCTTCTCATTCTGTTTCGGGCTAGGGGGCTACGCCATGAGTAGTGATTTATCATCTTACGCCCTATCGGGGGGTTCTCCGCGCCCCTTTCCGCGCGTGTTGTAGGGCGCGCGGTGCCTTCCCCCTTTCTGCCCGTCCTAGCCCTCGCGCATTATTCCTTAGCGCGCTCGGTCTGGTCGGGCTAGTTGGGGGACTACCCTCCGCGTCGTTTATCGTACCCCTTTCCGTTCTATCAACTCTCTTGAACCTCGATTGGCGTGCCGCGTTGGATTTCCCTTTTAATGTTTTTCTCCGCGTCACTCATAGGGGAAATGCGCGCTCTATGGTTTTGGGTAAAAAACTCGTCTTGTTGGCGCGCATTTCCCCATTTTGGGGGTAGTCACAGGGGGCGGAGGGTTGCGGACAGGAGCACATCTCCTTTCCTGCAGATTTTTTTCTGGGAGAATAGTTTTATACCATCCCCGCGTGGGACGGAATAAAAAGCCCGGCCTCCGGATGAAGCAATATCCGGATATTTTGTGCTATACTTTCGACAGGCTGAAAGACGTTCACATAGTCTGTCGTTCGAAGAACGTCCGTCAGAGCCGACATAAAAGGAGCATTTATCAAAAGACGATCAATCTTTCTATAAGATTTTAAACGCTCACAATAAATCACTCCTCTGTAACAGTTTCCGGAAATTGATTGGCAATTTCCACTAACTCAGGGACACATTGACAATTATTTAGTTCGCATTTTTTAGCAAATTGAACGGCATCCGAAAGAGTCAGGCGGGCCCTTGGCTTAAGACTATCATAATTATCTAAATTTTTCTGAAGTTCTTTTACGCCACAGCACTCCTGTCCATCAGCACATTTATTTGTTAATAAACGATAGGCGCTACACTCTTTATAATCCATTCCTAAATCCTAGAGTATTAAAAATTATTTGTCAAAAAATAATTTCAGAAATTATTACGGAAACCGCATAGTATGATATTATTAACCGTATTGTATGACTCTGCAAAAATACATACAGGATAAGAAGAATCTCGTTTCTTCGTATCTTGAGACATACTTGAAGCACACCGTTCTTCCTCAGGTCAGTCCGGCCGGAAAGTGGGGAAATGACGCAGTGGCGCGGATTTTGACGTTTGCCACACGAGGAAAAATGCTGCGGTCATCACTAATATTTTTATCCAGTCAGCTCTTTACACAGGAACAGCACACCGATATTCTTTTAAGAACTTCTACTGCAATGGAGTTTTTTCATACCGGTCTTCTTATCCATGACGACATTATAGACAATGATGAGAGACGAAGAGGCATGGACAGTATGCACACGCAGTATCAAAAAATTTTGGGAACTGATAGTATAACAAATTCAAAAAAAACCGGTGAATCGTTTGCCATGTGCGTCGGAGATATGTCGTTTTTTTTAGCGTTTCAGATACTTGCAGAAATTCAGCCTTCTGATTTATCAGGAAAACTTACTACTCTTTTTTCACAGGAATTAACTGCCGTTTGTACGGCGCAAATGCAGGATGTGTATGGAGGGGCTACCCGGAAACAATTCAGTCAGGATGAAATTCTATCCGTGTATGCGTTCAAAACCGGACGGTACAGCTGCGGATTGCCTCTGGTAGCAGGTGCAACAATAGCTGGAGCAACTGATCAGACAAAAAAGAATCTTTGGAAACTGGGAACGAGCCTTGGCATCCTTTTTCAGATACGGGACGATCAGTTAAACCTTTTCGGAAATCCGGATAAAATCGGCAAACCGATCGGTTCGGATATCAGGGAAAACAAACAAACACTTTACCGTTTCTTTCTTCTTGAAAAGGCTCAGGAAGATACAAAAAAGCATCTTCTGTCATTATTCGGAAATCCCTCTCTATCTCCGAAAGACGTTGCATATGTGAAAAAACATGTGACTGATCTTCATATTGAAGATGACATTCGTGATATAGTACATGAACAGGAACAGATCGTTAATGAAGTTCTGAAACACCTGCCCATACCAGAAGATAAACAAACGTTATTCAGGGAATTCGTCGATTACCTAAACAAACGCGAGGTATAATCTATGAAACCCATGCTGTTTTTCATAATACTTGGTTTGCTGGCCGGAACATTTCTTTTTTACCGAATCCAGCCTCTTTCTGCGACAGTCAGGATAAACGGTACAACGTTTATTGTTGAACTGGCTATCACGGGAAAGGAAATTGAAAAAGGACTTAGTGGAAGATCGAGTCTTGCTCCACAACACGGTATGCTTTTTCTTTTCAATCATAAAGAACAGTATCCGTTCTGGATGAAAGATATGAAGTTTCCTTTAGATTTCATCTGGATGGACGGAAACCTTATCGTCGACATAACGAAAAATGTAGAGCCTATGGAATACGGTGTTATTCCCCGTATTAAACCCATTGTTCCTGTCGATAAAATACTGGAACTTACCGCCGGCGAAATTGATGCGGCAGGTATACAAATAGGGGATACGGCGCTGTTTAATAAATAAATTGTACTTTATTTCTTCGGCCACACATTCTTGCACATCCATGTTGCCACCCATCCCAAAACATACCCAACGATAAAGGTAAATATGACAAGATAGATGGTCCGGTCAATGCTAAACTCCATAACAACAAATGGATTATTGAGGGAATGCAACCCAAAAATCCAGTCAAGATAGAGTTGCCCTAAACCTAAGGCGATCATCATTGACCAGAGAAGATGCATGCCTCCCAAAATGACTCCTGTGATAAGTCCAATGGTATTCGGATGTATTTTTTTCATAGTTCTCACCACCCTTCGCTAGAAACAGTTTACGATCCGCCAGCTGGCGGATGAAAAGGCATATCTCTTTCTATCGTACTCGATACATGTTTTCTGTCAAGCAATGACTTCCTACTGTTTCATTCCCTTAATTTTGATATAATAATTTTAAAGCGGGCGTAGTTTACCGGTAAAACGAATCCCTTCCAAGGATTAGTAGGCGGTTCGATTCCGCTCGCCCGCTCACTAGATTTTGTTTTGTTACAATTTTATTTACAATTTCCTTTACAATTGCATCTCCCTTGCCTCTTTGCCAGCTTCATTTCTTATAAATAAACATGATACAATATGAATTATCCATAATCCTGTAACTCGCCCTCATAGCTCAACGGATAGAGCATCTCCCTTCTAAGGAGGAGATGGAGGTTCGATTCCTCCTGAGGGCGCATGATAATCAGCATTTTGCTTCTCTTATTCCTATCTTTTTTCCCTCAATCTGTTCATGCTATCTACGATCCTCTTTCCGTTTCCAACAACAAATACGGCATCCATATTGCTGAACTCACAGACCTGACAGATGCTGCAAACCTCGTCAACTCCAGCGGGGGAGATTGGGGATACGTGACACTTGTTATCCAGGACGGAGACAGAAATCAGAGTAAATGGCAGGAACTATTTAATGAAATGCGGAGGCTTCATCTTATCCCGATCTTACGCTTAGCGACCCACCCGGAAGGAGACAGCTGGAAAATTCCTCAAAAAGAAGATGCGAAACGCTGGGCAAGTTTCCTTAATTCACTCATATGGCCTGTGGAAAACCGGTACATCGTTCTGTTTAATGAACCGAACCACAGCAAGGAATGGGGAAATACGATAAATCCTGAGGAGTATGCGGACGTGGGATTATTTTACGCATCAGCACTCAAAGAACAATCTCCGGACTTTTTTATCCTTCCAGCAGGGTGTGATATGTCTGCATCTTCTGATAGAGAAGCGCTCGATGCATCCGAATATATAAGAAGAATGTACGTCTCAAAACCTGAATTCTTTTCACAAATAGACGGGTGGACGTCCCATTCATACCCTAATCCCGGATTTTCCGGATCGCCGTATGCATCAGGAAAAGGAACTATCGCGAGCTTTATATGGGAGCTCCAATTTCTCAATTCTTTAGGCATCTCGAAACCGTATCCCTTATTCATAACGGAAACCGGGTGGACGCATAATGAGGGGAAATATAAAAGAACAGGATTAACCCCCGGTACTGTTGCTGGGAATCTTGCTCTTTCTGCATCGGGAGTATGGAACAATCCGAAGATTGTTGCTATTACCCCGTTTCTTCTCAACTACCAGGGAAGCCCGTTTGATGCTTTTTCGTGGAAAAAGCTGAATTCATCCGAATTTCATCCTCAATACGCGGTCTATCAAAAATTAAGCAAAATAAAAGGAACACCCAATCAACGCGAATCGTACCGGTTGAAGGAATCGCTTTTCCCGGATCGGTTAGTAACAAATTCTACGTATACACTGGAGGGAGAACTATCCAATACCGGTCAGGGGATTTTGGATTCTAACAACGGATATGCAATGACGGTTAACGGCCCTCAAAAAGGATTTACCTATGTATCCGATCCGTTACCGAAATTGGAACCGTCGGAAAAGGGGATCGTGAGAATTCATATAAAAACTCCTCTGGAAGAAGGAGTCTATCATATGGTGTTTTTCATCACGCGCGGACAAAAACAGGTGATCGTTGAGGAAAAAGACATAACACTTATTCCTCCTCCTACCATGACGTTGAATGTTCAAATCGGATGGAAAAAAGAAAGCAGTGCTGATCACGTTCGCGTCCTTGTCTATGACCCAAATGATACACTCCTCCATAAATTTCAGGATTTAAGTATCGAAAACGGGTCTCTCTCGATTACCGGTCTTTATAATATGATTCCTGGAAAAAACTACCGTGTTGTCGTTATTGCTCCGTATTATTTACCAAGACAACACATCGTCATGCTAAAAGAGGGAAGGACAACCCTGACTCTCAGGCGCCTTTTACCGTTGGATTTCAATAACGATGGGGCATTGAATGTATTGGATATTCCGGCACTTCTTTTTACCAGGCCAAACGAGGTAGTATCGAGATTTTTCTAAGAGCAGATACCGGATATGTGGTCATTTTGAAAATTGCAGTATAAATGAACGGACCGGAGAAAAAAGTGTCAATCTATATGACGCGGGTAAAAACTCCTTTTCCTCTCCGTCTGCCATCTGAATACCGTTAAACCGCACTATTTGTCCTTTCGGTTCTGTTGTGAAAATATAGTTCCCCTTAATATGCAAAGAAAAGGAATCAGACGGATAATCAAAGGCCGGCTGATTGTGAAGATTATACTGAATGCATGATCCCCGGTTGCAGACAAATTTCACTCCCGGGGTATAGATTTTAAACCAGGGTGAAGGAAGGTAGTGTGTGAATATAAATTGAATATCATCGGGTTTTGGAGTCCAAAAAATATATGCTTTCTGATCTAAAACAACATATTTTGTCTGATTCCGCTCGAGTGATTGTGTCAGCGTCTCAGCCTTCGGATCAAATACGTCAATATACGTCGCGTATGATGCGACATGATATAGAAATCCACTGGTCCTGTAAAGATACGAACCGGCCAAATCCACTACTGTTTCGTTTTTCGGAATATGTTCGTGAACCAATCGCAGCACCTCAAGCTGCTCCCCGTTTGTTGGCACTGCTCGTTCACGGTATTGCATAAAATAACTTGTTAATAGTAACGAAATAAGAGTAATCGGCGGAATATAAAAAATTGTTGCTTTAATAAAAAACAAAGGGGTTAGCTTTTCCATGCACATATGATGAAAAAAACGGAAACACCATACCAGCATATATGCTCCCGAAACAGATACTATTATGGATAGCGGTATAAAGTATTGGACAAACGGCCGCCTGAAAATAAAAAGAAATAGGATGGCAAAAAGAACAAATAGTACTATAAATAGGCCGAACCGCCGATTTCGGAGAATGACAATGGGAATTCCTAAAAAACCAAAAATCCAAATTCCAATTTGAACAATCCAAGGCAATGTTATCCCGCCTTTTGAAAGATAGACAATCGGCCACGGACGAAGAGCGTCGAGGAGCGAAAAATATATGCCGCTTGACATATTCGTAATTATTGAACCCCGGACAATATCATCTAACGCAAGATATAAAATGCTATGGGAATACAGGTACAACATAAAAAGGACAAACGGTATGAAAAAACCAAAACAAAAAGGCACTATCTGCTTTTGTATCCAGACAGATGCGTGTTTGATTGAAAAATTCCACAAAAGCAGGTAAAGAAGAGCCGGAAATGCAAAAATCATTTTCATAAAAACAAGACAGCTGACAGCGATACAAAGTCCGCTTATGAAAAACTGCTGAGATTGAACTTTTTTTGCCGTATAGAGAGCGTAAACACCGATGAAAAAAAGGGACGTCATGAGTATGTCCGGACGTATTTCGATAACTTTATCAAACGTCATGGGAAATACGATAAAGATAAAACACGAAAGGAGAGCGGTGAGACGGTCCTGGGAAATTGTATAGACGATTTTGTACAGTGTGTACATTAAGGCAACGTAAATACTCCAAGCGATAATTCGAAAAATAATAATGAGGTACGGTCCTTCCGGGAGAAGGAAAAACGGTGCAAAAAGCCAGTGGAAAAGCGGAGTGTAGTAGTAAAAAAAATCCCGGTAGGGGAGAAGTCCCTGGGAGATCAAATAGGCCCAGTTGGCATTTGCTGTTTCATCAGGATCGAAAAACCGAACCAAACCAATATGCAGCCTGCTTAAAAGAAGTGCGATAAGAAATACTGTACTAAGTACCGGGGCAAAACGATACATTTTTTTCAGAGGAGTATTCATGAGTTATATGATCGTTGCTGTTTGTTTCGCGGGGGTGGCTGAAGGGATTCGAACCCTCGACATTCTCCTCCACAGGGAGACGCTCTAACCGAACTGAGCTACAGCCACCATGTTCAAAATAAAAAATCAAATATCCCTGCCTCGCCGGCAGGCAGGAAATATCAAAAAGAAATTACCAATGTTATACCGATATGTTTGTATTATACATGAAATGAGAGTATTTAGAAAAAATCCAAACGTATTTTTTGCAAACAAAAATCTATTCCATTATACTTTGAAGTATGGAAATATCTCCTATTGTCAACGAAGTTCTGAAGGTATTTGAAGCCACAAAACCCATCTCAAAAAGCGGGCATAAATTTTCCGTGAGCCGCACGGTCTCCACGTTTGCCGTCCTTTACGAAAAAGCCAGAAACGCTGTGGAATTCCGCGCAGAACATCTTGTCAGACGTGCTGCCATTGAACGGATACTGAAACGCCGTATAGCTTTAGAATCAGATCCGAAAATTATAACGGAAAATCTGATGCTGGAGCTCATATGGGCTAAATATATTGACAGCTCGCTGATCGATGACACGGATATTCATGCTGTCGCGGAAATTATTACCAAATATCTCTACCTGAAACAAACCGTCTTTGGCCCGTCTTCACCAAAATACCAGGGAATCTCATGGGACACGGTCATGGGCATTGCTTCTGCGGAAATTGACGAAACCATCTTGCCGGCAGCCAAACGGGAAGCGCTGGTAAATTTTGTCTACCAATCTATCCGGGGAAAAATTCAGCTGCCTTCCGTTGACACCAATCTTCTGAATATCCTCACCTACATCTGTGTCGAGCGTTCGTATGCCCAATCCGACAACGCTCTCATCATGTATCACCTATTGAAGATGTTTGATCCTTCCTGGACTAAACGGTCATGGAAAGATATTGCTCCGACTGTGCAATCTTTTATTACCAGCATCCAGACCATACAGCAGCAGCTTGATTCTCCGCTTATTGCTCCCATGGGTCGGTATTTACGGAAACAACTGCCGCCATTCCTTCTTCTTCGGGATTTCTTTTTTGAACATGAAACGGACGCGCGCGCAATCATAGAAGATCAGGTAAAATTTGAGGAAGCGCTGTCAGCCATTGCGCACCAACGCTATCATGAAACCGGAGAAAAGGTAAGACGGGCAGTCGTTCGGAGTATTATCTACATATTCTTAACCAAAATGGTACTGGCTCTGGCTCTGGAAGCACCAGTGGACGTCCTCATCATGAAACGGGTTGATTATCTGCCTCTTGTTATCAATGCCATCTTTCCGCCGCTTCTCCTTTTTCTTATCACCGCATTCATCGCTATCCCCGGAGCGGATAATACCAAGCGACTTCTTGACAGAATCAAGCTTATTATTTACCAATTCACGGAGTACCAAAAAGGGCAGGATGCATTTACGCTTGCGGTTGCCCGAAAAAGGCCGCTTCTTGCCGGCATTTTTTCATTCGTGTACATGGTAGGATTTATGATTTCGTTCGGGCTCATCATTTTTATCCTCACAAACCTGCATTTTAATATAGCCAGCCAGATAATATTTGTATTCTTTGTGGCTCTGGTAACGCTTTTTGCCTATCGGATCCGGCAGTCTGCGAAAGAATATGAAATGATTGAACGCCAGGGGATATTGGAGCCGATTATTGACTTTTTTTTCCTTCCGATACTCTACGCCGGAGACTTTCTATCCAAAGAAATTGCAAAAATCAACATATTCATTTTTATCTTTGACTTCATTTTAGAAGCGCCTCTTAAGGTCATTTTTGAGGTTATCGAAGAATGGATCCGCTTCATCAGGACAAAAAAAGAGGAAATCATCTGATCCTATCTACAATACAGGATCACTCGTTATTTCGCTCCTAAATTTGCTATAATCAGAATAATTGCCTCCGTAGCTTAACGGATAAAGTGCTTGTCTTCGGAACAAGTGATGGAGGTCCGATTCCTCCCGGAGGCGCATTATAGAAAGCGGTTTCTCGCCCGCAGTATAATTTTTGCGCTCATAGCTCAATTGGCAGAGCATCCCGCTCTTAACGGGACGATTGAGAGTTCGATTCTCTCTGAGCGCACAAGAATAAACACTTTGGCAGACAGGCAGGAGTTTAAATCTCTGGCGGTTCACTGCGTATAAGTAAGAATCTGAGTTTATGATGCGGAAACTGACATTTCTTACTATATGGTTTCAGGTTACCTGTATCGTACTTATCTGTAACCTCTCTTTCCTTTCCGCGTATAAGCGCGGTTCTTCTCTGTCAATCCCGTATCCAACACAACTCTATCCCGATCTGGAATTTCACAGGGCAATACCCGCTTCAAGCGGAAAAGTATTGGGATCCTCCATAACCGCAGATGATGCCAGGGCCTTAATCGTAGAACGGTTTATTAAACGGTTCCGGCCTGATTCTCCGTTTCTCCGTCATGCCGGCTCAATCGTAGAAGAAGCAGACCGGTACAAAATTGATTTCCGTTTGGTACCTGCTATTGCCATGTGCGAATCAAATCTGGGGATAAGGCTCCCGTCCAGCGATTCATTCAACGCCTGGGGTATTGCCGTCTACACAAACACGAACAAAGGGAAACATTTTGAAGACTGGCCGGCAGCGATAACGTGGGTAACGAAATTCATCAGCGAAAAATTTTATGACAAAGGAATCACGGACCTGCTGGAAATTGGTGCAATCTGGGCACCTCCATCGGTAGATAACAACTATTCCTGGAGCCGGTGTGTTCAGGGGTTCATGGATAAAATGGAGTAGTCCTCTAAAAAAAAACCTATAATTCTATCTTCTTTTATTATTTATGTCATTCTGGTAAGCCGAAAGCCCATCCAGAATCCGAAAAGGGTTTAGAGATTTTGGACAAGCCAGAATGGCTATACTAGATAAGTTCTGAGCCACCAAATTAGCTTCAATATTGACTCATTGAACACATTTTATCCTATAAACTTGACACGTTGTGAACTATAGGGTATACTGCTCCCCAGATCCTAAAGTGAATCTCCTCATACGATATTTGCTTTAGGATTATTTTTGATTGGTTGGTTAACAAGCAAATTCTGATTTGCAAGTTTACCAACCATCAATCCGCCGAAGTGAATATTTCGCGAGCATGGCTCCCGTCATATGATGGGATAAATTCCAGACTTGTCGCGAACACGAACGAAGGCGGATACACGATCGAACTAAATAACCCGAATTGATTTTATTCTTCACTCTTTCCCCGTACTTCTTCCGCTTATCCGCCTTCACGAAGGTAGCTTGGGCTACCAATCGTGGCGGCAGAGGAGGGAAGATCTATGAAACGCCTTTTGCAGGTTTTCTTCTGTCTGACCATAAGTGCCGGAATACTACGGCCGTTATCGGTTTTTGCATCTGACCAGATCAAACAAACATATCAAACAGCTGAACTTGCATGGGAGATACGAAACGGGAATATCGATAACCGTTCAGAGCGTCTGAAAAAATATCTTAGGGCGATAAGTTCACCCATGGCAGATGCAGCAGACCACTTTGTGAAAGAAGCAGACCGTCTGGGCCTGGATTGGAAATTGGTCGCTGCCATTTCCGGAAACGAGTCATACTTTGGATGGTATATTCCGGATAATTCCTATAACGGATGGGGATGGGCGGTGTGGACCGGAACCAATTACGGAGCGTGCTTTGGTAATTGGGAGGAGGGAATTACTGCCGTGTCCGAAGGATTAAAAGCTGATTATATCGATCAGGGATTAACAACCGTTGAGGCCATCGGCCAAAAATATGCAGCTGATCCTGAGTGGTCATGGAAAGTGAACCATTTCATGGAAGAGATTGAGGCATTTAATCCGTACAAAGGAGAAGAACCGTTCCTTGCCCTTTCTCTGTAGACATAAATGTTTAACAACCCCGCTCTTTTTCAAAGGGCGGGGTTTTGTTTGGAAAAATACGGTATAATTGACGTAATGCCAGAGTGCTGAAATCGGTAGACAGGCACGGCTTAGGACCGTGTGCCCTAATAAGGCATGGAGGTTCGACTCCTCTCTCTGGCACAACGAAAAATTCTGCTTTTGCAGAATCAACGATGTTGGAACGCCGTGGAAGTCGCGTTACCGCGACCACGCGGTTTACGTGATTTAAATCCTCAATTTATTGCGTGGCACACTTATAGAGGTTTCCCGAACTTCTTCCTTGACCCCACTTTTCTCTCCATGATACGATGAGAATATGATAAAAAAGGCATTCACTATTATCCTTTTTTTATTCCTCATCCCGTCAGCCGTTTGGGCAAGCTCCCAAAGCGCCTATCAGGAGTATCTGATTGAATTTGATAAATACCGGGCAGTACTCAACGAATTTAAGGTAGCACGTTCCGAATACCTGAAATTTAAAACCCTCACCAGCCAGCAAACGGCTCTGGATAAGACAAAACAGATGCTCAGCCAAAGATCCCAGCTTCTCCGAGCCTATCTGCAGTTTTTAAATGAAAAGCTGAATGAAAGTGCATCCATGGACGCGTCGACGAAATCCCTCTATCAAACTCTCATTGCTAATGAAGTAAAATTTCTCAATAACCATACCGGCCTCATGGGAGCAATCGGATCGCTTCAGGACGCCGAAGGTGTGTCTCAACAGCTTTCATCTCATTACACGATGTTGCAATCCAGTATGTACCAAACAATTGTCGGTTTGAAGACTGCCGAGCTCATGGCGCTGGATGCTCACTATTACGCACTCTTCACCAAAAGCCACACACTCATTCAGGAAAATACATCCTCATATACGCCGGAGAAACAAAGCATCATGGAACGATGGCTTCTGCAGATTCAAAACAAACGCGATCTTTTTAGGCAAAAATACGATGAAATTACTAAAGAGAATACCGTTCTCAAAAGCTCATCGCTTTCTGAAATTACCGCAAGCTACCAGCGTATTCAAAAGCTTATGTCTGAAGCCCGGCAATACCTTTCGGAAGGAACATCATTTTTGCAGGAACTGACTGCATCCATGCAATATGGAGAATAATATGGAAAATCCACAATCAGGTCAACAGCCTACATCACCCATTCAACCGGTCATATCCGGGCCAACCAGTCCGAATCCTGTTATACAACCGCAAATAAAACGTCATTTTGATATGCGGTATCTTTTTCTTCTCCTTGTTGTCATAGGTTTGGGCGGGGGATTATTGACAGCCATGAGGCAACCGGTGTCCCTTCCAACTCCTACCCCATCAGACACTCCAACTCCAACCCCTAAATCAAAACCCGTTGTTCCCGTAGCTACACAAAGCGCATATCTGGAATTGACCAAAAGCGTTGCCTCACTTTCCGCTCAAATTAAAAATCTGCAGGTTTCAGATACCACGCTCACTCCACCCACCGTAGAATTACCGTTAGGATTCCCAAATGAGTAAGAATGTGCTACACTTGCGCTTCACATGAATGCAATACTAAAAAAACTTGATAACGGAAACACCGAACTTACCATTTCTATCCCCTGGACAAGCGTACAGGAAACGTATCATGCGGTGGTTGAAGATTTTGTAAAAGAAACCGAACTTCCCGGATTCCGGAAAGGCAAGGCTCCCAGAAGTACTGTTGAGGCAAATCTGGATAAAAATAAAACATATGAGGAAGTGCTCAAGCGTCTTTTACCTGATGTGTATGCAAAAGCGGTAACACAACATTCTCTCAAACCGATTATCTCTCCTCACATAACGTTGACAAAAGCAAAAGAGCAGGAAGATTGGGTTGTGACTGCGGTAACCTGCGAAAAACCAACAGTAACGCTTGGGAGTTACCGGAAGACCATAACGGAGTTAAAAAATGAAAAACGCAATAAAATCTGGCTTCCCGGACAGGAACCGAAAAAAGAAGAGGAAAAGGACAAAGATCGGAAACCGACTATGGATGAGCTTTTAGACGCTGTATTTAAATCAGTTCAGGTTAGTCTGCCTGCAATTCTTATTGAACAGGAAGTAACGCGGATGCTTTCCAACCTTATCGATCAGACAAAAAAGCTTGGTCTTACCATCGACCAATACCTGTCCTCAACCGGAAAAACTATCGAGACTCTCCGGCATGAATATGAAGAAGAGGCAAATCGCATGATTACCTTAGAACTGGCACTCGGAGAGATTGCGGACAAAGAAGGAGTGAAAGTGGAAGAAAAAGATATTGATGAGGTTCTCAAAACCGCAAAAACAACCGAGGAGAGAGAGGGGTTGGAGAAGGAAAAATATTATCTTGCTTCGATTCTCAGGCGCCAGAAAACGATTCAACTTCTTGCATCACTGTAGTAAAATACATACTAGCACTCCTGCCCGACAAAAGAGTATAATATGGGCCAAACTCTTATGAATCAGCAACCGAATCAGAAAAAGAAAGCACCGGTCTACGGGAACGACAATGTCCTCGAATCACTTCGGGGTATCGGGTCATCCGTAGGAAAAACCATTGCCAAAGACGTGGTAGCCCAAACCGGAGCCGACATGCTCCGGTCTATTCTCGGAGGTATGCCCCAGTCAGGAGAACTGAAACAAAACCAGACTATTGAATTCGGGAATGCTCCTGAAGCAGTTCCTGCTGTCCAACCGCGAAGATTGGAAACATATCGGGTCATCGCCCGCTCCGACGAAATGGAAGTAAAGCAAAAAATTGAAAGCATCAGAGCTGAACTGAAAGCCCTGTCCCAATCCATAAAAAGCCTCCGTCAGGAAATTACGAAAACCGTTATGGAAGTTCCTGTTGATCCGGGCATCTATCACATGAACTTCTTTGACCACTTACGGAGTTACCTGGTCGCGATGAAGCAGGAAGTCGATGACAGCAGAACGTGGCTCATGGCATTCAATACCAAAAAAGCCAAAAAAGGGTATTGGGGCATGGTGAAAAAACACGGAACGAGTTTCGGCATGTCCAACGAACGGGCTATAGCAACTTCGGCCGGTTAACTTTCTTCAATTCGCTATTTTTCCTTATCTTAGGATATAATTATCTTTAACTTGCACTGGCCGGTTAGCTCAGTTGGTTAGAGCGCTGCATTCACACCTGCCCGACGCCAATGGACCTGTAGCTCAGCGGTAGAGCGTTCGATTCACATTCGAAAGGTCAGAGGTTCGAAACCTCTCAGGTCCACTGCTATGGCAGGCGGGTTGCAGAGGTCGGGGGTTCGAGACCCTCACCGGCCACAGGTACATTTTGTGGTAAAAAACTAGCTTCATAAGGACAGGCCTTGTGAAGCTAAAAATCATACCAATGCTTCCATATCTATTTCTCATCCTCCAAATTCTCTTTGCCGTCTTTTTTTTCTATCTCTGTATTGCATTTATCACCGGTGCGCCGTTTGTGCCATCAACTGATCCGGTGTCACGAACCATGATACAGCTTGCTCACATCAAAAAAGGAATGACTGTCTACGATCTTGGTTCGGGAAATGGAAAACTTCTCTTTCTTGCGGCGGAAAAAGACGCAGTAGCAATAGGATTAGAGATTAACCCATTCCTTGTCCTTCTTTCCAATCTGCGGGCGTATGTTTCCCCGTATCGGGAGAGAATAAAAACGTATTGGAAAAACCTCTGGAAAACCGATGTAAGGGGGGCAAACATAGTCTTTGTCTACCTTCTCCCATGGAAAATGGACAGACTGGAAAGAAAATTGAAAAAGGAATTAAAAAAAGGATCTCTGGTTGTCTCAAACAGTTTCATATTCCCAAACCTGACATGCGTGAGAAAAGATGAGAAAAACCATGTCTATGCATTCCGCATCTCCTAGCCCCATCCCCGCATACTTTAGCATGTTAACATGCTAAAGTAGCATTGAATATTGACAATAGAGGCAAAATGGTTATATTATATAATTACTTCAATTACTTCTCGCTTGCATGAGACCTCACCAACCTCAAAGAGAAGCGCAAAAATCAGCGAAATGATTGGAATGAAGTCACCAAAAATTGGATGGAACCGTCCTTGAGGAAATTGAGGACTCCAATACTATGGTGGCTTTTTTGTTGCTATAAGCTTTATCATAAGAGGAGGAAGTATGTCAAAAATATTAGACAAAAAATTACAGAAAATGTCTGAAAAAGAACTGCAGCTTTGGGCATTGCGCCATACGGCAGAACATGTCCTGCACACGGCACTGCAGAATCTTTATCCGGAACTGAAAAAAGCCATGGGTCCGGCAACGGCTGACGGGTTTTATCATGACTTCGACCCTTCTCCGCCAGCCGGCGGATCAGGGAATGTCTATAAAATTTCTGAAGAGGATTTTCCGAAGATCGAAAGAGAGATGCAACGGCTTATCGATGCAGACCTTCCGATGGTACAGAAATATATTTCCGGTGACGATGCACGGCAGATATTTCAAAACAATCCGTATAAGTTAGAATGGGTAGATGATATCCAGAAGCGGGGAGAGAAAATTTCCATTTACTCCATGGGAAATAAGGATGTCGATCTTTGCAGCGGGCCTCATATCAAATCAACAGGAGAAATAAAGGCGTTTAAATTATTATCTATTGCCGGCGCGTACTGGCACGGGGATGAAAAAAATAAAATGCTGACAAGAGTCTATGGCACCGCATTTCCAACACAAAAAGAACTGGACGACTATCTCTTCGGGTTAGAAGAAGCAAAAAAACGCGATCATCGCAAACTTGGACAGGAACTTGATCTGTTTTCCATAAGTCCACTCACAGGCCAAGGGCTTATACTTTGGCACCCACGGCTTTCGATAGTACGTAATGTTATTGAACAATTCTGGAGGGACGAGCACTATAAACGCGATTACCAGCTGGTATTTACACCACATATAGGAAGTGTCGATATGTTTGTGAAAAGCCGTCATTTATCCAAATATATTAATTATATGTTCCCGATCATGCTGCATGAGCATATTGAGGGTGAAAGTGCTCCGGACTACACAACAGACGAGGTCCTCAAGCCCATGAATTGTCCAAATCATATACAGATTTACAAAGCTCGTCCTCGAAGCTACCGAGAATTACCCATGCGTATAGGGGAGCTTGGGACGGTATACCGGTATGAACGCGCTGGAGTCCTCCACGGCATGACGCGTGTACGCGGCTTTACGCAGGATGACTCCCATATATTTTGCACACCCGACCAAGTGATTGGTGAGGTGAGAGAGGTCCTTAAAATTATGAAGGATTTTTATAAAATTTTTGGCTTTTCTGACTACCAAGCGTATATAGCAACAAGACCTGAAAAATATCTTGGTGGTGTAGATGCTTGGAATTTTGCCGAAGCATCTCTTAAAAAAGCTGCCAAAGAAGAAGGATTTTATTATAAAATTGACGAAGGAGCAGGCGTTTTCTACGGACCGAAAATTGATATGAAAGTGAAAGATTCTCTCGGTCGGGAATGGCAGCTGGGTACGGTTCAGTTTGATTTCAATCAACCAGATCATGCGGAGTCAACCGAACAGGACATCGATGAATTTTGGGCTCTTAAAACCTTCAAACAAAAATTCAAAACAAGAGAAAATTTGGCTCGATATATCAAACGTATTGGTCGAGGTTTCGATGTCACATACATCACTCGCGATGGCAAAGAAGAGCATTGCGTTATGATTCATCGTGTGGTACTGGGTTCAATGGAGCGCTTTTTCGGTATCCTGATTGAGCACTATGGAGGGGCATTCCCAACGTGGCTTAATCCGATCCAGGTCAGAATTTTACCAATTGCAGATCGGCATCTTCCGTATGCAAGAAAGATCTGCGAAACACTTAAAAAAGAAGGTATCCGGGTGGAACTTGATGATCGAAATGAAACCCTGAATGCAAAAATCAGAAAAGGACAACAGGATAAGGTTTCCTATTTACTGATAATCGGAGATAAAGAAATGACAGATAATACAATATCAGTGCGTGATCGATCGGGAAAAAACACAAATGGACTTAAAATCGATGATCTTATAAACGATATTCAGAACCGGATTAAAAATAAAATCATCTAGATATTGTAAAATAACAGTCCACTATTATACAATACCTTTATTATGGTATACCATATTGTCTTATTTACATTTTACGATAATGCAAGTCAGGAAAAAATCAAGGAATTAGCGGATGCGTTAGCGGTTTTATCCAAAAAAATTCCCGGAATCACTCATTATGTCTGGGGGCCGTCAGTCAGTATCGAGCATCTGGAAAAAGGGTATACACATGGATTTATCATGACATTTGAAAATGCACAAATGAGAGATACCTATGTACCGCACCCCTTGCATAAGGAATTGGTAAAAAAATTTGTTGATCCTATATGCGATAAGGGAATCGCCTTTGATATCGAAGAGTAATAATGAATAAACCGTTGTATCCAATAGTTCATGTCGTTACGAAAGACACGTTACCTCTTTACGGTCTGTATCTTAAAGCACAAAAAAAATCCAATCGAATAATCGTCCATATCCACGGTACGTCAGGTAATTTTTATGGCAATACGTTTTATCCATACATTGCTGATGTTGCGTATAAAAATAATTTTTCTTATCTGCAAACAAATAACCGTGGATACGGAAATTTTGAATATGAGCCCGGTGAAGTTCCTCATGGAGCTGCTCTGGAATTATTTGAAGACTCCGTTATGGACTTGGACGCTTGGTTAGAATTCTGTGTTAGCAACGATTTGAATGAAATCATATTGGAATCCCATAGTTTTGGAAACGAGAAAGTAATTTATTATGTAAACAAAGGGAAGTATCGGAAAAATATAATCGGTGTCATTCTTTTGGGATTTAATGACAGTGTGGGCACACAACAGCGATATGAGAAAAAAATCAGGAAAAATTATTTTACTGAAGCAAAAGAATTAGTCAACACAGGGAAGGGACTTTCCTTTTTATCGGATATATTTGGTGGCATTGCCGGAGAAGCGCCATTAAGCGCCAGAAGTTATTTGAATTTTTACTCACCCGGATCGGAATTATCAAAGACTATGCCGCTTCGATTAGGGAAAAAACTACTGATGTATAGCAGGATAAAAGTGCCAATTTTAGCCGTGATAGGTGATAATGAAGAAGGTGAATACACAATAATACCAATAAAAGAAGCTATGGCTCTCATGAAAAAGGAAAATCCGCTGACTGTTGCTCACCAGATAAAAAATTGTGATCATGGTTTTCATGGAAAAGAAAAAGAGTTAGCTGATTTGATAGATACATTTTTAAAAAAGAATTACAAATGAATCACGAAAATTTACTCGCGCTTTACAAAAAGCCAATCTTTTGGGTATAATACCAATAAGAACCGGAAGTATCTCTTGTGCAAACACAGTCAACATTCCACTATCGCATTAATTATCAAATCACGAGCCCCCAGCTCCGGCTCCTAGATGAAGAGGGAAAGCAAATTGGTATTGTCTCCAAACTGGAAGCCTTGCAGAAAGCAAAAGAATTGGATCTCGACGTTGTAGAGATCGCTCCGAACGCCAAACCGCCGGTTGCTAAACTTATAGACGTAAAAAAATTCAAGTATCAGGAGCAAAAAAAAGAGCGGGAAAGCAAAAAAACCCAGAAAAATGTCGGAGTGAAAGAAATCCGGCTTCGTCCGTTTATCGGAACCCATGATTTTGACACACGGGTAGCCCAGGCAAAAGACTTCCTGAAAGACGGAAATCAGGTGAAAATCAATGTGTTTTTCAGAGGCAGGGAGATTACCAGAAAAGAATTTGGATATAATATCATAAAGCGGTTCATTGCTAGCCTTGAGTCGGTAAAAGTTGTGAAAGAACCTCACATGGAAGGCAAAGCTCTCGTCACCATGCTCGTACCGGAGAAAAAATAACTTCGCTAACGCTCGAATTTTCAATTTTCAATTATCAATTTCCAATAATCCCGCTTTTGGCGGGACGGAGTTTAAGACATTGTGATTTGGGATTTATTTGAAATTTGGAATTTGTAATTTGAAAATTTCAACTATATTTACTGAAGTTCGCCGTCTATAAATGAACGTTGCAGATAAGCCTGCTAACCGAGTATAATACTGAGGTATGCCGAAAATGAAAACTCGGAAAATAGTCTCAAAACGCTTCAAAATCACCAGTACCGGTAAAGTGATGCATGGCGTGCAGGGAGCAAGGCATTTACGGAGAAATAAAACGAAATCCAGGCAAAGAAGACAGGATAAGATGATGGAATTAAAGACGAATAGACACAGCAGGAATATAAGAACAATGTTACAAAAATAAAGTTATATGAGAGTAAAACGGGGTGTCACCAGTCACGCAAAGCACAAAAAAATCTTTCAGGCAAATAAGGGCTACCGGATGACCAAACGGAGGCTTATACGTGTAGCCAAGGAGGCGTATCTTCACGCAGGAGAATACGCGTTTGCAGGACGACGGAACAAAAAACGGGATTTTCGTCAAGCATGGATTGTCAGAATTTCCGAAGCAGTCAAAAAACAGGGGATAAATTACAGCACATTCATAAAAAACCTTAAGAATGCAAAAATTACTCTTGACAGGAAAATTCTTGCAATTTTGGTTCTGGACCATCCAGCTGTCTTCCAGGCAATTGTTGACAAAGTAAAATCATTTAAGTAAGATGAATTTCATGGATGATAAAAAACGTGCCCAATTTGATAAAGAATTTGAAAAATTGAAGAAAAAAGCAGAGAGAAAAGAAAGAAAAAATGCACTGTATAAACCGGTAACAACTCTCTATTTTGAAAAGGCACTATATAATTCGCTGAGAGCATTAGAAATACGATTTGAAAAGAAATTTGCAACAGATGAAGAACTTAAAGAAATCGAAAATAAAATAGACGGATTACACAATAAGTTTGATATATTATTTGAAAAATTGGATTGGTTTACAGGGAAATATACAAAACTTGAAGAAGAGCAAACAATTATTGGCAGTAAAGTTGTTGATCATGGTGAACGGATCGAAACAATGGAAAAAAAGGTTGGAATATATGCAAGTTAATAAAAATAATCAATTTTTTGCATGTTTTAGAACCTCGCAAAGCGGGGATTCTTTGGATGCATAAAAATCGACAAAAATAAGCAACCAGCGAACCCCGCAAGAAGCGGGGTTTTTGATGGTAGAGTTGCTGATTCGCCTATCGGCGAAGAGGCGTACTCTCCCACATCCGCCAAATATCGCTCTTCGAGCCGTCTACGAATAGTAGTGAAAAGGCGAGAAGAAAGATATGGCGGAGTGCTATATGTAATATAAATATTTTACAGTTGAATGATTGAACTATGAAACAGTACAATAAATCTATGTCTGATACTAACGAAAATAAAACAATACCGACGGATCAGCTCGTGAGTCTTCTTCTTGCGCTCAAAGAAGATGCCCAGCATCAAATCGATGAATCTGACGCTTCCTATGAGGAAATTCGGCAATTATTTTTCGGTAAGGAAAGCGAGTTGACACACCTCACTCAGTTCATGCGTTTCGTCCCCAAAGAAGATAAACAGCGGGTCGGCATTGTCTTAAATCAGGTAAAACAGTCTCTCGAAGCACTCCTTTCAAAAAAAGCCAAAGAATCCGGTATCGTTAATGAGGATTGGATGGATGTGACAGCTCCGGGTATACGCCCCCCTGTTGGACACCTGCATATCGTCACCCAGGCAATTGAGGAAATTACGGAAATTTTTAATAAACTCGGATTTACCCGTGTCAGGCACCCGGAAGTGGATTGGGATTGGTACGCGTTTGAGGCACTCAACATGCCGAAGAATCATCCTGCTCGGGATGAGTGGGAGACGTTTTTAATCAATCACACACCGGGTGTGAAAGAAGTCCACACACCCGGTGTGCGAAATATAGTTCTTACTCCCCATACCAGCAACGGTCAGGTACGGGAGATGGAAAAAGGCATTTTACCAATCAGGATGATTAACATTGCCAAGTGCTACAGGCGTCAGATTGATGTTTCCCATACCCCAATGTTTCATCAGTTTGAAGGACTCTATATTGACAAAAATGTATCAATCGGACACCTGAAAGGAGTTCTCGATTATTTTGCTAAGGCGTTTTTTGGTCCGGATCGGAAAACCCGCATCCGCCCGTTTCATTTTCAATTCACAGAACCTTCATTTGAAGTGGACATTTCCTGCGGAATTTGCAATGGTAAGGGTTGCCGGCTCTGCAAGGAAGGGTGGCTGGAACTCGGAGGAGCAGGCATGGTGCACCCGGTAGTTTTAGCCAATGGTCGCATCGATACAACATTCTATAACGGGTTTGCGTTCGGATGGGGAGTGGAACGATGTTTTATGATGAAATCCGGCACTCAACTTGATGACATCCGGGTGTTATACGGAAATGATGTGAGATTTTTAGAACAATTTTGAAAAAGCACGAAACACGAAATACGAAACAAACTCAAAAAGTTTAATATTTAAATTTTAAGTATTTAATATTGTTTCGGATTTCGATATTCGAATTTCGAATTTACTTAATATGAATATCTTAGTACCCGATTCCTGGCTTAGGGACTATCTCAAAACCAAAGCAACTCCAAAGCAAATAAGGGGGTATCTTTCTTTGTGTGGTCCGTCTGTGGAAAGAATCAATACAGTAAATAAGGAAATTGTCTATGACATCGAAGTAACCAGCAATAGACCGGACATGATGTCAGTATCCGGTATTGCCCGGGAAGCGTCTGTCATCTTACCGCGATTCGGTATCAAGGCAGAATTCGTAAATGATCCGTATATGATTCAAAAATCATTTTTCAAATCCGGTTCGAAATTTTCATTATCCATAACAACGGACGTTCAGTTAAATCCGCGTTTCACTGCAATTGTTATTGACAAAATAAAAAACAAGCCGTCTCCTCCGTGGATGCAAAAATGGCTGACCTTCTCCGGTATGCGGCCGATTAACAGCGTCGTAGATATCACGAATTATTTGATGAAGGCATTCGGACAACCGGTTCATGCGTTTGATTACGACCAAATTCTTACCAATAACAAAGGCATTCCAACTATGATTCTTCGGGCTTCAAAAAAAAGAGAACGAATAACAACATTGGACGGAAAAATGCATACTCTCCCGGGAGATGACATAGTTATTGAGGATGGATCAGGCCGGCTTATTGATCTCTGCGGCATAATGGGCGGAGGAGTTTCCCATATAACGGAAAAAACGACACGCATGGTTTTGTTTGTCCAGACGTATGACCCTTCACATATACGAAAAACCTCCATGGCGCTTGCCCACCGAACCGAAGCAGCTTCGCTTTTTGAAAAGGGAATAGATACAGAACTTGTGATGCCAACGATCTTAAAAGGAATTGAGCTTCTCACAAAACTGACCGGCGGCGTTGTTGCAAGTAAACTCTACGATATCTATCCAAAGCCTTTTGAGCCGTACACTGTTTGGGTATCCCGGAAAAAAATCAATACCTATATGGGATTTGACCTTACTGACAATGAAATTAAACGAACGCTCACTCCGCTTGGGTTTACCCCGACAATCTCCAAAGATTCGGTAACGGTCACGGTGCCGAGCTTCCGAAAAGATATAACAATTGACGTTGACATTATTGAGGAAATCGCTCGCATTTACGGATATCATAATATTAAAACTAAACTTCCTGATACCGAGCCTCCGGTGGTATTTGAAGACCCGATCCTCAAAGAAGAGCTTGTTATCAAACACGCACTAAAAGGTTGGGGATATACGGAACTAGTCACCTATTCCATGGTTTCCGAAGAACTCATGGATGTATTCGGATTTTCAAAAGAAAAAGTCTATACCATCAGCAATCCCTTAACATCCGAATGGATCTATATGCGGCCGTCGCTTCTCCCAAGCATGCTTTTGACGATTCGTCAAAACCTTCCGTATCGGGAGTACCTGTCATTATTTGAACTTTCTATGATTTATAGATATCGGAAAAATGATATCCCGGAGGAACACCCGATGCTTATCGTTGGTATTACCGGAAATGAATTTTATACATTGAAAGGTGCAGCCGAAGCATTGTTTGATTCATACGGTATTCCTTTTCCGAAAGACGAAGGACCAATTCCGAAATGGTACATGATCGACCGTTGTTTGTCTTTAGGGGAATATGGATTCGTCGGCGAAGTTTCTCATGATGTATTAACAGCCATGGGAATTTCAAAACCCGTAACGATTCTCGAGTTGGATTTCTTAAAGCTTCATATGCATAAAGTGCAGACAAAACAATATGCACCGATTCCCAAATATCCGGCAAGCTATGAAGATATTGCTCTTGTAGTCCCTGAAAAAACGCTTATCGGTCCCATGATCAGTGATATCCGATCCATGCATCCTCTCATTTCTGAAGTAACACTCCTTGACCGGTATCAAAATACCAGAACATTCCATATCGTATATCAAAGCAGTGAAAAAAATCTTACTGCTGATGACATTCAACCGATCCGGGAAAAAATCCTTCGTATGGTTTCCTCAAAATACCAGGTAACGCTCAAAACCGTTTAAGGAATTGGTGTGGGAGTAGGAGACGGGGTATTGGTTGGAGTATCTACCGGCAAAGGGGTCGGCGTGCCGTAGGGCTGGTTGACTCCTATTGCGATCTCCCGTTCTGTCGTGTTTCCTTTGTCATCCTCTGCTCTTACCCGTATTGTATGGAGACCGTTTGACAGAGAAAAATTGTCTGATATCGTTTTTCCGTTTGACTCTTTTTTTTTGTCTCCGTCAATAAATATTTCCATCTTTGTAATAGTTCCGACAGATGTACCTTCAGCAGAGACAGTAACGCTGTTATTGTTCACTTGTGATCTATCGGACGGTTCTTTAATAATGACCGTTATTGTGTCGTCTCCTTCATACGTTTCTCTGGGGGGTTTCAGTTTGCTATCCGACTGACCGTTCAGCCAGGCATCAATTCCTTCCTGCCACCGGTTTTTCCCGTCTGTAGAAACCGGATCCTGCTCCTTAAACACAATATACTGCTTTGTTTCATAATCACCTTTGGCAATTTCTACGGCGTTTGCCAGTTTATTTCCGTCTTTTTTTGAAATCTTTAGATTTTGGTAAATAGAGGACGGAGTATTGGGTTCCGTACCTTTGATGTAATACTCTTTTCGCTTGGGCATACCGTCAACCGGTGTTCCTGAGCCAAATGCGTCAATTTCCATTTCTATGATATTTTCCGGTTTGACAAACGGTTCATCTTTTTTATCTTTCAGAATTTCCCGGATAATCCGGTTCCAGATGGGAGCAGCACCCGTTACGCCTGATGCTAAGGTGGGATTCATAGGGGAATTGTCATTGTTTCCTACCCACACACCGACAACGAAAGAAGGAGTGTAGCCGATCGTCCAATTATCGCGTTTGTCATCGGTAGTTCCAGTTTTGACCGCAACTGATTTATCAGCAATAAAAAGATATGACCGTTCGCCGAATATTTCTTTCCGGGCGCTGTTGTCTGAAAGAATGCTGGAAATAAGAAATGATACATCTTCCGAAAGAACGCGTTTGGCTGATGTCGGAAGCTGTTCAAACAGTACTTTCCTTTTTGCATCTTCCACCTTGAGAAGCGCTTTCGGCTCCTGTTTTACGCCTCCGGTCCCAAATATTCCATATGCACTGGTGATGTCCAGAAGTGTCACTTCTCCTCCTCCTAATGTCAGAGAGAGCCCGATCCGTTTCATGTTTTCATCATTGGGCTCCAGAGACGTCATGCCCATGTCATTTGCTGTTCTGAGGATATCCCGGATCCCTACCAACGCACTCACTTTCACGGCAATCGTATTGATGGAGTTGGCAAGAGCGTACCGCAGCTGCATCGGCCCTCTGTATTTCAGATCGTAATTTTTTGGATTGTATTCAGGTTTTTTCGGATCCCCCGAAGGGTACTTGGTCTCAACGTCCAGAAGGACAGTTGAGGCCGTATAGCCCTTTTTGAAGGCCGCGGCATAAGAAAACGGCTTCATAGCCGATCCCGGCTGCCGGATCCCTTGGGTTACGACGTTAAACTTAAGGCCTGCAGCGTCCGTTGCCGTGTAATCCTTGGATCCGACCATGGCCAAAATCTCTCCGGTTTTGGGGTCAATAACAACAGCCGCACCGTTACTTGCTTTAAGATTTTTGATTTTATCAACTTCTTCTTTTACTATTGCCTCTGCCTTCTCCTGAAGTTTTAAATCTAATGTCGTTGTGACCCGCAGTCCTCCGGCGTTGACTGTTTTTTCACCGAATTTTTCAACGAGAATATCTTTTATATAGGCAACAAAATGCGGTGCTTTGAGCCCTATATCTCCTTTGACAAAGTTCGCCTGATCCAATTTTCCCTTTTCGTCAATTTCCTCTTTAAAATTGATGTAGCCGTCTTCCCGCATTCTTCGCAAAACCTGTTGAGCGCGCGGTATATATGCGTCTTCATCGTTTCCGAAAGGAGAATAGTATGATGGGGATTGCGGTAATCCGGCTAATATGACGCATTCAGTGCGGGACAGTTCTTTTGCGTGTTTATCAAAGTAATACTTCGCAGCTGCTTCCAGTCCTACTGCCGTTCCGCCGTACGGAGCCTCATTGAGGTACATCTGCAGAATTTCATCCTTACTGTATTTCCTTTCTATCTGAATTGCCAATACGGCCTCTTTCATCTTCCGGGGCAATGTCCGTTCCTGGGACAGAAGAACGTTTTTAACCAACTGCTGTGTTAATGTTGACCCTCCCTGAAAATTATGGAAAATAAAAATATTTACTATTGCCCGAAAAATACCCTGTGAGGATAATCCCTGATGTTTGTAGAAATTTTTGTCTTCTATGGCAATTGTTGCCTCCCTGCAGTCTTTTGGAATATCGTCAAAAGAAACCGGAATTCTGTTTTGGTCCTCAAAAATATCATAAATCGTCTCACCGGTTCTGTCTAAAATAACCGTGGATAATCCCTCGACCCGCCTGACTTTATCCGGCCTCGGGAGATCCTTGGCATACCACGCAAAAAGAATGCCAACTCCGAGAATACCGGCAACGATGAGAAAGAAAAGAACTGTTATTGCCAATCGAAGCCTATGCAGCCGTTTCTCCTTCCGCCAAAAACTTCCCCGCAGTGTCCGGTCCCAGTAGTATTCCTGCATAACACCTATTGTACTGTACTATTTACCCTCTTGACAAACTGTCTTATAGTTTGATATAGTTTGTCTACAATTTAATAGGAAAAGCAATAACGGAGATGAAGTAGGGATAGAATTGTGACAGGAGAAAGCAATCGGCTGATGAAAGATTGCCGTAAATTCTCGCCTCGAAATACCCTCCATCAGCTGAAAGACTGAAAAAATAAAAGTAAGTCGATCCGGGTAAGCCCGTAAAAGCAGAATGTGAATGTCGCTTTAAGTGGAGTTCACAAATGAGGCTAAGGTAGAAGTCGGTCTCTTGACCGATTTTTTTGTAGAATCAAGATATTCCACTTTAGCATGTTAACATGCTAAAGTATGCCTTAGCAAAACAAGGTGGTACCGCCCTTTCTTGAAAGAGCCCTTGTAAGTTTCCAACGTATTGTTGGGGATTTACAAGGGCTTTTTTTAATGGCCCGAAAGGGGGTGAATAATATATGCACAGATGTGAACATCTTAGAAATGGTAATTGTTCGGCTATACATACTATATTTCATAGAGAAGGCGGAGAAGTACTTACTTTTGTTCCATCATTTGGAATACCAAAATCGTGGGCAGATGAAGGCACTCTACGAACTCATTGGTCAGCCCGTTGTGTTGCAACCAATGATTTTGCAGCACAGTCTCGATGTAGTGATTTTAAAGCACTAATAGATGAAGAAGGAATACATCGAACTCTTTTTGAAATAGATACAAACAAAAAACCGATTGAGGTAGAAAAAGAAAATATTCGGCTTTTTATTGCATCTCTTAATTCTTTATTACCTTTACAAAATGATAACGAGGTAAAAGAATTATCAGATATTGTTAAAGAAGATGCCGAGAACCAACCCAAGAAAAGTATTTTTAGAGAATTGTTCAAAAATCGAGTTTTGTTTAAGAAACGATAATAATCATTCTTGCCCAAAAGAAGGTTAAGGAACCAGCCTTCCGATGGGCAAACAAATAGTATGAAAACAGTTGGAATTATCGGAGGATTTGGCCCGGAAGCGACTGTATTGTTCTACAAAGAACTCATACAGGAATGTCGTCATGCAGGCCTAAAGCATCAACCGCATCTTGTCGTGTGGAATGTTCCTGTACCGAAAAAGCTTGAAACCGATTTATTGATTAAAAATACATCTGTTAAGGAATGTATTCCTTTACTGACCGATGCGGCGATTAATCTTGAACGGATAGGCGCTGATTTTATTATCTTGCCGTGCAATACACTGCACATCCTTACTCCATTCATCAGAAAATCTATAACAATTCCATTCCTAAGCATTATCGACACTACTATTATGCATCTACATAACAATATGATAAAAAGAATCGGGTTGTTGGGTACATCAATGACTGTCAAACATAATCTGTTTGCCAAAGCGGATCAAGCTATCGAGTTTGTTATACCATCACCTATGCTTCAAAAAATAATTGATTGTGCACTCTATGAATTTGTTTCAACCGGTAACTCAACGCCGTTAAAAAAAAATTAAAATCCGCTCAACAGATGTTTCGAAAAAAAAGCGTATCGGATGTTTTAGTTGCGTGTACCGATTTTCATGGAATTGTGAATAAAAGTTCAAATATAACCATTCACGATACACTATCAATTCTTATTCGGGATACAATAAAGAACATAGTAGGAACACAAAAGTAGATATGATATAGTAAAATAAACTCTATGGATACTGTTGAAGAACTATTAACCAGAGGTATTGAAAATATTATTCCCAACAAAGAGAAGTTACGGGAGCTTTTGGCCGGCGGGAAAAAACTGAATATTTATCTGGGCATTGACCCCACAGCGACAACTATCCATCTTGGCCATGCAGTACCATTGCGAAAACTCCAGAAATTTGCAGAACTAGGCCATCACGTCACGTTTCTTATCGGTGACTTTACCGCCCTTATCGGCGATACATCGGATAAAGACAGCGAGCGTCCGCAGTTAACGAGCAAGCAAATTGAACAAAACTTCCAAACGTACAAGTCGCAAGCGGAAAAACTATTGGATTTTTCAAAAATAACCGTTCGCCATAACAGTGAATGGTTATCCAAGCTTTCGTATGCGAAAATCATCGAGATTATGCAGCATTTTTCCGCCGGTGATTTTTTTAACAGGGAACTCATTAGAAAACGGTTAAGTGAGAGTAAACACGTCGGACTTCATGAAATCATGTACCCGGTCATGCAGGGATATGACAGCTACTTCATGGATACTGACATACAACTCGGAGGAACAGACCAAACGTTCAATATGCAGGCAGGACGAATCCTTCAGAAGGATCTCAGGAATAAAGAGTCATTCATCATCGCAAACGGTTTTCTTACCGGAACCGACGGACGGAAAATGAGTAAAACCTGGAACAACGCTATCTGGCTGACAGATAAACCAAATGATATGTTCGGCAAAATCATGTCTATTCAAGATACGTTGCTTGAGGAATATTTCCTGCTTGCAACAAACGTACCAATTGGAAAGATTGAGGAAGTTAAAAAACGTTTGAGTGACGGAGAAAATCCGATGGTTCTTAAAAAAGAACTTGCCCGCACAATTGTCAAAGAACTCCATGGAGAGGAACAAGCAAACGAGGCTCAACAATCATTTGAGGCGACATTTCAGAAACAAAAAGAGCCCTCAAAAGATATGGTAACAATATTCCATACTGACAAAGATACGGTAGATATTGTTTCCGTCTTAGTAGAATCCGGTTTATGTAAAAGTCATTCAGAAGCAAGGCGGTTAATTGTTCAAAAGGGGATTGATGAAGAATCAATCTGCATGGACAATACTATTGTTAAGGTTGAAAATGATAGAATATATAAGATCGGTAAAAAAAGATTTCTCAAAATACAGAAAGGGGCGATATGACCGGGTAGTGAAACTTCAGAAGATTATATTCTTTTATGTATATGTCTTGTATAGCCTTAAAAATAGAAATCTATACATTGGTTCAACTAACAACCTTATTCGAAGAGTAAAAGAACATAATCTTGGACTAAATAAATCGACTAAATCATATAAACCGTGGAAACTTATTTATTATGAAGCAAGCCTTCATGAACAAGATGCAAAACGCAGAGAGTATTATCTCAAAACAAGTCAAGGAGGAAGACTTCTCAAGCGCAGATTGAAAGAATATCTATTCTCTCTGCGTTTTGCCTGAAGTTCTACTACCCGGATGAATTTCTTTCGAAAACACGAAAAATTTTGGAAAGTGATTGTTGTCATCGCATCCCTCGCGCTTATCGCTACGTCGTTTGTTCCGCTTCTCTATATCCGTTAAAAACGTGCATTCCAATCCAATCCAATCCATTTGACGAAAATAAATAACCGCCGTACAATATCTGTAGTATGCAAAATTTTACTGTCCTATTCCAAAGCGAACCTGAAGGCGGATTTACCGCCATTGTTCCGGCGCTTCCCGGATGCGTTACCTATGGAAAAAATGTAGAGGAAGCAAAAAGGATGGCCGTTGATGCGATAGAAGGGTATATCGCCAGTTTACACAAACATAATGAACCGGTTCCTTCAAGCGGAGAAACGTTCATCGGCAATGTTCAGCTGTCAACTGTAAAAAGTCAATCAATCCATGCCTAAACTCCCGATACTTACTCCGAAACAACTGATTCAAAAACTGAAACGGATCGGCTTTATAAACGATCATCAAACAGGAAGCCATATTATCATGTACCACAAACGAACAAAAAACCGGGCTGTCATCCCGTATCATCTCAAAACAATTCCAAAAGGAACATTACTCTCTCTTCTTCATGAAGCAGGCCTTGCAAAAGAAGATATTTGTAATTGCTAATCTCATTACATTGCAAAGCTGCGCTTTACAGAAGAATGTCATCCCGCACTTGATGCGGGATCTTAATCCGCATATAGTGAAAGAATGGATTCCGGCTCATTGGCCGGAATGACAATGAAACATGAATCTCCGGCTTGATACGTCTATCCAATATGTTCTCCGCGTCGGCCCTGTGATGGCTAAGCGTCTGGAAAAACTCGGAGTACGTACGGTCCGCGATCTTTTGTTCTATGTACCGTTCCGATATAACGATTTTTCCCGTATCGTACCTGTCAGTCATGTTGTCCCCGGAACAACCGTCACTGTTGAAGGTGTTGTGCATTCAATCCGGAATATTTTCACCAAAACCGGAAAAAAATTGCAGGAAGCCGTAATCAGCGATACAAGCGGACTTTTAAACGTCATCTGGTTTAATCAAATCTATCTACCTAAAATCATTCACGAAGGCGACCGAATATCTCTCTCTGGACCGATTGGATTTTTCGGCAATAAACTGGTGATGGAATCGCCCTCGTATGAAATACTGGGAAGTGATGAGCAGGAACTACTCCACACCGGTAGGTTTGTTCCTGTGTATCCGGAAACTGCCGGAGTGTCTTCAAAATGGATCAGGGGAAGAATTGCATACCTTCTCTCCATACAGCGGACACTCCTTACGGAATTCATACCCCGGACAATTTTGCAGGAACACCAACTTGTGGGCATATACGAGGCGTTATCAAATGTCCATTTTCCCACAAGCCTATCACAGGCAGAAGTGGGGAGGCGCAGGCTTGCGTTTGACGAGTTATTTTTTCTTCAGCTCACTTCAACTATCAGAAAAAAGGAGTGGGAAGCTAGCCAAAAAGCGCCGACATTCCATGTCTATGAGGAGGATGTAAAGGAATTCGTCAGTAACCTTCCGTTCGTTCTAACGGATGACCAGCAAAAAGCAGTCCTTCATATATGTGCTGATGTCAAAAGGACATACCCGATGAACAGGCTTTTGGAAGGGGATGTGGGAAGCGGAAAAACCGTTGTTGCTGCATATGCAATATATATGGCATGGAAAAACGGATATTCATCAGTTCTCATGGCTCCGACTCAAATTCTGGCCCAACAGCACTACCAAACTATTTCTCAATTATTAAGCCCTTTTGGAATCCATGTTGAACTTGTTATGGGAGGGAAATCTACTAATATTAAAAATAAAATATCAAATATAAAAAATACAACACCAGCAATGAAACAATGTAACAATCTTTCGACTTCGCTCAGGACAAGTGAAACAATTTCCATATTCATCGGCACCCATGCATTACTCCAGGAAAAAGTTGAATTTACCAACGTCGGTTTGGTCGTCATAGATGAACAGCAGAGATTCGGTGTTACCCAGCGCTCGGTTATCCGAAAAAAGGGCGCAGCGTCACCAGGTACCAGCCGGCACCTGGCTTCGCTCACCCCCCATTTTCTCACCATGACAGCTACGCCGATTCCCCGAACGCTTGCCCTTACCGTCTATGGAAATTTAGATCTTTCCGTTTTAACAGAAATGCCCAAAGGCAGAACTCCGATAAAAACATGGGTTGTTCCTCAGGAAAAGCGGGCAAGTGCCTACGAATGGATTCGAAAAGAATTGAAACATCATGACAACCGCATGTTTCTGGTCTGTCCGTTTATCGAAGAATCGGAAACCATAACCACCGTAAAAGCCGTAAAAAAGGAATTTGAACGTCTCAAGTCTGATGTATTCCCTGATATTCCGCTCGGACTCCTGCACGGGAAATTAAAAGCAAAAGACAAAACAACAGTGCTGGACGCGTTTCGGAACGGGAAGACCAAAATCCTTGTCACCACTCCGGTAGTGGAAGTGGGAATTGATATCAGGGAAGCTTCCATTATGCTTATCGAAGGATCCGAACGGTTCGGACTATCGCAACTTCACCAGCTTAGAGGCAGGGTCGGACGGGGAGACCTCATCTCGTACTGTCTTTTGTTTACCGAAAGTACGGATGGAAAAACCATTGAACGCCTGAAGATTCTGGAAAAAGTAAAAAACGGACCGGAACTTGCTGAATCTGATCTTGCAATACGCGGAGAAGGTGATGTTTTCGGAGTGAGGCAGCATGGTCTACCACCGCTTACATTGGCATCTCTTAAAGACAGGGAACTCGTGGAGGAAACTCAGCAGGCGGTGAAAGATATCGTCAATCACGATCCGGAGCTAACACAATTTCCTCACTTGAGAGAACAGGCAGAAAAAGGTACAATAGATAAAGGAATACAAGATTAAATCCGAAGCACGAAATACGAAATACGAAACAAATTCAAAAGGTTTAATATTTAAATTTTAAGTATTTATTATTGTTTCGAATTTTGATATTCGAATTTCGAATTTTATTAGAATATATGGCTCCATTACCGAAACGAAGACACAGTACCAGGCGGGGAGGAAAACGAAAAGCCGCTATCAAGCTCTCTCTTTTGGGTTTGGTCGTATGTAAAAATTGTAAAGCACTGATTCTTCCCCATCGAATCTGTACAACCTGCGGATATTACAACGGGAAACCCGTCATTATAAAGCGTGAAAAAAAGAAAAAGAAAGAATGAAAACATCCTCAGATCCCCGACATCAAAAACGAATTGACCGGATGGAAGCACTTTTTGCGTACGAATTCCAAAATATAGACGGAAATGGCCAAATCCAACCAATCATTGACCATATTGATACAATCGACAAAAAAATTATCGAAATTGCTCCTGAATGGCCGATTGATAAAATTGCAAAAATAGATCTGGCCATCCTTAGACTGGCCGTGTATGAACTGACCATTAAAAAAGAAGCACCGGTTAAAGTTATAATAGATGAGGCAGTGGAACTTGCGAAAACCTATGGAGGAGAAGGGAGCGCGAAGTTCGTAAACGGAGCGCTGGGAACACTCATTAAATAATTTTCAAATTACAAATTCCAATTTTCAAAAAAATTACAATTCACAAAGTTTCAAACATATTCAGCCCAAAGGCTGACTATTGAAAATTGATGTTTGAAAATTGAAAATTTGAGAGGATGCGTATGGATTTTAAAAAACTTCAGGACACAATAGGTGTAACATTCAAGGATCAAAACTTATTACGTCAGGCCTTCTACCACCGTTCGTACCTCAACGAAGCCAAACATATCAGGGAATCTAACGAGCGGTTGGAATTTTTAGGAGACGCGATTCTTTCGTTTTTAACATCGGAATTTCTCTATAAAGAGTATCCCCAATACCCCGAGGGTACGCTTACAAACATACGAAGCAGTGTTGTTAAAACACAGAGCTTAGGAGCAGCTGCAAAAACCCTCGGATTCGGAGAACTTCTGTTTTTAAGTAAAGGCGAGGAAGAAGGAGGGGGACGGAAAAATATATCCCTTTTAGCTGACAGCTTTGAAGCGTTTCTGGGAGCATTATATTTGGATCAGGGACTTGATGCTGCTCTGACATTTCTTAAAAACCATCTCTTTGGAACTATACGTTCTATTATCAAAAACAAATCCTATGTTGATTTTAAAAGTTACCTTCAGGAACTCATCCAGGAAACGGATAAAATTTCCCCCAGTTACGAAGTTGTGAAAGCTGAGGGGCCGGACCATGACCGGACATTCTGGATCGAAGTGATGATCGGAAAAAAGAAACTTGGGATCGGAATCGGGAAATCAAAGCAGGAGGGAGAGCAACAGGCTGCCAAAAACGCGCTTGAGAAGATGGGGAAAATATGATAAGATAGTTGAAATGAGATATGCCAGGTAGTGAAGTTTCGACACGCTTTTTTATCTTTGCTCGTCGATTATTCGTACCTCGGAAATTGGTAGTAAATATATTTATGAAAGGAAATTGAGATTTCGAAAGCGTGAAAGCAAAGGTCGAAACTCTACTACCTGGTATGGTTAAAATCAGACTTACTCAAACAGGAAAACGGAACGCAAAAAAATACCGTATTATTGCCATTGAAGAGGGCAAACGGAGAGATGGCCAAGCCATCGAAATTCTTGGATACTACAATCCTCTCGTCAAACCAGCTCAGATTTCCCTTAAAAAAGACCGTATCGATTATTGGGTGTCGGTAGGGGCCGTTATTACCGACAGCGTAAAGGGGTTGATGAAAAAATAATGAAAGAGACGTTGCTTTACATTCTTCAGCACATCGTTGATCACCCTGATGATATCGTTATTGATGAGGTAATTGAGGGCGACCGGACGATCTACGTCATTCACGCCAATCCTGAGGATATGGGGAAAATCATCGGGAAAAAGGGCCGGATCATTATGGCGATTCGGGATCTTATAAAAATCATTGCTACCAAACAAAAAATATTTGCGGATGTTGAGGTAGCGGAAAGCACCCCCATGGACAAATCCGACAAATCTGATACATCCACAATCTAGTCATTCCCGCGCCCGCCTGCATCAGCTATGCTGAAAGCATTGCGGGCAGGAAAGCGGGAATCTAGGTTTTTCAATAATCGGACGGGATCCCGGATCAAGTCCGGGATGACATAAGATATGCACATCACGATCCTCACTCTCTTTCCTAACATGTTTGAAGGTCCTTTTGCTTCTTCGATTATCAGCCGCGCCATAAAACAAAAAATAATAACTATTCAATACATCAATATCAGAGATTTTTCTCAGGATAAATATAAAACCGTGGATGAACATCCGTACGGCGGGGGAGCGGGTATGGTGATGAAAGTGGATGTTGCGGACCGGGCAATTGCCTATGCAAAATCGCAATATCCAAAAAAAAAGTCATGCGTTGTCCTATTGGATCCGCAGGGAAAACAATATAAACAGGCTGATGCTCAGATTCTTTCCGGGTATGAACACTTGATTTTCTTTTGTGCTCATTATGAAGGAATAGACGAAAGGATCCGGACGTTCGTAGATGTAGAGTATTCAATCGGCGATTACATCCTGACAGGAGGAGAAATTCCTGCGATGGTATTGGTTGACAGCATTGTACGCCTCATTCCCGGAGTTCTTGGAAAACCGGAAAGCCCTAAAAACGAATCATTTTCAGATCCGAACCTTCTGGAGGGCCCTCAGTACACAAATCCTCAATCGTATAACGGAATGAACGTTCCAACCATACTTCTCTCCGGTAACCACAAAAAAATTGAGGAGTGGAAAAAAGAAGAAGCTATTAAAACAACAACGCTCCGCCGAAGCGACCTTGGACACATCATTACTCCAGATATTTCTTAGCTAACCTGATTGATTCATCCGAAAGAAATGTTTTTACCTCTTCCCAGGAAAAAGAGTGAATCATTTTCGGCATTTCATCGCTCTCTGCATCATCAAAATAACCCATAGCACGGATAATCGCATATCGATTATTCCCTAAATTACCGAATTTTTTCTCATAGAAATCAAAAAGTTCCTCAAACCGATATTTTTGTGAGATGACATAAAGATCAACGTAATCACGCTTTGTTGCTCTTCCTGTTATAGCGGTTAATTTCATAGCAGCAATATCCGCAACTGATGCGACCCGTATGTTCTGATACAGAGTAAATTCACCGATCATCGGGTAGGTATAGCGGAAAATACTGAACTTTATATTATTAAAAATCCCCAGTACCGTATGGGGGGGTTCAAGTAATGTTACCTTAAAAGTACCAATACCGGCTAATTGCTTAATAATATCTTCAGCAAATAATGCTCCTGGATAATAAAAATCAAAATCAAAGGATTTTCTGTGTCCAAGGTGAAGTGCAAGAGCTGACCCTCCGGCAAGATATGATGTATCTAATATATGGGATTTACCTAATACTGCCAATGCTGCCTGCGAAGACTGTAATAAGGTTCCTGCATGCATTTGACCTCCTCTCGTGGTACACTCAAATATCGTGACCAAAATACGGCGGTTTTCGGAGAAAAATCAAGTCGATGTTTGAGTGTCTCTTTGATGCTCTCGCGTGGATACGTATGCAATATCCAACGCACTGCTTCCAAATCTCCTTTGTCAAGCAATCGATTAATAACATATTGAGCGCTTTTTACAGGATTTACTTTGCTTGCATCCACATCCCAAAAAAATTTGTATAACGACAGAGGAAGATGATCAGGAACAACACGGTTACTCATATTCACATAGTATACCTTTCTTTTATGTTCGATTCAATAAGAAAATCAACTCAATTGTCTTCTTCTGAATCTCTTCGGCTGGGGAAAAAATATCTGGAGAATAAAGAGTAGGTGCTTTACACGTCTTCTCTTATCTCCTGTATGAACAGTTTCCCTAAATAGGGAATCATTTGAAAACAGACTCCCGCATCATATCGCAACGATTTCTGCTTCGCATATGTAATATCGCTTTTCATCCACTCACTGAACGGCCTGCTGTGGTACCCATTCAGCACCCATGGTGAAATGATGCCAGGTTTGATGGTGTGACGTCTTTTTTGCCATTTCGCGAGCCGACAGGCCTCTTCCAAGGGGAGGGGTCGGGGACCAATGAGTGCCATATCGCCTTTGAGTACGTTCCACAACTGGGGGAGTTCGTCCATTCCCGTATGACTTAAAAATTTTCCTGCTTTTGTATACCGAGGATCATTATGAATTTTAAAAACCGGTCCATCCGCTTCATTATGTTTTTGTAATCTTTTTTGTAATTTGTCTGAACCGTGTGCCATGGTACGAAATTTATACATGATAAATGGTTTGTTCTTTTTTCCGATACGAATTTGCTTGAATAGAATCGGTAATCCTGAACTGATGACAATAAGAATTGAAATAACAATTTGAAGCGGCAATGTCATCACAATCAGAAAAAAAACAAATATGTGATAAAGGAAAGATACAATCATATAGGATCAGGACTTACACAAAATGATTCTATTCATCATGTCATTGCGAGCCATTCTTATGGCGAAGCAATCTTTATAATAAAGATCGCTTCGTCTCCCGACATGACGTCGGGATCCTCGCGATGACAGGTTTATTGTATAATGCTTTCAGTTTATGAAATCAGATATCCGACATTTCTGGGAACTTCTTTTTGCAATGACGGAAAAAGAGCTCCGCGCGCGCTACAAATATACCATATTCGGATTTTTCTGGCTGGTGGCAAATCCGCTTTTACAGATGATCATTATCTACTTTGTTTTTTCTTTATTTATAAAAGAGCCGATACCGAATTACCAATATTACCTTTTCATCGGACTTCTGGTATGGAATTTCTTTTCCTTATCTCTTACCAAAGGAACACCCTGCATTGTCAATGAACGATCGTTAATAAAAAAAGCAAAATTTCCAAGATCAGTAATTCCTTTATCTATTATTTTTTCTAATCTCGTTCACTTCAGCCTCGCCCTTGTTCTTTTTATTATTCCTGTTCTTTTTTTGGGAACAATAACTTTAGCAAAAATTCCTGCCATATTTTTCGGACTAACGTTACTTTTGGTTTTTACGGTCGGATTTGCACTCTTTACGTCCGCGCTCAACGTCCGTTTCCGCGACATCAACTTTTTCGTTCAGGCGCTTCTTATTATTTGGTTCTATGCAACGCCGATTGTCTATTCCATATCCGTTGTTCCGTACAAATTTATGTGGTTATGGCGACTCAATCCCATGACGTCAGTCGTACAGCTCATGCAGTATGGATTTTTAGGAGCATCACCACCGGGAATCGGGATGGTAGCCGCCAATGCCACAATAACCATCATTGTATGTACACTCGGTGTTCTCGTGTTTCAAAAAGAAGGGAAAAACTTCGATGATTGGGTTTAGCATAGCAAAAAATCACGAAAATTTACATACAAAAATAATTTGTGTATAATGACTCATATATATATTGTGATTATCCTATGAACAATGACCTCATCTCCATACGAAAAAATCTGCGAAATTCCTTGGCTCAACTACGGAGGGACTATTCAGTGCGCCGGCTCG
>Ga0209518_1000368_pt1 | contig 59067 bp, 85 predicted proteins | sample RifGroB1_FD_183993 | JGI IMG/M metagenome (GOLD analysis project Ga0209518, IMG submission 183993) | Groundwater microbial communities from Rifle, Colorado, USA - Groundwater B1 (SPAdes) (version 2) | ecosystem: Environmental > Aquatic > Deep subsurface > Groundwater | place: Rifle, Colorado...
GGGAGATGATCGCGTGGATCTCTTTAGTTCTCGTCATGATCCGTTTCGAGCAGCCGAATTCAGTTGAGGAGATGGCCAAGGTCTTTGTTTCTTGGGTCATTGTTTATGGGGGCTCTTCTATGGTTTGGTTCGTTGTTTCATCTTGCTACAAAAAATAGCGGTCCGGCATGGGCTAGGCTGGAGCTAGTGCATAAGTCCAGCCAAAGCCCTCGGCCCTGAGTAGCCTAAAGGCAAGTCCAAGCTTGTACATGGCTGGAGGCGAAAGGGGCCGGGGGCGAGAGGAGGAAGACATGGGTTTAGTCGAGGAGGCGAGGAGAAGAGGTAAGCGACATGGATAGTTTGGCGCGTGAAGCACGAGAGGAGGAAGACGTGAGCGACTTCGAGAAGGTGGTGGAGATCGGAAGTAAAGCTATCTTTAATACGCCTCACAAAATGGCGGGAACGTTTCCCTATATGGATACTGCGGACCAAGCACGTTCCTTTATTTGCGCCCTCCGCGCCGCTGGCTGGGCCGTGGTGCCGATGGAGGCGACGGAGAAGATGCTTATTGCTGGCGGGGATAGGCAAGCATCCAGGACGTACTATCCATCGGACGTATGGTCCGCCATGCTCGCCGCCGGGGAGGTCCACGATGAATAGCGGGCGCCAGATTGATATTGACGCGATGGCCGCTATTCTCTCCGCTCTACGGATTGTGGTTGATGCAATGGGCGCAGACGCCCTTGGGGGCATCCGTTCACGAAATGAAGTTTACCGGAGCATCGCGTTTGCGGAAGGGATGCTCAGGAACGCCAGGGAGATCCGTGATGACTAAGTACGAGCCCTATGACGGACAAGGGCCTGGGCCGAGTTTTTGGAGGAGAGGAAATGAATGACGATTATCTTTTCTGGTGGAAATGGTGGGCGGTAGCCGCTCCCTTGGCCTTATTTTTTGGGTGGATGGTGGGCGGGACCATCGTAAAAGCGGAGGACGATAAAACACGGGCGGCGGTGGAAAGGATCCTTCAAGACCGGGTGGACCTGATGGAAGCCTGCGGACGGGTGCGGGGGAGGGGGAAAAAGTGAGCGGACGGCCCGGCATCGTCACGGACGGCCCAGGCCATGGATGGATGAGGGTGCATGAGGACACGTACCTAAAGACGGTGACGGTGAAAATGAAGGGGTCGAAAAGGGTGATGGTTTTGTCCTGGGCGATAATCCGCGACGCCGGAGATAAAGAAATAGGGCGCACGGAGAGCGAGATGTTGGACTTCCAGAAGGAGGAGGTCTTGGAGATAACGTTCAAGTTGATATTTCCGATTTGGATTAAGGCCGGGGCCCCGTTCCGGGTGGAATTGAGGAGAAAATAGTGGAGGTGATAGGGACAGCGCTGGTCATGATGCCGGTGATGTTTATGGTGTCTGGGGGAGGAATGGTGAGGTGCGCGAGACGGGGCGACGTGACCGGGGTGATCATAATGGTCCCGTTCCTGGGAGCCAGCGTCTGCGGTTATCTAGCGTGTGGGATTGAGGCTCTATCGAGGGACCTGACGTGGGGGGCCATACTGGCCGTGGTCCCGGGGGCGGCTTTGGTGGGATTCAAGTGGTTGGCGGATATGGCCAGGGGAGAGGAAGATGGCGATCAAATATAGGCTCCCCGCTACTAGGGAAGAGGCGGTATCGAGTGGATGGGCAATGTTCTATGATGGTGTGGAGTGCCAGTCCGGGCACGTGGCCCCAAAGTATGCGATAGACGGGGTATGTTCAAGGTGCCGGGATGAACAGATGACGGGGAGCGAGGAAGAGGTTAGGCGGGCCTTACACAGCCGCCGCATTAAGATTTCTCGCATTAGGCGCAGGGACAAGGAGGGGAAATGATTAATTGTTATACGCGGGGGACGTACATGGCGGAAGTGGCGGGGTTGATGGCAGTGCAGCAGATGGGGAGAGAAAAAGTCCGGAGCGACGAGGAGTTGGCGTCGGATTTATTTACGGCAGTCATGGCGGCGGAAGCCTTGGCTGTGGCGTTGGAGAAGCGCGGCATGGCTCCGTGGATTAAGGGGCCGGTGGCGGAGCGCGGTGGGAACGTCCAGATGGATGCGGGGAAGAGACCTTTCGAAATGGGCCCGCCCTCGCCGAAACGGACTTACGCTGAGGGATAGAATATGAACCGCTCGACGGGCATGAGGGAGACGTGTAACAATTGTCACAAGGTGGTCCCGGAACGATGCGATGGCTTGATTTGGTATATAAAGGAGTGGGGGCCGGACCGTCCCATATGCGCCGGGACTGATGGGGGGAGCATACACGGGAGTCGCTTTCATTTTGTAATGGGGCATGGCGCATCTTGGTACACGCCGTTGCTTAGCAGAGAGGAGTGTGAGGAGGCAAAAAAGCGAGAGTGGGTGGCCCGGTGTGAAAGATGTGGGGCGGACCATGACTCCCGCACGTCGAAATGGGTACCGAAGGGCGGGAACGAGTGGGAACGAGTGTGCCTGGAGTGTTATAAGAAATTAAAGGAAATACGTGAATCGGTTGAAAAAATGTGCGAACCGCTAGGGGGGCCATTGAATGAATCGCTCCATGGAGACGGGGGTGGGCCGCGAGGAAATCTTGTCTAAGGCTGAGGCGGCCGTTAGGAATTTAAGGGAGAAGATTCTCAAGGAAGCCCCGCACCTCTTGGTGGTGGAAAAAGAGAGGTTACACTATTGGGTCATGGCGTCGGGAGGAAAGGCGTTCGTGCTGGAGTTTTGGCCGGTGTCACGGAGGTATAAGACCAGGACCGAGCCCACGGTGTTGAGGTACAGGATGTGGAATGATTTGTTCAAGACGGCCTTGGCGGTGGCTAGAGGCTTGCCGAAGCGGGGAGGGGAGCAGAGATGAAGCGAACAGTAAAATTTTCTTCCTTAGAGTGCGGGGCGCTGTTCGTGTTAAAATCAAACGTGCCGGGGTGCGTGGCTCACTTATATAAAAAGGCGGATTTTGAAAATGCATATTTATTGGGGTACCTGGACCCCCATACCCTGGAACCGGTCCGTGAAGTAACCGGGCTGGTGGAGGGGGTGTCGCATGTGGACCCGAAAAAGGATGTTATAGTGGGCGGAGGATGGGAGCAGGCAGACGGAGAGGTTTAATGCCTTCAAATAAGGAAATTTTAGAACAGGTTGACCGCGTAATTCAAAAAGGATGGTACCCGGTCCCTGTAACTTTTAAGGGAAAACTCCCGGTGGGGGATGATTGGAATAAGCCGGGGGACCCGGAAGAGGTTAGAAAGAGGTGGGAAAGGGACAATCTTAACCTTGGAATATTGCTGGGCTCCCCCTCCGGCGGGCTGGTGGACGTGGACCTCGACAGCCCCGAGGCGGCGAGACTGGCCCCCAGATTCATGCCACCGACCAAGGGAGTGTTTGGAAGGGAAGGAAATCCCCGTTCCCACTATACATACATCACCCTTCCTTTCGCCCAGACCAGGAAATTTTCTGATCCCGTCTCGAAAAAGAGCGGCAAGCGCGCCATGCTGCTGGAATTAAGGTCCGATGGACACCAGACAGTGTTTCCTCCGTCGGTCCATGAAACGGGAGAAAGCATAAGGTTTGAGGACCACGGAGATGAGAACGGGCTGGATGTTCCGGAAATAGAAGTGGATGTACTATACGCCGCGGTATCGAAATTGGCTGCCGCGGCGCTGATAGGGAGATACTGGTCAGCGGGAGCGAGGCACGAATCCGCCATGGCTCTGGCCGGGATGCTTTGCCGGATAAAATGGACGGAGGAGCAGATATTATTTTTTATTGAGGCGGTATGTGACGTTTCGGGAGATGAGGAGAAGGGGGACCGGCTGAGGGCAGTGAAAGACACTCTCCGGCGGGCAGCTAGGGGAATGAAATTCACTGGGGCGGCGAAGCTGGCAGAGTATCTTCCGGAAGAGGTGGTCCTGCAGGTCAAATCCTTCCTCGGAACGGCTGAGGAGGACCATATATCTGAACTTAATGAGGAGTTTGCGGTAGTATTGATAGGAAATAAAGCTGCCGTGTTGAAAAGGGCGTTTGACCCTACTTATGACCGGGAAAGGTATGACTTCCTTTCCGTGGCGGATTTCAAGACGTGGATGTGCAATAAATTTGTACAAATACCCGGTAAGAAGGAAGGAGAAGTAAAATGGGTGCCGGTAGCGGAAGCGTGGCTAACGTCGCGTAACAGAACGACGTATGATCAAGTGATTTTCTCCCCGGACAGAGACGTTTCTGGGGCGTTAAATTTATGGCAGGGATTCAGTACTAAGCCTCGAGAGGGGGATTGCACTAAATTTCTGCATCACGTTAAAGAGAACGTGTGTGGGGGCGTTGAAGAGCATTATGAGTGGGTATTGTCTTTTATAGCAGATTTGTTTCAAAATCCGGGGCGGAGACCGGGTGTCGCATTGGTGCTGAGAGGAAAGCGCGGGACCGGAAAGGGGGTGTTCGCAAACCAAATTGGAAAGATGTGCCAGCCGCATTATATACAAGTGTCCCATCCCCGGCACCTGACGGGCAATTTTAACTCCCATCTTAGAGACGCTCTGCTGGTGTTCGCGGACGAGGCGTTTTACGCGGGAGACAAGGCCCACGCGGGCGTGTTAAAGGCAATGATAACGGAGCCCGACATAAACGTGGAGATGAAGGGAAAAGATGTTTTCTCCGTATCAAATTACATACGGTTGATAATCGCGAGCAACGAGGCGTGGGTCATACCGGCGGGCATGGATGAACGGCGGTTTGCTGTGTTTGACGTGCAAGAAAAATTCATGCAAAACCATGATTATTTTGGGGCCATTCTGGAGGAAATGGACGGCGGCGGCAGGGAGGCGCTTATGGACTTATTGTTAAAACGCGACTTGTCGGAGGTAAACTTAAGAAAGATACCGGATACGGCTGCGCTCGTGGAGCAGAAGATAACGACGGCCTCTCCGGTAGAACAATGGTACCTAGCGAGGTTAATGGAAGGGAACATAGTCCCTAGAGCTCAATCCTGGGGCCGCATACCCGAGGATGAGCCGTGGCCAGAGTGGGTGGCCAAGGACGCAGTTTACGAAGATTATAGGGGGGTGGCCCAGGACGCGGGAGTGTTCCGTAGAGGGCAGGTGGTCCAATTTTGGATGGAGTTAGCGAAAATAATGCCGCCTGGGAGGGTAAAGGAACAGGCGAGGATGGTGTATGCCGTTCTTGGGAAGGGGGAGGATGCCGCCCCTGTCAAGATAAGAAAAGTATTTATAAAGTTGTTGCCGCTGGAGGCGTGTAGAGATAAATTCGCGGAACTTATGCGGACGGAAATTGAATGGCCGGAAGTTCAACCGGAAGGAGAGGAGAAATACTGATGGGGATAAAATGGACGAGGCTGGACGGGGCTGGCAGAAGTTTAAGAAAGCCACGTAGGTATAAGAAGGCAACGTTCCCAAAGGAGATGGATATGTATTTTATTTATGATGACGAGACCGGTATAGACCCCAATGGAACGAACATGAAAGGAGCTATGGAGGGGATACAAAAATTTAGGGGTGGACAGGTCGTGATGGCCAAATATAGGCTGGTCAAGTGAAGGCGTCCTTGACGTGGTGGCGCGGCCCGTGATAAGATGTCAGTAGAGGATGAGACCATGATGCGGCGGTGGGTGGTGCGGATAGCTTACAAGAGGACGTGGGGTGGAAGAGCATGCAAGACGAGGGAGATGGTGGGAGAGGTGTTAGTAGAAGGAAAGTACACTGAGGAACAGGCAAAGCTTATGGTGTTGGGTATTGCTAGTGCACAGGGGCGTAAGGGATGCCGGGTGATCGATCTTGAAATGGAGAAAAGAGAATGGCGAAACGGGCTAAGAAGAACGTAGCGGACGAACAGTCTCCAGCGGAAAAGGAAATTGAGGACCGGAAGGAGCGGGCGGGGAGAGACGTTTTGTTGCGGGGAGAGATAGTGGCTGAAATGAATACGATGCAGCCTGGGTACGTGTGCAAGGATAACGGAAACTCTGCTACCGTGATTACGTTCGTTAACGCGGTAGGGTGGCAGAGAGAGGAGTGGCGTAAACAGGGAATGGTGTGGAGCAATAGCGATGGCCGAATCCGAAGAAGCTCTCTATCCGTTCTTGACCCGGGGAGGATGGACCGTTTGGAGGAGGAGGCAGATAAGAACGCAGGAAAGGAGGGGGCTGTTAGGAAAGCCTCATCCAGGGCCGTGGGTGTAAGCAAACCGGCTAGAACGAAGGTTAAGAATGAGGATGGCTTAGCAGAGGCCATGGACGGGGCGACCAGGACGGGCGGGGCCCTGGATTTAGAGAAGTTGTCGAAGGTGGCTAAAGAAAACGGTATAGACTTGGCCGCAAGGTGGGGGCAATTAAACAATGGACAGAAGTCCATGAATTTAAGGAACGCTCTCCGGGGAAAAATGAAGAAGGGGGAAAAGGTGAGGGTCGGGGGGAAGGAGGTCTCGGCATGATTTTCGTGCCTAGTGAGCATCAAAAAGCGGTTTTCAAGTTTGTGGAATCTGGTAATGGGTCGGCGGTCGTGAAGGCTGTGGCCGGGAGCGGGAAGACCACTACCGTGGTGCAGTCCCTTAAGGGTGTGCCGGTGGATAAGAAGGCGCAAATAATCGCATTTAATAAGAACATAGCCCAGGAACTGCAGCGGAGGGTTCCTCCCCACATATACGCTTCCACGTTCCATTCCGTGGGGTATAGGGCCATTGGAAATAAGTTCAAGAATGGAGGAACCGGGATAAAGGTGGAGGGGGACAAAGTACGCTCCTTATTTAAGGCGTCAACCTCCAACGAGGATTTCAAGTCCTATGCAGGATTCGTACCAAGTTTGGTGTCTTTGGCCAAGAACTATGGCTTGGGAACCCCGGATGGTCCATCGGCAAAGGAACACGAGACGTGGGGGGAATTAGTTGATCATTTTGATCTCTCCACGTCCGGGTATAGGGGGTATGAAAGCGAGGAGGAGGGCATACGAATGGCTATGGGCCTCCTCGTACATTCAAATAAGAGATCGGAAAGGGGGGAGATTGATTTTGATGATATGATATATCTCCCATCCTTATGGGACCTGAACATGTATTGGAATGACTTCGTGTTCGTGGATGAGGCCCAGGACACGAACCCCATGCGGAGGAACATCATACGGAAGGTGTTGGGACGGAATGGAAGGTTAATCGCTGTCGGAGACCCCAGACAAGCGATTTATGGATTTCAGGGGGCGTCCCATGACTCCATTAATCAAATAATGCGGCAATTCAATTGCCGGGAGCTGCCCCTTACGGTGTCCTTCCGTTGCCCCCAGGCCGTGGTACGGCTGGCTCAGACGTTGGTGCCGTATATTGAGGCCCATAAGGACGCCCCGGAGGGAGAAGTATTGAGGCCAGACGAGTGGAGGAGAAAGGATTACGCCCCCACGGACGCGATACTCTGTAGGTTAAACGCTCCCTTGATGAAGGAGGCCATGAGGTTAATGGCCGAGGGCATCGGGTGTCAAATCTTGGGGGCGGACATCGGGAAGGGAATGGTGGACCTGATAAATAAAATGCGAGCCTCTAATCTAACGGAACTGGAAGTAAGATTACATTCATGGTCAAGGAGTGAGTATGATAGGCTCATCATGAGGGACAAGAAAGCCAAGGCTCAACGAATCTTAGATAAGGTAGAGGCCATAGGCTCCGTCGTGGAGGGTTTAGAGGCCGGTGAGCATACGGTGGAAGGCGTAATGAATAGAATAAAACGTATGTTCACGGACAATGCGCAAAAGGGATTATTGACCTTATCCACGGTCCACAAGGCCAAGGGTAGAGAATGGAAGAGGGTGTTTATCCTAAAACCGGAACTCATGCCGTTCGGCAAGGGTTTGAAGGAATGGCAATTGGAGCAGGAGTTTAATTTAATGTACGTCGCGTACACCAGGGCCATGGAAACGTTGGTATTCTTACCGAGGGAAGAATGATGGAAGGCGAGGAAATATTGAAGGTGCTTCAACACGTAAGGCGGTCTCTATGTTCCGAACCCGAGGAGGGCCGCCCCGCGTTTGGAGAAATGTTTCACTGTAATCAGGTCTCTGAGCGGTCTTTCGATTTGGAAAGTGTCCAAACCGGTAAACATTACATCATCAGCGTAAGAAATAGGGGGGCGGAAAGATCGAATGGGAAGGGGGGCTAATAAGAAATATAAAGGAGGTAGGGCAAATCGTAAGGCGGTACGAGAGAAACTTTGGAAGCATGGACATAGAAATTGCTTCCACTGTGGGAGGCAATTGGTGTTAGAGGTAGGGGAGGAAAACACCTTGACGGCAGACCATTTGGTGCCGTTGTCTACCTCAGGAACCAACCTTTATATCAATTTCGTGTCCGCGTGTGCAAAGTGTAATAACGATAGAATGTCAAGCATGACCGAAAAGGTTTTAAAAGAAATAGAGAAAAGGGACCTGTGGAGTAGAATATCGAGGCATAAATTACGGCTAGAAAGGAAAAGGAGGGAAGAGCGTGGTGGAGGAGAAGCGCAGAAATCTGCCCAATAAGAGAAAAGGATACATACAGAAGGCCGTAATAGGGGGGCATACCCTCTACATACAAACCGGAGAGTATGAGGACGGCACCCTTGGAGAGATATTTATTACCACTTCTAAACAAGGGGCTACGTTTAGAGGGATAATGGCCAGCTTTGCCATGGCCATATCGGTAGGATTACAACACGGAGTGCCGTTGGAAACCTTTGCAAAGTTGTTTGTAAACACTAGATTTGAACCCAATGGGCCAGTGGACGGCAACGACAAAATAAAAATGTCCACTTCCATTGTGGACTACATCTTTAGGGAATTGTCGGCCACTTATCTTGGGAAGAAAACCTTATCTACACTGACGGAGGAAGACATTCGTGGTGACGCCCTTGGGGGCCCCGAAGAATAGCCTCTTGACGGGATGAGTCGGGCTATGATATACTGCAGAGCGTAAGGTGGGGGGAGGCCCGCCGCCTTTGAGAGGAAGCACCGAGTAGAGGAAATGTAACAAACATCCGAGACAAAGATGGACCGAAAATGGGTTCGATCTATCTTTGTCTCGACAAGGGCACCGGTGAAGAACCGGGCCGAAAAGGAGAAAGCGATGGCGACGGCAACGAAGTCCAAGAAGTCCAAGAAGTCCAAGAAGTCCAAGGTGAAAGGTCCGAGCGACGGGAGCGTAATCAAGCGGGAGTACCCCGAGGGCAACTGCGGGGACCGTTTGGCCGACGTTCTCGGCAAGTTCCTCAAGGGCGAGGACGGCAAGATCGACCCCAAGAAGCTGGCGCAGGTGGCGAAGGACAACAACGTCGATATGGGGCCCTTCGCCGAGCGGAACCTCGGCATGCAGCGGATGAACCTGGGGAACATCCTCCGGGGCAAGAACCGCAACGGCGAGAAGATCGTCGTGGGGAGCACCACGGTCGCCGGGCAGAAGGCGAAGGAGTAGCGGGGAGAACGGCCCCTTGACGGGCCCCCAGGGCTGTGGTACCCTGGGGGTGGGATGAGAGGGGTGGGCCCCCTCCAACCTTGCAGTGGACCGGACCTGCCCCTAGTAAACCTAGGTGTGGCGGTCTTGGGGCCGAGTCAGGGGGGGAGGGGGCCTTTCTAAACGAGGAAGATATGCCGGTCTTCATAACGGATTTTAACAAGAAGAACAGCAAGAATTTTTCAAGAGCCCGGAGATACGGTGTCCTGGTGCCCGTGACGAATAAACAATGTTATCCAGATGACTGGGAAGAGAAGGTGCAGGATATGGCGGCGGAAGCTGCCTCCGTTTTAAAAGACTTTAATTTCAAGGAAGACTATTTGTTGTTGGCGGGAGACCCGGCGGCAATAGCGGTGTGTGTGGCCACCGTATCAGCTATGGCGGCCACGAGAGACGAACCGGTAGCATTTAAATGTTTGAAATGGGACAGAAAGGAGGAAGGCTACTACATCATAGAAATAGAAGTATAGCGATCGCCGCTAGATAGGAGGAAGTGGAATGGCCAAAAAGGTAGCAGGAAACGACCCCACCCCGATCATTAGAGAACAATATCCGGAGATGCTGGAGGCGGTCAAAGCCGTATCCAAGGCGGCGTCCAATGCCGTAAATATACATAAGCGGGCCGTGAAGGGAAACCTTCTCGACACCGTGAAGGCGTATGTGGAGATACGCCGGGTGTCGGAAGCCATATCCGACGGGGTGAAAGTCATCAACGGAATCCTGGCACAGTTGAAGGAGACGGAGATACCGGAGGGCATGGAGAAGGAGGGGGGGTCTTCGCTGACGCTGGACGACCCCAGCTACATGTGCCGGGTAGGGGTTTCCGTCACATTGCGGGCCAGCGTAAGAGAGAACATGAAGGAGGAGGCAATTCGGTGGCTCCGGGAAGGAAAGCTGGAGGATTACATTCAGCCCACCATCAACGCCTCGTCCCTCTCCGCTCTCGCCAGGGAGATGGCCGAGGAGAACAGAGAGCTACCGGATAACATCTTCAACGTGTTCCAACAGCACAGCACCAGCGTAACGGCAATAAAGGGAAAATAGGGCCGCCTATCTTTTAAGGAGAGGAAGAAATGGCAAAAGCCTCAGAAGGGAAGATAGCGAGGAAGGAAGAAGAGGGAATCCAAACCGCCGATTCGATGCCGGAGTTCATGAAGGGAGAGCAGGGCCGGGGGACGGAGATGGTAGACCCACGGGACCTGGAGCTCCCAAGACTCAAGCTGCTGCAAGACCTGTCAGATGAGCCCAAGACCTTCGATGGTGCGAAGCCGGGCATGCTGTGGCACACGGTTCTCGAGAGGGCCGTGCAACTCCCGGTGCACATCACTCCGGTGTTCGTGGATACCCGGTACATCCTCTGGAGGCCCCGGCACATGGGGGGTGGAATCCTCGCCCGTTCCGACGATGGGCGGAGATGGTCTCCGGAGAAGGGAGAGTTCAGAATCAAGCCGACGAAGGGAAGCGAAGACGAAGTGGTCTGGCGTCTGGCTTCGACGGTGGACGCCTCCGGCCTCGCGAATTGGGGGTCTTACGACCCCCGGAATCCGAACAGCCCCCCGGCCGCTACGAAGATCATCGCGGTGGTGGCGGTAATTCTTGAGCCGGAGTACCGGGAGATGTCCCCGGTGGTCATCGCCCATCAGCGTTCTCAGATCAAAGTGGCCAGGAGGCTGGTGACGAAGATTCGAATGTCCAGAGCGCCCGCATATGGGCAGGTGCACCGGGTAGAGTCAGTTCAGGACCAGAACAACGAAGGGCAGAAATTCTTCAATTTCCGGTACACGGCCTCCGGCATCCTGCAAAGCAAGGAGGACTTCGACGCCATGAAGGAGTTCTACGAGAAGTTCCTCAAGAGCGGGATTCAGATCCGTGACGTGGAAGGCATGCAGGGAGATGTGCCGGACGTGGCGGGGGCGGAGGACCCCGAGGCGAGCGACCCGAAGGCGAAGTACTAGGAGGCAGGGCCCACTAGGGCGATGCGGAAGGACGCATGAGATGGGTAGGGGGCGACGTACTCAAACGAGCCATGGTCGTAAAAGCAGGGTTCCTAGGGCAGGGTATGCCCGTCCGGTGATGACCTCCGGAGAGAGTTTGAGAAGCTACGCCTAAGCCCAGGCCCCGAGCCGGTATCAAGCCCGGCCCCTGGTGGTTTTTTAAGGAGGAGATATGTGATGGGTGACAAAGACGGGGCGGCTAAGCTTTTTCTGCCGATGGGTCCCGAGGAGAAGTTCCGGTTATACCTCGACCATTTCTGTGAGGCGATGGACGATTTTCTCGACCCTGAGGGTAGTACGTCTGCGGAAGAGTTGATTAAGCGGTGGTTTGAGTTCCGGGCCGTCAGAGCGGAGCTGGCGGTCGAGGCTTTGAAAGAGTTTGTGCTGTCTCATCCTCAATACGGAGGGTCCCAAGTTGTCGTTAACTGATGGTGAGCAGGAACGAATGATGAAGTTTCAGGAACTGTATGAGGAAAACGGGGAATCCTTGACGGGGTGGGACAAGGGATTCGCTGATGACATTGTGGGGAAATTTGTGGAATATGGGGCCGAGATGTTCTTATCTCCCAACCAATGGAAGCAGGTGAACCGCATCCTAGAGAGGATGGGAGGATGAGGGCCGCCGATTCGATGTCCATAGATAGGATGTTTAAGGCCGTCAAGGCGTCGAAAGAATTGGTTTTTGACATTGAGACGACGGGGGTGGATTGGAAACGGCATTTCGCGGTGGGGTACGTCATAACGGTCGGACTCAGGCCGGAGGACACTTACTACGTCCCTGTACGGCATGGAGGAGGCAGAAATATTTCGAAAGGGCACACTCCGGACGGGCCGGAGGACGTGGGTCCAAGGGTGCTTCCCTTTGAGAAGAGGTTTAACGCAGAGATCGCCTCGCGGACCGATCTATTGGTAGTGGGGCACCACTTAAAATTTGATCTCCATATGGCCGCGAACCACGGCATCATCTTTAACGGTCCTCTCGAATGCACCATGGTGAATGCGGCCCTGATAGATGAGAACGTCGGGAAATACTCTTTAGCGGATTGTGCCAAACGGGCGGGCGTGACCGCTAAATTAAAGGAAGAAATTAACCAGCACATAGCCGAAAAATTTAAGCTCGATCCGAAGGACCGAGGCTTGATGGCGCATTATTGGAGGCTATCTGGGGACGATAAAATGGCGATAGACTACGCCTCCGGGGATGGGGTGACGACGTGGGAGCTTCATAAATGGCAGCAGATTCAACTTGACTCCCAGGACCTTAGGCGGGTATGGGCTGTGGAATGCCGAGTCTTGCGCACATTGTTCCGCATGGAGCGGCACGGGGTGAGAGTGGATGAATCTAGGCTTCTGCAGTTGAAGGAGGAGATGGAAAAGAAGCTTGAGAAGGCACTGACCGCGCTTCCGGAGAACATGAACGTTCGGTCTGCGCCAGAGGTTAGGAAGTTTGTGCGGGACAAACTCGGCCGCACGGACTTTCCACTCACCCCGAAAGGGAACCCCAGTTTTCCCGAGCAATATCTTCTTACCTTCGAGGAAGGGCGGCGCGTGATAGCCGCCAGGAAAATTACCACCATCATAAACAGCTTTATTACTCCTACTTTGGATAGGCATTTATGGAAGGGAAGAGTACACTGTAATTTTAATCAGCTTAAGGGAGACGAATACGGTACGGTAACAGGAAGGTTGTCTAGCGATAGCCCAAACATGCAGCAAGTACCGAAACGGGATAAGGAACTGGCCCCCTTATTTAGATCAGTATTTGTGCCAGATGAAGGGACAAAATGGTCTACAAACGATTTTAAGCAGCAAGAGCCGGTGGTGTTTACGGAATACACTCAATGCAAGGCCCTAGTGAAGGGGTATAACTCCGACCCCCCTGTGGACATTCACTCCGTGGTGGCCAAGATGATAGGGGTGGAGCGGGACCCCACAGCTAAACGTATGAACATGGGCATGCTAAATGGGATGGGGAAGAAGCTCCTCGCAAAACATTTGGGCGTAGACATAGACGTGGCCACGGAGTATAGGGACCAATATGACCGCGCATTTCCTGAGGCAATGGCGTTCATGAAAAGCGCCGAGAGGCGGGCGGTGGCAAGGGGCTACGTTAAGACTTTCCTGGGGCGTAGGAGAAGATTCCCTCGGGGGGAATTCGCGTATAAGGCTGGTAATTCGGTGGTACAGGGATCCTCAGCGGACATCACGAAAGTAAAAATGGTGGAGATAGATGATTATCTTAAATCCGTGGGGCGGCCATATCAGATGCTCCTGCAGGTCCATGATTCCCTCGATTGGCTGGTGGAGGAGGGGGCCAGGGGACAAACGATAAATGGTGAGTGCCTTAAAATAATGCAGGACTTCGGTCCAGACCAATTGGTGCACCTCGTACTGGTCCCTCTCCGGGTGGATGGACACGTTGGAGATAGCTGGGGTGATGCTATCTTCGGTGAGGATTGAGGGTGGCCAATAACGAATTACAGTTCCAGGGAGAGCTTATACGGGACATAAACCGCGCTGGGGGGCATGCGTTCAAAATGTCCAGTACGTATAAGGTGGGGGTAGCGGATTTGTACGTGCGCCTTCCTGCTGCCCTAAAGTGGGAGGGGTTGGAAGACTATGTGGGGTTTATAGAGACGAAATTTACGAGAAACTTCTCAAAGTTATTAATAGTGGGGATAACCGAACTACAGAAAAAGTTCCTTAAGAGAGAACAGGACGCTGGCGGAATGTCAGCGTGGCTCCTGTGTGTAAAGGTGGATGAAAGGGGTAGAGCGCCTTACTGGATAGCCTATGGAAGCCGGGACCTTGAGGTTAAAACGGCCTCTATATTCGAGATAAAAGAGTTGGGCGTGATTAGGGAAGTAGGGAAACCGTGGGACGTATATAAAATAATTGAGCTCTTGGAGAGACCGTAATGGACATAGGGCCTTATAGGACTGCCTTTGCAGCCAGTTTCAGAGGACTGACTAAGCGTACGCTGGTGGTTGCGTTTGGGGCCACGAACTCCGGAAAGACTGTATTGTGCAATCAGTTGGAGAATGAGGGGTGGGGGGTGTATCGTACGTCAAAGATGGTGGAGAGTGGTATGAGAGTCCTCCACGCAAAGGCGGGCGGGGCGGGAAAAATGGAAAACCCCGATGCCCCAAAGGAACTTACTGTAATCTTGAGGGCCGGAGTTGAAGAAGCCATGGCTGCATGGAGGAGGTTTGATGGGGGCCACGGCATAGTGCTGGAAGGGTTCCCAAGAAATTCGATGCAAATGAATATGATAACGGATTATGTATGGGAGCGCTTTGTCGTTGGAGTCCACGTGAGAGCCCCCCTTGAGGAAATAAAGCTCCGGGCCGAGATGGAACAGGACCCATATCGGCGGGACATAGAGATGGCAAGGGCTACACAGGAAAACATCGACCTCTATGGTACGGTGGAAGAGCATTTAATAAGATTAGGAGTGGAAATGTGGCGGTATGATTGGATTCCGGACACAGGTCCGGATGAAGACTACTACATCGGGCATCGAGGGGAGTACTTGTATTACAGGGTATCATAAAGGAGAAGGTATGAGTAAATACGAAGGATTCGTGGAGAAGGGCGGGGCGTCGGTACTAATCGATGGGCAATGGGGTTCCACGGGGAAGGGGCTGGCTGCGGCAGCCATAGCCGTGGACAATGCCGGAAAAATCAGGGTGGCTACCACCAATGCCAGTTCCAACGCCGGGCACACGACGGTGAAGGAGAACAAAAAGTTCGTGTGCTTCCACTTGCCCACCAGCGGGGTGATGGACGCAAAAGCGATAATTTATCTTAACGCGGGGTCCATCATCGATCCAAAGGTCTTAATGGACGAGATGAAGACATTGGGAGTGGACAAGGAGCGGGTGGTGGTGCACCCTCGGGCAGCGGTGATTACGCAGGAATGCAAGGAAGAAGAAGCAGACATAAACTCTTCTGCCACGAAATTGGCCTCCACCCAAAAGGGTGTCGGGGCCGCACTCTCAAGGAAAGTCAAGCGCATGCCGGGAGCCACCGTGGGGGAAAACGAACGCATGCGGGATGAGTTTGGTGGCAGGATAAGGACCATGAATCTAAACACCATGATGGCGGCGGGGGCCTCCGTAATGGTAGAGATTCCCCAGGGCTTCGGCCTGGGCCTGAACAGTGGGACGGCGTACCCCTACTGCACTTCGAGAGAGGTCAGCGTTCAGCAAGGACTCTCTGACGCGGGCATCCACCCGAAATTCCTCCTCAATACTCTGATGGTTCTCAGAACCTACCCCATCAGAGTAGGAAACATCATGAACGATAAGGAGATGGTGGGATTCAGTGGCCCCCACTACCCGGACCAAAAGGAAATCCGGTGGGAGGAAATAGGGGTTAGCCCCGAGATGACCACCGTAACAGGCCGCGTTAGAAGAGTATTCACTTTCTCGTTGAGGCAATATTTGGATGCATACTATCACAACTACCCTACACACGTCTTTCTCAACTTCGTGAATTATCTAAAATCACGCGAAGAATTTCTAAGCCTTCTAGGGCTGATACAGTCCATAAGAGTTCTCCCTATTTCATACGGCCTGGGACCGCAGGTGAAGGACATCGAACATGATACGGCGGCTGTGGTAAGAAAGATGGGGTGGTAAATGATGCCTGATCATCTCGCTCCTCCCAATCTCCCGCCGCACCACCGCCTCCCGCCGCGCCACCGCCTCCACTCCTCTAATAGGGGAGAGCTAGCCAAGGAGTATAACGCTGAGATACGGGTATTTGTAGATGCTATGCGGTATAAGCTTCACGTGAACCGGCATAAGGGGAAGTGGATAGATAAGCCCTTAGTTCCGGCGGTAGAGGCGCTCCATAAGGAGGTACAGGAGCTACATGACGCTTTGGGCCGGGACAACGTGTTTGAGATATTGCAGGAGGCCGCTGACGTAGCAAATATGGCCATGATCGTTTTCAACATACGGATGTATCTCGCGGCGAAGGAGTCTCTAGGTGAGCCTATTCAATAGGGCGGTACGGGACCAGCGGTGGGTGAACCGTTGGGGGACCATTAGGAGGTTGAAGGAACAGAGCATAGCCGAGCATCAGTACTTCGTAGCACTCTACTTCCTACAGATATGCCGTGATCTCGAAATTTCTTATGTGCAGGACGCCTGGGGTGTGGCCATGTGGAAGGTGTTGACCCACGACCTCCCTGAAATAATTACGTCCGATACCCCTGGACCGGTAAAGAGGGCCCTAAACGCGGAGGGAATAAGTGCCTGGGTGGAGGATCAGTTATCAAACCGTATACCGAATTGGAAGCCCCCCTCAAACGTGACCGTTAGGGAAGATGAGGAGATGGACGCCATAATGAAGGTGGCGGATGATTTTGAGGCTGCGATGTATATAATGGATGAGGCGTCTATGGGAAACAAAAACGTCAAGGACGTTCAGGAGTACGTCCGCAGAAAATTGAGTAAGTCCCTAAGGGCCTTAATTAGGGTGCTCCCGGACAGGGAAGAAAAAATCCTTTCCATGGAGAGCCACATGAATGGGCAGTTGGGGTCCAACCTCAGTGGTGAGTACCCGGCGATGGATGAAGACAGATGAACGCAGATGAACGCAGTTGGTTTCTAAAGGGCAAACCCCACGCCGTACAGATGAGAGCACTGGAACTGTCGAATCGGCGAAAAGGTTTCTTACATTTCGAAGAACAAGGGTTAGGAAAGACAGCCATAGTCTTGGCAGAATATGCGGATTTCGTTAACGAAGGGCTGATAGATGGTATGGTAGTTGTGTGCCCTAATTCTCTCAAAATTAATTGGTTTAAGGAGGCGGATAAATGGGGTGCGAAATATAAAACTAGAATCGTGCTTCCAGAGGACATAAAAAGTCTTGACCTGAACAAAATGAAACCGCCTTTCATCATAACAATAAACTATGAATCAATACGAAAGGGGACGCGGGGGCTGGAGGCCCTAAACGCTATAATGAAGGGGCGGAGGAGTATGGTGGCGGCTGACGAGAGTATAAATATAAAAAATCCCCACTCTAATCAGACCTTCGAGGCCCTGCAACTTTCAAAGGGGGCCGCGTTTACAAGGTCCATGAGCGGGGCCCCCATAAGCCAAGGTCCCCACGATTTGTGGGCGCAAGGAAGGTTCGTAGGTCTATATAATGGAATCAGAGCCACGCAATTTAAATTGCGGTATTGTAGAATGGGGGGGTTTCAAGGTAGGCAAGTGGTAGGAGTCAAAGAAGATTTGGTGGAGGAGTTGTGGCGCACCGTCGACGAAAATGGGTTCCGAGCCCTTAAGGAAGAATGGACGGACCTGCCCGAAAAGATATACGCCCTTCCTAGAATGATCACCATGACGAAGGAACAGAGAAGGATGTATCTAGAAATGAAGGAGGAGTTTATAACTTATTTAGACGAGACCGATGAAGGCTCCTTCGTGGAAGCGCAAATGACCATGACGAAGCTCATGAAACTTCACCAAATATCCTCCGGCATAATAATTGACAATGAAGGACTGGAGCACTTTATCATACCCACGGAAGAGAATCCTAAGATGCAAGAAGTGTTGCGCGCTTTGCAGGAAACCAGGGGTAAGGTATTGATTTTTACGCACTTTAGGCTGTCCACCAAGGCCGTGTTCGAATATTTGGGGAAGAGAGGATATGAACCCGTCCTCCTAGAAGGCGGCATGAAGGTTCAGGAGGTGGAGAATAGAAAGGAAATATTTAACGACGACTCCAAATGCCGCGTAGCGGTGCTCCAGGCGCAATCGCACATGTATGGGCATACTCTCCTAGGGGGGAAAGGAGAGGATAGATGCTCCACGTCCTTCTATTATGAGGTTGATTATAATCTAAATACTCGGGTGCAGACGGAGGACCGGAACCACCGGTACGGTCAAGATAAGGCCGTGGTTTATGTGGATTTCATAGCATCAGAGATAGAAGAGATCGCTGTGACGGCCCTGCAACGCAAGAAGAACGTCGCTAAGCTGATATTAGACACGTTTAAAGGCCGTTGACATACATTCTCCTTTCGTCCTCTCGGCGTATTACCAGACCGCGAAGCTTTACGCCCCCGCTAAATACCCACTTTCCAAATTCCTCAGCCGCCCCTCCATGATCTCCGGCGTTTACCTTTCGTCGAAGGGTAGAGGCTTGAAGTTTTCCACCCCCTAGATTAAACGTAAATGACACCAATGCCGCATACTGTCCATCCGTTAAAGGGACGAGGATGAGATTGAGCACGGAGCGAGCGGCCACCGAGACGTTCCTAAGGAATAGTTCCTCTGCTTCCTTCGTGGATATGAGGGGAGGCTGAGGGGCCGAGCGGTCCCTGGTGATGAGATTGCCCGTATCGTTGGTCCAAAACCCGGCCGGGCACCGGTATGCCTCAAGAGAGAACCCCTCGTGGTGGCGTATGAGGCGGAGTCCCTCTGGATGCACTTCTCGGATCATTTGCTGTTCTCGCGCTTCTTAACCCTCCATCCGAACCAATACCCTAGGATACCGTCCAGAAGTATCCAGTCATGCTCATTCCATAGTTGTACAAACACCCCTGCGGAGGTGATCCCACCACCGGCCACGAGCACTTTGAAAAGGGCAACCTTATAACCGATGTAGAAAATCACCAGGGCGTAGGTAACGCCGGGACGGACGAAGGCCACAAGGAAGTCTAAGAGCCCGAAGAGGTAGATCAAAGGGGCCATGGCCCACGATGGAAATCCCGAGTCTTTCAGGCCGTCTAGCAAGGTGACCCCCATCGTGGGCTGTTTTTCCCCCGCCCGCTGCGCCGCGACGAATGCTGCTGTGTCGCCCTTTTCACGGATTTCCTGTGCTTTCCACGTAGTGGCTTCCTTGGCCCACTTTACTTGGGCATCGAGCATGGCGATCTCGTGGGCGTTGTCTTGCCTCTTCTTGAAGAACCCGATTATGTCGGGGACGAAGTTTGCCCCGAACCCGAGCAGGGTGCTGGCAAGTTGCGCAATAATTCCGATAAGCGATACTGCGCCCATGGCCTACCTCCAGTTAGCGTCTTAGCGGCGTCGAAAGGACCACAATACCACCCCCCCGCCTGCGAACAGCATCAACCGGAAGAAAGTAGCAGCGGTCCTAATGGTTCCCCCTCCGCTATATAGAAGATATAGGTCGGAAACCGTGAGAAGCAACATCCCCAGGAAGAACAACGTGAAGAATTGGGACGTGCTGGCGAAAACCCTAGCTAGCCAGGTAGACCCATTGGCCATGGTCCTTAGCTTGTGATATTCCCAGGCCAAGAGGGCGAAGACCAGAGTACCTCCTATGGCCATGAACATTCTAAAAGCTATTATCCAGAAGTCTTTATTTCTCACGCCTAGTCACCTCCATTAAGACGGCGGTGAGCGCCTTCTGCCTCTCCACCTCCGCCGCCGTCAGACGGTCATGAATGTCGTTTAATCCTTGGAGCATGGTCCGGGTACTCTCTTCCATGTAAGACCTTTGCGACTCAAGGCACGTAACCAACTTACCGTTCGTATTGGAGTTTTCTTTAACTATCTGTACCCAATCGCCAACTCGGTCCTGCGACGACCGGCGCTCCTTTAGAAATAATTTATACAGCGCATATCCGGCTCCGAGCACCATAAACCCAGAGAGAATGGAAAAGGCGAACCAAGGCCCCTGGTTTATGAAAGCTGCCAGTACCTTAGAGAAGAAATCCCACATGGCTGCCCTCTGTTAAAGAGTCTTCCAAATAGCCTTCGCGCGAGATGCTAATTTCACTACATCCAAAACCGGAAACTGCTCTTTTAGAGCCAACGCAAACGAGGTCAGGGCCTTTGTATTAACTTCTTGGCCTGCTGTCGCGTCAAGTTTTTCCTCCGCCGTAGGCTCCGGATCGGCGCCCTCCACAACAAGCCCTTCCGCGATGGCCTTCTGAAGATACGGCCAATGCGGAGAGCCTTCGGGAACGCTCATCGTCACACCGTCCACCACGGCTCGGCAGAGGGTGTGGTTCGCGTCCTGCCACTTCGCCTGGGTAATTTTCATAGGAGCCTCGCGTCGGCGGTGTAGTGGAAGGACTTTGTTTCATCCGCAGCCCCCGACGTAGCAAACTGATTAACGAATCCATTCTGCCCTATTCGCGCTGGCGTAGCATCAAAGTCAGCACTACTAGATTCATCGCGATATTTTCCGCTAGCCCCTGTTCGACTGTAAGATATAACCGTCGGTGTAGTTCTCATCGGAATGCCAAATCGAACAAAGAATTCTCCACTCATTATCGGGTCAACCATTTCCACAACACCAACCTGCGTAGAAGTCCCTGCCGCCGTTGCATCGTTGTAGCTCTGCTGCCAGTACCGCTGGCACATTACCCGGGTCAGTGCCACCGGCATTCGTTCGAAATCCGTCCGCTCGGAGCCCTTCTCAAGCTGGACTTCACCAATGTAGACGTTTTTCGTGGTAACAGCTCCAACCTCAGCCTTGATCTCAAGTTCAACGCCGTTTGAAGCGTTGCCCATCGCCACAGTAAAAGTAAGCCGAGTACTGGTTGCCGTGACAACCGCCGTGGCTCCACTGTTTCCAATTTCAGTTACTGCCGAAAAGTTGTTGCTTACATTTGCCTTACGGACGTAGAGGGTGAAGTTGACATTCGAGCCCACGTCATGTTTAACTAGGCAAGAGAAAGTACATGTAGCGTTTTTGAGACTGTAACAATCCTGAGCTTCGATTCTTCCCCTAAGATAAATGATGCCAGAGCCAGTAAGCGTAATGCTTGAAAAGTGAAAAGCGTACTGGTCCGTTGTCCCAACTACGCCAGTAGTTCTGGAAAACGTGCCTGCACTTACCGCCGTCCCGGTAGCCATTCCCATGAACATGTCGGGGCCTTGGCCATACACATCCTTAACAAGGGTATAGGCCCCCACCTGCATCACGTCGGCGGCGCCGTTGATGACGAAGTTCTTGCGGGCGAGACCAAGGGAAGCTATTGTTTCTGTGGGCTTGTGAGTACCAGCAGCATTGTGCTCCTTAAGTATGTTTGATTCGCGCCATCCGCACATCACAACGCCAACTTGATTCGTTAGGCCAGCCGTCTTGACAACGTAACCAATTACAAAATCTCCAGTAACTGCTGTCTTAACTTTCCCGGCCGTCCCTGAGGCCGATACGCCTTCACCGATGACCGGGGTGCCCACGCAGTTCACTACAACATACCCCAATGAGACGAGAAGGTCATATGCGGCGTTGTCCGACCCCCAGGCCGAGACGCTGTATTTATTGTGGGTGCCTTCGTCCCCCGCCACGGTCTTCATGAAACTGTTCTCAGGAGAGTCCACCTTCACCAATTCCCCAGCTGCCACCGCCGATCCATTATCGTTCAGGGCCAAACGGGGGCTGACGCCGGACATTAACCTCATCCATTGTGCCGGGGGGAACCCGAGGATTACGGTCTTTACCGTTGACAGCCAGCTGACGGCGTTGTTGCTGTTGGAGGACTCGACTATCCTTTCCCGGGTCAAGGTATCCACCACGTCATCCGTGAGGGTGCCGTATCCGATTTCATAGTCGATTCCATCGGTAACGTGATATGGTACCATCAACCATGGGCCGCTTCCACCCATGGTGGCGATGAGGGCTGAGGCCAGAGTGATGTAGGAAGTACTGACGATTCCATCCAAACTATACGTACCGGGCCCGGACGTGGAGGTCTTTTCCCGGGCCTTGTTCCCTACGGATAAGTACATTTTGAACCCCTCCTACAAGATTTCCTCTATTTCAAATTTTTTTTCATACTGTTCGAATACGGGGTTATTGATTTCCCCCTTTATGTTCATAAGCCCGTAATAAGCCCAATCCATGATCCTGTCGCCGTTCTCAACGTCAAAGTGCACCAACACGTCCCTAGAGTTTCCCCTGAGCCTCTCTATCTTGTGCACGTTACCGTACATTTCATCTTCCGACAGGAAGGGTAGGGTAAAATTATGGACCCTGGAAACCTTCCTTGAGGCGCTAAACGTGTTGGACCCCGAAGTCTGGGACCTGGAGGAGTTCTCCCTGATCCCAGTCCCCCAACCGTATGCGGCGTTTATGGTGGGAACGAAGGCGTTGGAAAGGTAAAGCCTACCGGCTTGGAAATACCCTGCGGGGTTAGAGAGGTCGGAAACGTCTATTCTCCACCATTGGTACGTCTTAGGGAGGTTACCAAACCACATGAACGAGTGATACTTCTCCCACCCGTCGTCGTCTAACCCTGACTTCCCCCACATGTCAACCAGTCCACTGTCGTATCCTGGGGCGGCGGTGAGGTTCGCTTCGGAGGTCGCAGCCCTCACCCTCCATTGGGAGGCGCTGGTGCCGTTATGAAACATGAGGGCTGCCAGATTTATAGTCTTTGCAGCCAAGAGATCCTCGACCACGTAAACGTTGTTCAGATCCACCGCCCTGAGAACATCCGTGGGTTGTATCTTTAGCAAGTTTTCCGCATTCATATCGGCGGTCTGGGACCCGGCGGTGATTACTCCCAAATCCGAGAATATAGGGGTCGCTATCAGAATGTTGCTCATCCCAGTATCTCCAATTCCGTTATCCTAGTGACCGCGTTCTCAACTACGGCTGTTACGAAAAAGTTCTTTCCATTCTCTAGCCCGAACCTATCATACACCAAAGTTATCACCTGACCTACCCGGTATTGGAATAAGTCTCTGGACAACCTCAACTTATACTTTCTCCTCTTTCCAGAGTCTCTGGCCCCCCTCTGGTTAACCTGGGTCTGAGCCTCCGTCTGGTCATATAGCAAGCTCCCCACCTTAACATCCTTAGCTTCGGTGTATATGCTCCTGAGAGAGGACTTTGAGAAGGAGACGTACCGATACTCCTCTGAGTATAATTCTCTATTGGAGGCCGTAACGGTGTCAGCAAGCTCATCTCTGGTCTGGGGAGACCAGTTCCTCTTATATCCCAAAGCGTATCTCCATGCGGGCTGCCCAGCCTCCTCCTTCGCTAAGGAGAAGTTTTCTATGACGGTATCCGTTACGGTTCTTGTGGCAACCTCTCCATCCGGGTCCCTAAATATGCCTACGGTGAGGGTACCCTCTCTGGTGAACGACCACCAGCCATCCGCACTAAACATTAATTCGTCCAGAACGTCAGAAATGTCTCTAGGCTCCGTTCCTACGAATAGTCCGGCCTCGGAAGATTCTCTCAGCAGGGCAAGGGTGAAGGCATTGACATCTATTTCATCCGGGTCCGATACCGCTCCAAACGTAACCGCGACCCTCCTAAATATTTCAATCAATGTGTCTATATAAGACCCTTCATTGTCCCCATGCCCATCAAAAGTAACCTTTCCGGCTGCGGCGTTCCCGAGGCGTATTAGCCCTAAGTTGAGGTCGGTTATATAGTGGGCCGCAACGGGGGTCCAATCTAAGACGCTGGAGAGTCCTAGGCTCGAATCAGTGATATCTCCGTCCGATACTAAAGGCAATCCCTGGTCCCTGATTTCGTCCACGGATTGCATGGACCTGTAATGGGCTTGAAACACGTTGTTAACTTTATTCACCAACGCGGGGGAGGCATTAAACACTCGGCCAAAAGACATAGGCTTGTTCTTACCCGCGAGGTCCGCGTCTCCCTCAAAATCTCCAGACCCAGAATAGACCAAGGATTGGATGGGTTTATTCAACCGGGAGGAGGAATCCCGGATGCCAAGAGTTATCTTAGACTCGTCCCAGGATACGGTTTCTACCGTCCCTTTAAATATCGTCTCCATTTCCGAGTACGTCAAAGTCCTTTCGTTCCATTTTCCTACGTTCGTGGTTCCACCGACCTTAATCCTGACCGTCCTGCCTACCCACACTACGTCCATTAAGCTATCGATCCCCCCGTCATCATTCATTATGTCAACGTTACCTATGGCAGACCTTCCTCTAGATTCTCCAGAATTAAATAAGGGTACATCAATCCTAAAATTGAAAGGTTGAATCAACCGGGGGCTAGCCGTTTTATTGGCAGGGTCATCTTCCGGCTCCGTATGAAACTCCTTATCGGCTATCAGGACTATGCTACCTTCTACGGAGTACTCCTCGTCCTCTAGCGACATGCCTGGGACCGACATGCCAGAGAGGGGAAGGCCTCCGTGGACCGTGGATCCTAGGGCCAAGGGTTCCCCCACCAATAAAAACAATAAATCCGCATCCCGGTCAGCCAATATAAGGGACAGGGAGCTAGGTATAGATAGATCATCCTCGTCCGGAAGTACCGAGAAAGGAAGTACCGAGAAGGCTACTCTACTAAACATTTACACTAGCTCCAGGATGGCACCGCTCGAAATGAATTCAATGCTGGGGTCGGCGGTGTCGTGCTGCACCGTAACCTCAAGGGTTTTGGATAAGGCACTGTCCTCGGCCATATCGGTCTTTATCGTGTGGCCCACGGCTCCGAACCCTGTGGCGGAGCCTCCGAATCCCCCATTTGCTCCTACGTTAAGCTCTCCTACACCGATCTGAGCATTAGCGGAGTTAAACGCCGCTATCTCAAAGACCATCTTTATGGCTCTGCCCGTCGCTTCAACGGCGTTGCTAAGGGAGGAGAACGTACTGAACGTAGTGGCCCCATATTTCCCCCTTACCGCGAACGTTGCCGCGCCAAAGGAGTTTCTTATCTCACCGAATACGGTCAACCTCAATTTTTTATCCGTCCCTAGGGTGCTGGCGGGGACCGAAAAGGAGTATATAGACGTTTCAGTCACCGTGTTATCTACTGATCTTGCGGTAACGTCGCGGTTCAAGACCCTCGAGGTGGAGGTGATGGTGGGGCTCCCGCTCTGACCGTCTCCGTTCACCACCCCTATACCGTCTCCAGCCGCGATAGACCTCCTGGTGAACGTCCTACCGTTGGGGGAGGAAAGGTTCACCACAAATCCCACAACTTCACTAAAAATGGAGTTGGCGACATCCGCTGGAAGCCCTAAAAATATGTTTCTGGTTCCAACCCCCCAGTTTACTGAAGAATCACTCTGACTGGACTTAAGTATTGTCGTTCTTTCAACGGTGTTGGGGGTCCCAGCATGTATCGTCCCTAGGCCCACTTCCCAATTATCTCCATCCTCCACGGTATAATAAAAAGTGTTTCCGTCCCCTACGGCGGCAAGGATAGACTGTTTCCCGTCAGGAATGGTGGCGTCCAATGAATATGTAATAGTCCCTTCGGTCTGAGTCGTCTGTTGAACCCTGTCCGCGTATACTAGGGTCATGTTTTCCGTCCCCTATACTTTGGTTATAAGTCTATCCAAGGAATTCTGCTGCCTTCTCACTACTTCTCTCAATTCTCGAATCTCTTTTCTAAGAATGGCCTCCCGCTCCTCCGCGTCGTTATTTCCCCTCTCGATAGCCTTACCTATCGCCCTAAGCATCTCAACGGTCTCACCGTCCTCCGGCCCGTGCGTTACAGATACTCTCTCCCCCGGCGTGGCCCAAAATGGAACGAACTGGCTATCGGGGCCACCATATCCCCCTACTCTGAATGATCCCTCATCCTTGAACGCGGGTACCCTTATATTTCCTAAGTTGACCAACCATTGCAGCCCCAAGGCGGGCGAGGTCATCTGGAAAAGGGAGTTGGACAAGAAGGGGAAGAAAGTATTAAGAGCGGTGGTAATGGACACTAGGGCATTCAAAATGGTGTTACTGGTGGCCCCACCGGAGGAGGCGGCCAGAAGAGCTATTGAAGTGGACATGGCGGATATCGCTCCCGCCAGAGGAGATATGGCCTTCTCAACGTCTTCTATCTTGACGGGAAGGAGACCCGTGTTGCGTTCGATGGGGAGCAACCCTTGGCTAACGTCCGTGGACACCCTCCGCAATCCAGCGGAATTGTTTTGGGCAGAAATCAGAACGTTCCCGGAAACGTCCTTAATGGCCCCCGTCTGCTTGAGAGCCTCATCAAATTGCTTCTTGGCGCTGTTCTCAATTATTCCGGTCTGCCCTCCTATGGCCGAGAGAAGCCCCTGCGTTTGCAATTCTATCTGGGTTATCAGCTTCTGGGCGGGGTCCTCCGGCATCACGGCTTCGGTAGCGGTGATCGCTTCTCTAAGGGTACTTATTACGTAGTTAAAATCCTCGAAAAATCTTGGGGTTGAAGAGAAAGCTTGCCTGCTTAATGAAAGAAGATTCTCCCCCGCCGCACCCAACTCCCCCATAGCCTCGGGGTCGCCAGCAAATGCCCTGGCCCTTACCTTAAGAAACTCTCCCTGGGCCACGGCGAGAGCAGGTAGCGTTCCGAGGGGAGATTCCGCGCTTCCCGTAAGCTTTATGAGGGAGGATTGAACGGAGTCTCTAGCTCCATTAATAGATTTAATAAGATCGTCTACCAGCTTCTGCCTCTCCTCCGACGCCTTACGCTCCTCCTCAAGGATTTTGTCGTTACTTTCCTTCATTATGTTAAGGCGTTCTAATTCATTGAGCCTTGTTACGTCCAGGAGATCGATCCCCAAATCTTCCGCATTCCGGAGCCTCTCCTTGGCCACCTTTTCCTGCTCCTCCAAGGCCAGGGCCAAAGGGTCCTCTAGAGCCAGGATTTGAAGTCTAACGGCCTCATTGAAATCCTCTTGCAGCTTCGATATGGCCTTTGACTGTGCGTCAGTGAGTTTTTGGAGGCTCAGCCCCAGGCGTTCTACGACGGGCCTAGCTTCCTCAAACGCCCCGTTTATTGCGTCCAGGGCCTTCTTGGCATCTGATATCTCTTCCTTCCCTAGGGCGAAGTCCTCCGCCATGAAAGCCATAGCGAATTGTACATCTTTAATGGTCTGTTCCACGTCTATGAAGTTGATGCGGTTTATCACTTCGCCTAGGGACTTAAACTCCTCGGATGCCCGAAGAATCTGCTGGAAACCGAAATTAAAAGCCCCTTGTACGGACCCCGGTATGTTCCCCTCCCCCATGTTACGGGCGAGATTGCCTATCCACGTCGATGATCCGAAAGTTTCGCGGCCTCCGGCGGAGGGAAGGCCAAGGGATTGCAAGAGTCCGGTAGCGAGTTCCACCACCTGGGCTTCGGTAGAGGCGTCTACTTTGGCCCCCGTCACCTTGCGCCTGTCGGGACCGAACAGAGAGCCCACCGCGCTTCCCAGGAAGCTGCCACCGATCGCCCCCAACGGCCCCAGGAAGGCTCCGCCCAACAATCCTCCTATACCGCCTCCGATCCCCCCGCTTAAGGTATTTCGTTTCGTTAAACCCAAAAGATTCGCCCCTAACGACCCTGCGATGGCCCAAGGAGCATTGAGGCCCGCGTTGCCTAAAGCCCCGGGCAGGAAACTTGCCAATCCAGAGGCCCCCTCGCCCGCCGCCACGTCAAAGGCTCCAGCCCCACCCGACAACCAAACGCCCAAATCGGTCCCCAGACCCTGTAAAATAGTGCTTTGTCCGAGAGAAAGGATCCCGCCCAGAGAGCTTAAGGAAGATAAAAGGCCACCGCCTCCCGCCGCACCACCGCCTCCCGCCGCGCCACCGCCTCCGCCACCTAGCGGAGTAGGAAACCCGAGGGCCGTGGCTAGGCCCGGAACCCCTATGGCCCCTACCACTCCCCCCAGGACGGGACGGAGTACCAGCGCCGCCGCAATCTGCGCGGCCATACCCTTAAATATGTCAAACATCCGCCTAGAAAAGTCCTTAGCGGAATTAATGCCGCCGTCAAAGATGCTCTTAAACATATCGGCAAAGGCGTCCTGAATTGACCTTATGGCTTGTAAAAAGGGCTCCATCAAAGCTTGACGGGCTTCTTCCTCCGCCTTCTTAAATTCCGCGAGACGCTTTCTAGCATCAAACAACCCACCCGCCGCCTCACCTACCTTCCGTATCGCGTCTATCTCCTCGAGATAAGCCAGGGTGCCGTCCTTGGTGGCCTTCTCGAGAAGCTTATTGGTGGCCACCGCCATGAATTTAGCACGCTCTGATTCGTTAAGCCCCGCCACTTCCGCATTTATGGCCGCAATTTCCGCATTCATCATGAGGACCAGATCGTTCTGATCCTTGTTTAGCTTCCTTACAGCCTCAGTCTGATCCTTAAGGTGCTGCGTTCCTTTCTTGATGCTCTCCTCGTTCATACGGCGGGCCTGAATCAAGGCCGCGAGGTTCCTTTTGACTTCCTCAGCATCGATAGGGAACCCCAGGCCGAAGGGGTCCCGTTCCTCTGCCCTGGCCCCTAAACCCGTCCGATTAACGAATCCCTCCAACACGTCTTGACGTATTGACCGCCCCCTGCCGCCAGCCAATTTCTCAATTATCTCACTAGCCTCACGAAGGTCATCCACTTCCTCCTTCAAGGCTAGTCCACCGAAAGTTATTACTCCGGCCTGTTCCCCAAAATAGACCATTTCTCGCTTTAATTTCTCCACGGTCTCCACGGCGCTTTCTAATTCCTTGGTGGAAACCGTAATTTCCCGCGCCCCCTCAACGAAGCCCCCAGACATTCTATGTTCCATTTGAACTCGCATCTGGGCCAATAAAACATCTAGCTCGTCTGCTTCACCCCGAAGAGATTTAATTTCGCTTTGTATTTTAGCCCTCTCGGCCCCCACCATGAGGCCGCCTCCAGCCGTGACTCCGAAGGAAGACCCTATCTTCGGTGTCTCCATCTTCTTTTGCAGTACAGATATTACACCCTCTATCTTGTCGCGGTAGGCTACGGCCACCTCAAGGTTCTTCTGGATGGATGCGAGGTTTTGCTCAGTGGCGACCCCGATTTGCTGTTGCTGTATTTTTAATTCATCAATGATCGCTTTACCGCCCTCAAGAGACCCCTTCCCCCCTAATTCCTTCATTAAGCGGGCTAACACCGGTATGGAGGAGATTATCGCCGCGCCGATGCTCACGGCCCGTAGGAAAGGATTTGCATTAGCGGCGGCTGCCCATGCCGCAAAAGCCGTGGCTATAGTTAATATAGCCGTCTCTATAGCCAATTGATGGTCTAGGACCCAGTTTAATGATCCAGTGAGAGCCCTCATCACGGGCAGCAGGTCCCTACCTATTTCTACGGCGATTACATTAAGCTTCCTCCCTACAAAGTCCACCGACGCGCCGAATGACTTATTTGCGATTTCCAATTCCGTGAGGTGCTTCTTGCCGTCCCTGAAAGCGGTACTGGCGTCCCTCTGCGCCTGTGCCGCGACCTGATACCCCTTAGCCAAGGGAAGAAGGGACTTAATCTCTCTAAATCCCCCGATTTCAAGGTCCTTTAACACCTGGGCCGTAGAAGCCCCCTGCTTTTGTAAAAGGTTAAGGCCCTTTATGAATTCAAGGACCGCTCCCATGGCATCCTTCCTGAACAACTCAGTAAATTGAAGGGTACTGCGGTCCGTTATTTCGGCGAACTGTTGCAGCCTTATGCCTCCCTCGTCTATGGCCTCATTCATCTTAGCGAAGAGCCTACCCACGGCGGTGGAGCCTGATTCCGCATTAGCTCCCAATTGCGCCAGAGCCGTACCCATGGCCAATGACTGCGTAGCCGTGACCCCGAAAGCTGCCCCGACCCGCGCCACGTCTACACCGAACTCAACGATACGGGACTCATTTGCCGCGAATTTATTGCCCAAATCCACTATGACGGAGGCTAGACGAGGGGCGGTATTGGCCGCCTCATTCGTGATGGATAAGAGCTGCGCGATCTTCGTGGCTGCGTCTGGACCGGTGAGGGAGGTGGTTTTGGTAAGGATTGCTATGGCTTCCGTAAAGGACGCAATGTCCTCCACTCCCCTAATTCCCATCTGTCCTGCTATTTGTGCGATCCCCGATAATTCCGACGCCCCAATGTTTACGCGAGTGGACATCCTGAGAAAATTGTCACTGAGGACCTCCATACCCGCCGCCGACAAATCAGTGGTTTTGCGGACGCCCACCAGCCCCTTCTCAAATTCTATATACGCTTTCGCGGCTTTCACCGCACCGAAAGCCATTAAAAGGAATCCGCCAACGGCGACCGCCATCTTAATGGACGTACTTTCGATCAAGATGCCGAAGTTGGTAACCGCCGAAGCTGCCCGGGAAAGGGGACCCAAAGCGATCCTCATGACCCGGCCAACCTCGTTTAATTCTCCACGGAGGCCCTGGAGCCTCCTCTGCGTGGCTCCTACCGCCTCCGCTCCACCGAAGAACACCTTCCTGGCCCGCACCATTCTATCATTTGCTGCGTCCTGCGTCAAGAGACCGGCGTGAACGTCCTTATTCAAGTCTCTTTGAACCTGCGCAAATTTTAATTGCGCCGCCGATCCTTGTCCTAAAAGTATAGCCCGCCGGGCCTCCCGTACATTAAACTCATCAATAGCTGTTGATTGGTCCTTAACGGCGCGGACCATCTTTTTGCCCGACGCGTTCTGGGCATCGCCTACTGATAGAAGCCTAGTCTTGGTTAGTTCATATTGCTTATTGGCCTCTTCCTGAGTGATCTTTTCATTAGCGACTAACTCCGTGAGCCTGATCTTTTGGCGCGCAAGGGACGTGTGCGCTTTGTCAAGCTCTCCCGAGGCTACCTTGGCGGTAACAAGTTGCGCCTCTTCCTTAGCCGTCTCCACGTTAAGTTCGTTCTGCGCCTTCGCGACCTCTTTAAGACGCTCTATCCGCGCCCTATCGACTCTTTCCAACTCCGCAGAACGGCCAGCCTCAATGTTACTCTTAGACAAGGCTAATTTTTGTTTCTCAGCCTCTACGTTCTTCTCAGTTATTATCCTATTGGATTCAATAGCTCTTTTAAGGTCTTCCTCCCTGAGAGAAGCCTTGAGCTTAAATTCCGCATCAGTAAATCTCTTATTAATCTTTGCTATTTCGCCCCGGGTGATGTGTTCCTGTCTAACCAGAGCCTCGTCCTTGGCCGCATTGATCCTAACCTTTTTCCTAGCGGTTTCCTCCTCCAATTCCAAGGACATGCGTTGAACGTCCGCAGCCGTCGTACCGGGCTGACCCTTGCGGCGCAGGGGGTCTCCGCCCAAAGACTCCTTTTCCCGCACCTTCTCGAGAGCGTCAAAGGTCTTAACAGCAGTCTGGTTTATCTGCCTAGCGACCTCGGTTATTTGGTTAAGCTGGCCCTTGAACATCACATCAAGGTTCCGTAGCATGTCTACTCTAGACCGCTCTAGGGCTCTACTTATATTTTCAATCTTACCATGAGTGTGTACCGCGTCCGCGAGGATCTTGTTAAAGAACGTCCCCGCCCCAGTATTCTTAAGTTCTTGCGCCGCCAGTTTCAACTCCCGGAACGAAGCGGCGGCGAACACAGCCGCCTCCGCGACTCTCGTTATGGGGTCAGACATACCCACGGCGGATTTACGCAGGGAGTTGGCGGTGGTTTGGGCCTCGCGGGCTATTAACCTAAGCTGATCCCGTGCTAGTTTAGAATCAGCGGAAATCCCCGCCGTAGGAAGCCGTATGCCTATCTTAATCGTCGGCACTAGAAGCCCCCTATTTCCTCGTCCGGCTCTTAGCCCTTTCGTTCATCTTTTTAAGATACACGGCGTCTAATTCCGAGATGTACCTCATAAACCTTCTTACTTCATCGGAATCAGTTTCGCCCATGATCTCAAGGTAATCCTTCATTTCACTGACCGGTATGGGCCCCACCCCAAACCCCATTCTCCGGCTACCTTGCAAGGACCAGAATGCCTCCCAATAAAACTGTAGGTGGGGAAAGAGTACCGGCATATTCTCAAGGGCCGGTACTCTTTCCCCCCTGTCCTCCTTCTTGAGCAGCGTCTCCATCACCTCGCCATAAGTTAATTGAAAGGCGAGGCACTCTTTCAGTTTCCCAAGTTGTTCTCGTCCTGCTCTTCCTGATAGTGCGCGGCTTTCGCCGCCTCCAGGATGAGGTCCACCTGCATATCAGGAAGATCCATCAAAATTTGACGGACCTTGGCCTTATTCTCCTTAGAACAGGGAACCTCTTTTCCTTCTCGGTCCGTAACACCTTTCCATTCCTGCACGATCCCATTCATGATCCAATTGATGTTGATCTGATCCTGAATCTCCGTGGGAACCTGTCCCCCGCGCCGATCTGCCCTCTGGGTGATATTTTGGAAAGGCTGCTGCGCCTTCCGAAGAGCTTCCTGCGCCCGCTTAGAGCTTGTTCTTGACAGCTTCCATTCAGATCCGTCCATCAAGGTGACCCACGCCCCCTCCTCCTCCTTCTCCTTGGAAGTGTAATAGGCCGCATAGGTCCCTTTCCTTTCCACCTTTTCTGGAATCACGGGCGTTTCCGTTCCCACGGGTATCTCCGTCTCTTTTCGTTCTTCGTTCATCCCAATTCCTCCTTAAGTTAATCCCGACTTACTTTCCGGCCACTAGGCCGGGAACCGCGTGATGCTGAGCATCTTGCTCGCCACGGTGTCCATCTTCGCCACGAAGGACAGGTCCACCATCACGTCTTGGTCCTGGCCAGGGATCACCACGGGGCCCCCCGAGAACTTGATGGCAGGGAGATTGAACATGTAAGCGTTCCCGTCCCCATCGATGACCCGGAAGGCTAGGCTCGTTTCGGTGAACCCACGGTACTTATCGAGGAAAGAACGGTCCTCGAAATAGGCATTGAACGTGCCTGACACGTTGAACGATCCGATTCCGATTCCCGCCGCCCCAAGAGTCGCAACGGCGGGTTGGGCGCGGAGGTTGTTGGTAATGGCCAGAGTGATCGCCGTGATGTCCTGCGTGACCAATGTCCCACCCTCACGGATCGCCGCCACGTGATCGATCGCATTCATCACGTCGTTCGTGGGTGCCGCTACGTTCGCCCCCGTCCCGATGGTAGCCACTTGAGTTGCGGCTCCACGGAGACCTGTGAGGGAGAGGGACCCCGTGATGATGGCATTCGCCGCGATGTTGAGAGACATGGCCCCAACCCTGCAGCCCACGAAGGAATCGAACTTGCTCACGTCCTGGAAGTGCTTCTCGATCGAGTAGCTCTTGGCCGTGGTTCCGTTGAAGATGCAAGTTCCCTTGATGGTGACGGTATCTCCCGCCGCCTCGTCCACCAGGGTGCCACCGGTGACCTGAATCCAGTCGCCCGATGAATCCGACTGCTTATCTGTCACCAGAAAGTATCCGTTGTTCGCCCCGGTATCGAACCCCGCCACCAGGACCCATTGCCCGATCTGAATGCCCGAGAAATCTCCAGCCACCGTGGAGAACACGTTGTTTGGGGCGATGGCCTGTATGTCCGTCCTGGAAATGCTCACCGTTGCGGGCCAATCCGCCCCTAGAAGGCCCTCGAGGAAGTCGTCCAAGGCCGAGTAGGACAGTTCGAAGTTCAGATCTCCCGATGCTCCGACGTTTGTGCGGATATGGTCCGGAATCTGGCGGTCCGCCCGCACCTCCGCGCTCTGCGAAGATTCCGTGGTGTGGTCCAGGCTTTCCCCCGTGAACCGGAAATTTTTCAGCGCAGATACAGGAGTCGTCCCGAAGACGGACTCTTCTACATACGACAGCAAAGTCCTATTGGCATCAGACATTTCCGTAGTCTCCTCTAGGTGCGGAACACGTCAAAATAGAAATCCGTGACCACGTTTAGCTTCCAAGCGCTTTTCACGGACCCTACGTTTACTTTTCTCGACGTTCCCATCTGAACTCCGCCAAAGTTCTTCGTTTCGAGTATCGTCTCTACATCGTCCGCTAATTCAAGGGCGCGCCCCTCCCCTTCTCCAGCGGGCACCAGGATCTCCACTACTATCTGCCCATCTTTCCGTACCCTCTTATCGTTGGCCATGGACACCTGCCTGGACAATGCCTGTTGAATCTGTACCCTCAGGAACGGGGGCTCCGGAGCGTCCGCATCCGGGTCCTGCTGAAAGTTATCATACAGCACAGGTACATTTGAATCCAACCATCCGGAGTCAAAGGCCGCCCGAATTAGGTTGTTAGCTTCCTCGTACCCGGCGATGACCATTATTCAAACATCTCCCTTAACACCACCGTGGCCGCTAAGGCTGCTAGGCTGTACACGTTGTGTGACCGAGTGTTCTTACCTCCCCCTTCTACAAAATCCGAGTAAGGGACAGCTGTCCCTAAAACTATTTCCTCCCCTAACTCCGCCCCTTCGATGGCCCCCATCTCTCGCGCAATCAACTCGGAACTCGAAGGAACCGGAATTTTCTTATCCGGTTTTTGGGACGGGTCCAGTCCCACATCAGTATTGTTCAATGCCGCACGATGATTGTATTTATAGTACCCCGTGTTCATAGGGGAAGTTTCAAACACCACCTTAAGTGCGGTCTGGGTGGCGTACAGAACTCGATCCATGACATCTTGCTCAATTCTTTTCATCATTTTTTCGAGGAGTCCTTGCCAATCGGAAGCCAGAAATCCTGGCACGTCTCCCGACATCAACACCTGCTGACCCGGGCGGGGCTGAATACCCACGGATGTTCCTATAAATACTCTGTTTATGGAGGTATGGGCACCTCCCCCCGGAAATTTATTTTTAACCAGCGTCCGTATCACCGGGGTCTCAGTGTGTCCGGGGATAAATCTTCGGCCTAGAGAAGTTACCTCTCCCGCCGTACCTGATATAGGGTCAATAATCATACCGGTGGTTTTCCCCACGAAATCCCACCCATAAACTTCATTACCACCAATGGCTCCACGCGGCTTAATCATCACACGTTACCACAGAGGATGAGGAAACCGTAATTGTCCTCTCCTACGTTCTTGGGGATGGACCTCACGATCCGATAAAAAGGCCCCACGGACATGTCCGTCCCAATAACCACAATATCTCCAACCGCCGGATCGAAGGTGATGGACGTGTGCTTGGGAAGAAAGAACCGAAGAGTCTCCTCCGGATTCATTCCAGAAGGGTTACTTTTGGATTTCGTGGTTATCATCGCCTTACCAGAAATATCCGTCGTACTGACCACCGAGGTCTTCCCCGTAGCGACTACATAGTTCTGCACCACTCTGCGAATGGTAACGGTTTTCCCTATTTTTTGAGAGCGGGCAGAAATCCTTGAGGCTATCCTGCTGGCTATGGACACCTTAAGCCTCCCGCTATGGGGCACTACCCTCCATTATAACACAGAAGGAGCCACGGCACAAGGGTCCTCCCAGCCTTTTTCTCTCCACTTCACGGAAGGACGTATAGCCTTCGTGTCTATTCTACCTTTGTTTTCCACCGTTACGCGTAGCATTTCCTTTACCATGTCGATAGTCAGTCTAGTCGGACGGTGGCCAAGAGCCTTTAGACCACTGTTCACGGCGTCGTAGTAATGGGATTCCGCCTCCACCCTCGGATTTTCAATGTTTTCTCTCTTAACTTCCATTCCGAGAGCGGTAGCGGCTTTCTCCACCACCCCTGCGAGAGCCGATACAGAATACGTTTCTGTAAATTGATTAAACACCCTAAACTCTCCAGGATCGGCAGGATTGAGAGCCGCTATTTCTACACACTTCATGGTGTCGATTATGTTTATAAAACCTCTCGTCTGGCCTCCTCTCCCATACACCGTCAAGGGGTGGCCAACAGCCGCTTGGTGGATAAACCGGTTCAACACTGTCCCAAAAATGTCGTCATAATACAACATTGTCCCTAAATAAGAGTGTTTTTCAGTCTCGGGGGTACTAAACCCATACACCACCCCCTGATTCAAATCAGACACCCTTAGGCCCCACGCCCTACATCCAAATTCTAAATTCGTAGAGTCGTGTATCTTTGACGCATGGTAAAAACTGCCTGGACTCTTAGGGTATAAAACCCTTGCGGTCTTCCCTCTGTGGGTTATGTTTAACCACCCCTCCTCAATTACTATACCTGGGGTTCCATATTCCCCCATGGTCCCCAATTTTATGATGTGAGCCTCCGGACATTCTTCCTTAACCGCGAACATTAAGTTCAGTGTCCCCAAAACGTTGTTCTCCTGAGTGTACACGGCGGAAGCCGCATTCATCATAGAGAAGGGAGCAGAAGGTTGTTCAGCGTAGTGAACTATTACGTCCGGACGTATGGTATGAAGAATCTTGGACAACCGAGCATAGCTTCCTATCAAACTACATTCCCATCCCTCGATTTTCTTTTTCGTCATACTGGTCCATGCCGATATACGGTCCTGAAACCCATGCACGTGTACTAAGGTATTCCTACCCAAATCAAATAGAAGCCTACGCTTCACGCAACTATCTAGAGCGTGGACTTCATGTCCTCTTATAGAAAAATGAAGGCACGTAGGCCAGCCAAGATATCCATCGGCTCCGAGGACAAGGATTTTCATGTGGGGGCTCCAAGAGAAAATGGGACAACGGTTTTCAGATGCGCGATAAGCGCAGGGAATTCTTCTGTCTTCCATGCCGCGTACCGGGCGCGATCATGAGCGATAGTCGAGACCCCATTTAACTCCCGCTTATACGTGGCGTCTCTCGGTGCGAGCCCTCTGCTCCAATGTTCATGACGGAGACGAATATCTTTGCGGAATTTCAACCTTCCTAGGGCGGCCCCTATATCCATCCACGCCCGGTCCACCATGGTGTGCATGAAGCCAAGTGAAAAAGACCCCACGGCGTGGCATAACTTCCCACCTACCAGAAATTGGGTCGCCATTTCACTCAACGTGTCCCAAGGATAAGCTACGTTCCAATCTCCGGCCTCTAGAGCCAGTTCCACGTCCCATTTAGGGGTTTCTGGTACCACGTCATCATTCACGATGCTGTAGAACTTAGCGTCGGGGTAAGACCTAAAATAGCACTCTTGCCTTCCTCCCGCGTCAATCCGTACGGAAGCTGTTTCAATTTTCCAATTAAGCGGCAATTTAACGCTCGAGTAATCGCCGCCGTCCTCGCCGTCCACTACTATGAGACCGGGCATGATCATTCCGGTGGCGATGCAACCGTCGAGGAACCTCTGCAGCCTTTCCGGCCTGTTACGCGTAGGTACGAACCACATCGGAAACCTCTTTCCTCTTCGCCCATACCGAATATGGAAGAACTTGATAATCGACGTCCGGAAATCCACCAAACGCTTTATTAACCGCCTCGTTAATCCCAAAGCGGTTATAGTCATGTCCAAGAATCCACCCGCCTATTTTTACTTTTGGGGCCCACAGTCCAATATCTTCTAGGCACCCCTCCGTGGAATGGTCCGCATCTATGAAAACGAAATCGGCGCTCTCCTCTTCCACCCGGAAGGAGGCCTCCCGAGAAGTCATTTCGAGAACCCTGAACCTCTCGGAAAAGGCCTTTTCCAGGGTACGCAAACGCTTTCTGTTTCCCTCGTGGTTCATGGCCCTATAAGCTTCCTCCCCGGGAGCCTCTGGCATGTGTCTAAACACGTCTACCCCTATCATGTGAAGGTGTGGACATGTGGACATGAGGTGCGACATGTTCTGTCCCCGCCCCAAGCCCACCTCCACCCCTCTGATCCACCCATTCGCTTCTACGCAGAACTGTATCACTTGCGGGTGGTTGTTGGGAACACGGCCATGAGGGTATAGATGCATCATTCCTCCTCCCTATAGGGCCAAACAGACTTGATTTCCTCATCTAACTCACAATATTCCTTAAGCCATGGCTCAAATATGTTACGATACTGTTTATACTTCATGGCCGCTTCAAAAGGCTTCGGCCTCCCATGAAAATATACCATCGAGAGGGGCATATCCGGTGGGGCGTCCTCTCCTCGGAAATGCTTCTTGAAGGAAACCGCCCCCGAGAAAAAATCCTGTATGTAATGGGGTGCGTACGGGGTGTGATTGCGTATGAACAACTGGTCACCACGCCCGCCCCCGATGGGGTATTTTCTTATTTGCTCCCCAGGAGGCATCCGTAAAAAGTCATAATATATTTCTGACATCCTGCGATCCGGGCCCCATAACATCACACCGGAGCCGGGGTTGTCGGGGAAGTTTACGTCTATCAACATCGCGAACCTACCGGCATACGACACCAATGGGTTTAAATCTCCGCACAGTATCGTATCCAAATCCATGTACAACACTCGGCCCCAATCCTCCAACAATTCGGGGCGAAAAAGTTCGAGTTTAGAATGTTTTGTGGCCCACTCAGGGTGTAGAAGAGGCACCACTTCTATACCAGGGCTAAACATCATCTCGGATTCTTCCGTAAGACAAACGAACCTACCCATTCTTGACAGCCACCGTCTACACTGACGGTACAGTAATTCCACCACATTCACTGAAAAATCCTTAGACGGCCTAAGCACGCACGCCACCGTGACGGGCCCCGTCCATTCCAAACTTATTAGTCCTTGAATTTCGGGCCCTTCCTTTGTGCGAGGTTCGAATCGAGACATTGGAGGATTATTCCTCAATATCGGAAGGGGGGGAGGGTCTTTCACGATCTCAAGAGCGTCCCTAAAATTCTTATATTGATGAAGGGTTACCTCAATTACTTCCCCCTCTGGAACCCTCCCGCCTCCCGGAAGGTTCATCTTTCCCCTAACTACGCACCTAATTAAGTCTGCCACGACGAAGGGCCTCCTCCATGGAAATTATTGGGAAATAAGGAAGAGCGCTACCCGGTGTAGCATTGAGGACTTCTATACCCTCGTCGCGCAATTCCGATGCCATCACAGCCATGTTTCTTATGAACCTACTATAATTTTCTTCCTTGACGGGCCTCTTATGTGGTTCACACCCATGATCCAAATCGTTCACCTTCCGCATATCAAAACCTATCAGAATTATAGTGCCCGCCCCCTTTAGGAATACGACGTTCATGGCCATTTGGCCGCAGTTTAACCCGTAGACGGTGTACCTGTCCCGGCTGAGGCCATCACTTCCCCCATAATTCAAAAACGTGAGATTTTTATGGAAATGATTAGGGACTACCGTGATGACCTCACCCTCGAAACTTTGAAACTCAGGGCGGCCTTGGTACTCCTTCCACCACAATTTGTCACGGACGCATAAAATCGGGGCCCAAGGCGTTTTAAACACCATGTTGTTCGTAATCACCACCTTACGTCCACGTAACAAATCTAAATCTATGAGACCATGAGAGGGCCCAGAAGCCAGCACATATGCTACGTCATTACGGCCCCAGACCCTCTCAACGGTACGATTCATTACATCATCCTGAATACGGCGGGCTTGACGGTCCCTTGAGAGACCATTCTGCCCGTCGTGTCAAGGATGGCCACTTGTTGGCCATACCTGGAGCCCGACAATCCGAAGCCAAACTTCCCCCCGTATCTCGCCGCGTACGCCTCAAAGATGCGTTCCTCTTCAATCCGCGCCCCTTCCTCCCCGCCGCTGGCGATGAGGTGGGCGGAGAGCCAACGCTCTATCTCTTTGAGGAGAGCATCCGAAAGGAGGCCTCCCAGCACCTCCGTCACCAACAGATTCGCCGCCGTTATGTACGCGGTAAGGTCCGCGATGTCCGTGGAGATGATTTCCTTGACTTCGATGGAAGTGACCCTAGCCATGGCACCCCCTAGGAATCAACTACTTCCAACCTGAACCCGGCCTCATTGGCCTTTCTGGTCTGGGTCTTTATGACGGCTTCTTCCTCTTGCTTCGTTCCCAGACGCCCGATGTGGGCGGGGCTTCCATCCTCCTTGATGTACCTCACCCCCCGCCCCTCTACGGATTCCCTTCTTAACAACACGGTAGGTCTGAGGTCCTCCTCCACAGAAGTCTCCGGCAAAGGAGGCGGAGAACCTGGAATTTCAGAGGATTTGAGATGAGATTCGTCCTCCCGTTCCTCTCCCTGTTCCTCTCCCCGTTCCTCTTTTTTGGCCTTGGGGGGGAAGAACTTTTCATACCTCTGCGTCTCCTTGGGCGGGGAAGCGGGAATAGGCTCATTCTCCTCGATCAACACCCCCTGCCCCGCCTGAGCTTGCTTTCTGGTGACGACGAGGATCTCCCCCAAAGAATATAGCCCCGCCCCACGCCCTGGACGGTGGTACTTTCCAATCACCTTAACTCTGACCAAATCCTCTGGTAACATCGTCTCTCCCCTACGATGTAAAGGGGAAGAGAGGTGGGATTAGGCCTCTCTTATCGGGCCAGGGGCGTCCCCCGCGACCCTATCCCCAAAATTATCCCTATCGTTACGATCCCCTTACCGCACCCCTTACTCGGAGTAGTGGACCACCCCGCAACGGTTCTGGGCGTCCGTCTTGATCCTGGGGATGAGAATGTCCAGAACCTTGAAGCACAGGATGAACCCGCCCTCGATGTCCCAGGTGACGACCCGGGGCTGCTCCCCGGAGATCAAGTCCACCACGTCGCTGGTCATCTGCACCAGGACCATGTTCCCGGCGGCCAACTGATCGGACACCTTCACGTCGAGGATGCCCGGCAGTTCCTTGATCCGCTGGAGGATGGTCTTGTCGGAACTGGCCTTGTAGTCATCCATCGTGGCCGTCATGTACCCCGACGGAAGGTACAGCATGAACGGACCGAACATCCGGTCGCCGTGCGCCGACGTGATCATCTGAATCACGTCATCCAGCATATCCTCGCCGGTAGTTGCCGAATCCGTCCACGGCTCCGCGATGGTGCCCAGATTCCGGTTCGGATGGGTGGTGTATCCGTAGGCGGTGTTCCCGTCTACCGTGATTCCCGGCCCGTTGAACAAAGCATCCTCGTTGCTCTCAACGATCAGCCGAGTAGCCGTTTGGATCTGCGTCACATCGATCGGCTGGCCCAGGGTCCGCGACCCTTCCAGCATGCGCAGGTTGAGGTTGAAGTCCTTGTGCGTGATGTACACGGGGATGTTGTTCAGGGTGAAGTCCTGGCGGTCCCTGTCGCCCCGCCGCGCCCCGTCCATGCTCCGGACCGCCGGGTCCATGTCGGAGATCTTTTCCCACTGAACGATCGTCTTCCCGAGGGCGTTGGGCAAATTGTAAATCAGCCCTCTCGCCACGAGATCAGCGATTCCGTTCAGCCGGATCATCGCTTCATGGACCAACGCCGTATCGAACTGAATCCATTCATCCTTCCGCAGGAGATCGTTCGTGCGGAGGGCGTTGAGATTCAGTCCGTGTTTCAGAAACATGGCACCGGCATACGCCCCCGCAGAGGGAACGAACTGATCGGGGGTCGAAACCAACTTCTTATTCATTTTCCTCTCCTTCGATGTAAAGGTTTTGGTCCCCTGGTCTCAGGGCCCCCTTAAACCACTTGCACCTTGATGCGGGCTACCGCCGCCGTCGTGGTCACGGCTTCAAGAGCCTGGGCCACGATCCCCTTGCTGTACAAAGTGCTTCCCCCACCCGGAGTGGCCGGGTCCGGGGTTGAATCCATCACCGGGGGAGTGTGCTTTCTGAGCCGCCCATTCCCCGCCGACTCCAAAAAGTCCCCCTGCACGACGGTCTGACTCGTGGTGAGGATCGCCTGCCATTCCGCCCCCGGAGGAAGATGCTCGTACATGACGAGATCACCGGAGGAATAGTCATCGTCGATGTCGTGTCCGATGTGGTCCTCCTCGATCGCGACCATCACCGCCGCGTTGCCTCCCGCCGTGGCGTGAACCACCACCCTGCTGGAGCCGTTCAACGCGATCAAGTGGCCGGGGGTGATGGTCCCCGCCGCCAGATGCTCCTTCCGAACCCCCTGCCCTTTCAGAACGATCGTCTTGCTGGCCATTTCTAGCTCCTTTTAGTGAATGTGTTTCCCTTATTCGTTGGCCGCACCTCTACTTGGCCGCGGCAGCGGCTCCGTTTGCCTTCTCTTGCAGGAGCTTGAACACGCTCGGAGGCTCAGGAATGGCCTCTTCCGAGACGTTCAGGGCCGGAACCCGGTGAATCCCCCGCCCGCTGTAGTTCACTTCCGGCACAGCGTCTCCCAGGAGTGCGGAAATCTTCTCCAGGTCATCCGTGCCCATTTTCTTGAGCTCGGCCTCGGTGAACTTGTTCGCGCTGTTCGAGGTGATGGCCTTCACCATCGCTTCCCGGTGCCGCTTAAGCATTTCTAGCCCGCCCGCGAGGAAATCGCGCACCCCTTCCGGGGCCGCCTTGACGTATTCCTCAGCGGTCTGAGGGCCCTTGTTCGCAATGACCGGAGGCTCCTCCTTCTTCTCCGGCGCAGCGGGGTCACTGGGCGCGGGGCCTCCCACCGTCTCCGGCGCAGCGGGGGACGCCTCCTCGATCTTCTGGAGCACTTCCTCGTTCAGAGACATGAGGACCGCCCTGTCCTTTTCTTCGAACTTGTTCACCTTGCTGGCGATGATCTTGCTGACCACACCGGCCTTATCCATCTCTTTCCTCTCCTCTGCGCTCGGGGACGCGGCTTGATTGACCGCGATAAAATTGGTTTCTGGCCTCACCTCCTGGACCTCTTTGCCCAGGACCACCTTCCCGTCCTTCCCCATCTTGAACCCGCGCTTCATCAGCTTTCGGAAGTCCTCCTCATAGACGACGAATTCACCCTCCACGGCGATGATGAACCTGAACGCCCTCGTCTGATTCTCGCCGCTCTCGGCCTCCTTATCCAAAGCGATCTGCAGAGCCGTCCGGAGGTCCATGTCGTTGATGTTCCCCGTGAACAGCCCCTTCACCATGCGGTACGCCTTCATCAGCGCCCCATCCTCCTCGTCCCGCAGCGACCCTGCAGGTTTGTCTTTTCCCCACTTCCCTTCTTTCGCGGCGTTCACCCGCACACCGCACCCCATCTCCCAGGAGCAAGCGCCTTTCTCCCCGTCGCCCAGGACGGCCAAATGGTCTGGGACGAAGTTTCGTTGAATCCCTTCGTACTTCGCGCCCCGAAACTCCCCTTGGGCGGACTCGAGGTCCATGAAGTAGCCCGTGGAAATTTCCACGCGCTCCCCCGCCTCCATGCGCCGGAGGATCTCCAGGCCGCCGTCCGACTTTTTCGCCTTGTCCACGTCTATCCACATCTCGGAGCGTAGCTTGTCTCCATCCATGCGGCTGTTGAACACGAAGCCCATCTGTTCCCTGTTGAACACGTCCGGCCTTCCCGCCGAAACGAAGTCGTCGTCCCTCTGAGGATGCCCCGCCGTGATGGGCCGTCCATTCCACCCTTCCACGACCTTTCCGAACTCCTCCGAGAGGACCAGTTCCGGCCCGGGCGAGGAGACGCTCCGGAGGACCCCCTCGTTCAGCATGACGGCGGGGAACACCTTGAACTCCCTGCCGTCGATCTTGTCCACGCGCAGTTCCGCCGCGTTCACCTGCACCGAAAAGGCGAATTCTCGCCTCTGCCGGGATTCCCTCATCATGCGGACCTTGGCCGTGACGTTCACCACCGGAGGCGCGGCGTTTCCGCGGAACTGCTTATGGCAGACCGCCGCCCGCTGGTCCGATTCTGGAAACTCCTCCACCATGCCATCCGCCCCCATGCACCTGTCCATGAAAGCGTCCTCGCTTTCCCCGTCCTTAGGAACCGGCATCGGCATGTAGCATCTCCTTATATTCGGCGTATTCCCAACTGACCCTCTCCCCAGTATCGAGACGGTCCCAATTCACTGTCTTGTGCCACCCGCACCGGCAAATGATGGAGGTCCGTCCATGGAATTGGTCCCCATCCATGACCCCAGACTTCCGGCAGGACGGGCACCGGAACAGGGGGAATGACTCCCTCGTCGCCCCTACCGTTCTCGCGCCTAGGAAGCCCATCTATCCCGCCGCCTCCCCTCCACCCTGCTCCGGAACCTCCCCCACCTTACCCGGCTTGGCCTTCTCCGGCTTGGTCTTCCCGGGCCCCAGGGGGGCCAGTCCTAGCATCTTTTCCCGGAACTCCTCATCCGTGACCGGAAAATGTGTTCCTGCCTTCGCGGCCACGGCCTTTGCCTCCTCGAATTGCTTGATCGCGTTCGAGGATCTCTGTGCGATGAGGGAGATCTGGTCCTCTCCCAGGGCCGTCATATCCGACCACTTCACCACGTACTGCCCGCCCTTCGGTTCTGGGAGAACCCCCTGAACGATGCACCGGTCCACGAACGGGCGCAGGACCATGGGCTCTCCGAAGGTGACTTGCCGTTCCGCCACGCGCTCATTCCAGTTCCGCTTATCCTGTATCGAGGCCAACTGGCCCCGCTCGCTTCCTATGAGAATCCTTTGCGGTATCCCGGTGGCCCCGGATACGAGAGATACGATGGCAGTAAACACCCCGCGAGGGTCTACGTTCTTGCCGCCCAACTCCTTGATCGTCGCCCCACGCGTCCTTATCCACCGCCTGAGGCCGTGGATGTATTCATCTACCTCCGTCTCCAGGTTGTCCTCATCGTCGGAAGTCAACTCCGCCTCCGGATCGATGTCCATCTGCATTCCCTTGGAGGCGGCTTGCCAAAACATTTCCGCCGACCCGCCCACAGTCTTAGCGAGGTCCTCCATGAGGTTCGCGACCCTCTGCAGCCGAGGCATTCCGTACACCTCGTCCTCCACGAGGCCGTCCGCGATGTGTATCACCCGGGTCCAATGGACCTTCTGCTCCCTCATCCCGGTCCCCCTGAGAAGGACCCCCTTGCCGGAGCCCGACAGGAGTTGGTTCTTCTCCGGGTTCGAGAAGTCTACTGTGTACATCTCGGGCAGCCCGAACCGGGGGTCCGCCGTATCGGACACGAATTTGGACACCGAGGCCGCCCGCTGGGAATATACGGACAGGTACATCAGGCCCTCCGGCCCGTTCACACGGGCGGCGGGGGACTCCAGGGGCCCCGGAAGGCCCAGAAAGAGGACCCCATACTGTCCTATTCCCGCCACCTGATCCGCCCGCCTGAAATAGTGCCATACCCTCAGTTTCCTTACGAGGGACTCCCAGGCCATCTCAAATTCCGTCTCCACGTCCGGATTGTCCGTGTCGCGCACTTCCGGGCCCTTCTTCCAAGTGGACTGAGCCGGAAGGTCCACGATGCGCCCCGCTATGTCCTGGCGGGTGTAAAGCGCGTCGAAGTAGTCATAATCCAACACCTTCTTGTACCCCAGGACCGTGTACATGTCCCGGTCGCCGCCGAAAGTCTGTCCCAGAGCGGCAGCGAGCTTCGCCCTCCCCAGGAGCATGGAGTTGGACATGTGCCGCAATGCCGCCAACATGAAAGTCGGCCTGGTTTTCGCGGGAACCCCGTTCTGCTTCTTAGGCATTTACGGCCCCTCTCGCGGTCTTTTTACCCCACGTTCCGGCCGTCTTTTTACGGATCAGCTTTGAGACCGCTCCAGATGCGGCGTCCACCTGATCGTCGTGGTCGCCTTTATTGAACACCTCCATCTCGTCCAGGAACGCTTCGTTCCACGGCGCGGCCAACACGTCCACGTTCCCGTTCTCCGCTGCCGAGGCCAACACGTCCGCCCGGGCCACCTTGGAACCCGTCGCCCTCTGCCCCCCGGCGGAGAGGCCCTGCAGGACCGTCCGCACGTAATGTTCCACCACCGTCTTTCCAGAAGATCCCGGTTCCTGCTCCAACCATTGCTTGATTTCCCGCCCGTCCTTCCAGGCGGTAGACTTCACCCGGTCCTCCACCGTGGCGGGGGACCCACGGAACCTCACCACGTCCAAGACCGTGTAACGGCCCTTCAACACACCCATCTTACATCCCACCGTCCAATCGGGGTCCTCGTTCCGAACAGACTGCTCCGTAGAGGCGAAATCCCAATACCGCACCACCCTGTCAAACTTCTCTGGCGGCTTGCGCACCACGTTAAACCAGTCCCTCTTCATTATCGTGCCACCCGCCACCATGGGGCGCTGCTGGTAGAGGGAGGCCCAATTGTACGGCCCCTGATCTATCTTCTTAACCTTGACGTACGCCTCCGAGAACCACCCCGGCCACAGCCTCTCTCCCGGCTTCCGCCCCACGGGATCGTCGAACCGCTCCGCCAGCATCGGGAAATTCAAGACATACCACCACTCGGAACCGTCCGCCGACCGGACCCATCCCGACCGTCCGTCGTACTTAGCGGGAAGGATGCAGCCCGGGAGGTCCGACACGTGCCAGCGCGTGTGAATCATGGCGATCCACGACTCCGGCATCATGCGGTTCTTCATGTCTGACCTGTACCATTCAAAGACGCCCTGGCGGACCGTAGGGCTCTGAGAATCCCGGAAGGATTTAATCGTATCGTCGAAGATGAGGCCGTTCGCCCGGCGCCCTGAAACGGCTTGTCCGACTCCCACGCCGCGCCACTCCCCCCCGTTGGTAAGCTGCCAGCGGATCATGGCCCTCGAGGCCGGAGAAACGCGGCACTTGAAAATCTCCTCATACTGGTCCGAGGAGACTACATCCCGCACCTTCCCACCTATCTCCTCCGCAAACTCCGACGTGTGGGTCCCGAAGATGATGGAATGCCCGGGGTGCCGCCCGAGATAAAAGGCCGGATAACGGACCGAAACGTAGGTCGTCTTAGCCGCGCCGGGGGGCGCAAACACCATGAGGCGCTTAATTTCCCCCCGGTCCAGGGCCTCCAGGGCGCAATTCATCGCCCGGTGATGTTCAGCTGGAGGATAATGGGGGTCGAGATAAGAAGAGAAGGGGTTCAAGCTTTCCTGGGCCAGCCTTGACGTTTCCTCACGTTGTATATAATCTAAAGCCACCGCCTCATGCGCGGAAAGGGACTGCACGAATTCAACTTGCTCCTCGGGACCCATGGTGCGGAACAGATCCGTCCAGGTGGTGAAGCCGGAGGGGAGAGTGGGGGATTCCATCATTTGCGGCATGAGGAGCGAACCCTTTCAGCGGGAAGGAAAGGAAGCAAGCTAGAACCCTCCTTCCAAAAAGTATAACACAGGAAGAGGCGGGGCACAAGTATAGGGGGTAGGGCGAAAAGGCTACGAAAGGGCACTTAAAGTCAGAAAAGGATGCGCGGGGGATGCGAAGTTAGTGGCGGTGGGACGGCGCGGGGCGAGGGGCCCCTTAGCCGGGACCCACCAAACGGGCCTGTAAAGCCCAGAGAGGAGGCAGTATGAAGCCCTGCGATATGAAGAACGTAGAAATGACGGATCTCCACAAGCTGCAGGTCGAGGTTGCGCTGCGCATCGCTGCTACCCGCGCCGCTTCTTATGTGGGATGGATTCCCGGCCCCATCAAGAAAATTTAATGCCCACAGCCGTCTTACGGGGGCAGAATGTCTCTGCCCCACTTACCGGGCCTATAAAGCCCAGAGAGGAGGCAACATGAACATAGTTCAGTACTGGATCATCGTGGCAATGACGCTTCTGTTCACCTACATGTGGGTAACTGGCTGGTCAAACTTCCCACACTAGCTGGGCCGCAGGGCCCAGGGAGGAGGACGCGTATGTTCAACATGAAGGACCTAGCGCCAGAATTGGAGGAGATAGCCGCCCAGATCAGAGCGAAGTGGCTAGCGCCGCCAATGGAGGAGGACGAGCCCATCGAGGAACAGATCGTAGACGCACTGAACATGAAGGCGCAGCACGGTAAGTGGTTAGTGCCCAAGCCCAAGAAGCAAGCGCCTCGATGCCGGGCATGGGGGTGGGAACTAGCTAAGCGCATCCGTCCATGGGGATGGGCCATGGAACGCACGTTCGCACCCAATATCACCAAGAGAAAACCGGATAGCAGGGAACAATATTTGACCAAGGTGAGGCTCGGACACAACGCCGCCAAGTGGAGGAAGAGTATAGACGATACGTACGACGAGAATCAAGCCAAGGTTCAAGAAAGGCTCAAGAAATATGGGGTGTGATAGCTTCCTGAGGAGGAAGGTGATGAACGATTTTGTGAAGTGGTGCGTACTTGTGATGGCCGGGACGCTGGTGCTGCATGGGCTGGCGTTTCTCCTTTTCCAGTAAGGGGGACGACATGACCAAGACCGAATGGTCCAAAAGATATAGCCGGGGCCGGAGCTTAATCCGGGCCGGTCTCAACGCCGTCACAGTGACGGCTATCCTTTCACACAACATCAGCCTAGAGGAGACGTTATTGCTGCACACGCTGTTCAAGGCCGTTGAGATCAAGCTCTAGTACCAGGGCCCGCTGGCCCCTAGCCAGTACAAGAGGGTAAAGTATCTCTGCCCCCAAAGCCGCCTAAAGGAGAAGCCAGATGAATTATACCATTTCAGAGGACAGGGACGGAAGGACGGTCGCATTTTGTATGGGATTCAAGCCGCCCTTCACTCCTACGGGGTGCTTCTACCCCACACCAACGCGAAAGAGATCCTCCACCCCCAATCAAGACGGGCCCTATCCTTTCATCATACACAACAAAAAAGAATGGGACAATTTCATCAACGAATGGGAGTACTGAGACAGTCCAACTTAAGCCGCCTAAAGGAGAAGAAAATGAGACGAATGCTGACTCAAAGAAGAAACCCCGCCTCACCGCCGGGCGTATGGGGCAGCCTCTCGGGCGTTCAAGGCGACCTCACGGGCGTTCGAGGCGACCTCACGGGCGTATGGGGCGACCTCTCGGGCGTTCAAGGCGACCTCTCGGGCGTTCGAGGCGACCTCACGGGCGTATGGGGCGACCTCTCGGGCGTTCAAGGCGACCTCTCGGGCGTTCAAGGCGACCTCACGGACGTATGGGGCAACCTCTCGGGCGTATGGGGCAGCCTCTCGGGCGTTCGAGGCGACCTCTCGGGCGTTCGAGGCGACCTCACGGGCGTTCGAGGCGACCTCTCGGGCGTTCGAGGCGACCTCTCGGACGTATGGGGCAGCCTCTTGGGCGTATGGGGCGACCTCACGGACGTATGGGGCGACCTCACGGGCGTTCGAGGCGACCTCACGGACGTTCGAGGCGACCTCACGGACGTATGGGGCAACCTCACGGGCGTTCGAGGCGACCTCACGGGTATCCAGGGTGACTTGGATGCCTGCAACCTCAACCCCAAGGACCGCGTAATGGGGGTGGATGTAAACAGTCTGGTGAACATTGAGGAAATATAAGGAGAACCAAATGAACGCTCAGCAGACGTTGGAGAAGGTTAAAAAGGACGCGCAGAAGTTGTCGCAGGAGATCCGTTCCCAGGTGGCGAGTTCCAAGCCCGCCGCCGCAACCGAGGAGAGCGCCATGACCAAGCAGGAGAAGGCCCGCATCGTGCAGGAGATCAACGAGCGCCTCGCCAAGCAGAAGGACGCCCCCAAGAAGAAGGAGAAGGCCATGAACAAGAAGAAGGAGAAGGTGGAGGCCGTGCCCTCCAGCAGCATCGTCCGCGACGTGTACAAGAAGGTGTACTTGCAAGAGAACGGAGACTACATCTGCGGTGACGATCTCAGCGTCGCTCTCAAGGCGGCCACCACGGACGAGCGCGGGATGATGAGCCTCGACGCCCTGAGGAAGATCGCCAGGGAGAACGGGTTCACCATGGATTCGTACCTCCACCTCAACCGTGGTCAGATCCGTATGAACATCGGCAACAAGCTCCGCGGGAAGCTCCAGCACGGCGAGGTCGTCAAGATCAACGGCCGGAAGCTCAAGGCCCGTAAGTAGTTCAACCCAAGCCGCCTAAAGGAGAAAGAGATGAAGAAAAATAAAAGCTATGAAGAAGTTTTGGAAAAGATGGTGTGGTACGTCATCCACGACGCGGCTGAGGAGACAGGGTACTTACAGGACGTAGAAAACGTTGAGATGGTTCGCCGACTGTGCGGCCCGAGAGCAGCCAAGAAGTTCGCGAAAGCTGACCCCGGCAGCCTACAAGAGGCGTCCAACTTCCTAGGTCTAACTATCGAAGGCTAGCGGCCCCAGACCACCCCACGGCTTCCCATGGAACAGAAAGAATGAATGCCAGAAGAGTATGTGTGTTCAGGGTCGCGTGATTCCAAGCCCACGCCTGACCCTGATGCCCAGAAAGAATGAATGCCGGAAGAGTATTTCTTTCCAGGAGGGTCTTCTACATGCCCCGCGCCCCACCGTAATAGGCCACTTGACAAGGACCTCAGGCCGTGGTAGACTGGTTTCATGGCGCGGCAGGTGCGCCGCGCATCTGACAGGAGGTAACGCGATGGCCAGCAAGAAGAAGTCCACCAAGAAGTCTCGCAAGCCCGTCAGCAAAAAGAAGGCCCAGAAGTCGGAGGGCGGTTCCATCGTCCGCGACCCCTTCAAAGAGCGGTACAAGGCCCTGAGTTCCGACAAGGTGTCGTGCGGCGACACGCTCTGCGGAATGATGGCCAAGTTCCTCCACGACGAGAAGGGCGCCGTGAGTCCCACGGCCCTCGCTTCGCTCGCCAAGGAGAACGGAATCGACCTGGGCCGCTGGTCGCACCTGAACATCGGCCAGCAGAGGATGAACCTCGGGAACGTCCTCCGCGCCCGCGTCCGGAACGGGGAGAAGGTCACGGTGGGCGGGAAGCCGGTCAAGAAGCTGGCTTCCGCCGAGCCCAAGGCCGCCTGATTCCAAGCGCACGGCCCCGGCGGGGAACGGCCCCGCCGGGGAACAGGAACCGTTCGTTCTACGACAGGAGGCAACACCATGGACAAGACCACCATCAAGTTCAACGAGCAAGAGTTCGACATCGAACACGGCACGGACAAGGGCGGGAAGATCACCATGTCCTTCACTCCCGCCAAGAAGGGCAAGCTCTCCAGCACCGGCAAGTCGAACGTCCACCTGTCCACCGGCTTCGTGCAGGTGGGCGACTTCCAGGTGAACGTGAACGTGGTCAAGACCATCCCGAAGGCGGAGCGGTAGGTGGGAACCCCGGGAGGGAGGCCGGGCTTGGAACCCCCCTCCCGGGGAACCTTCCACAACAGGAGGAAACACAATGAACAACGTGGAATACGCAGACCTTCTACTGCGGGTCGCGGCCAACGGGCCGCAGAACGAACTGTTCCAGCTCCTCAATTCCCTGGAGCAAGACTTAGAGCGCATGCCCCTCGTCAAACCAGTCCTCGGCAAAAACCGGAACGAAATCCTGGCGAAGCTCCTTCTGGTCCTCTATTCAGCGGGCCGTGAGCGCCGGGCAGACGTAATCTTTTCCGTGAAGGAGGACCTAACCACCCTTCGACCCCTTATTTGATTTTGAATTCCCAACCTTCCACGACAGGAGGAAATGCGATGTGTAACGGAAACCTGAGACCGCTTGACTCACTGTTCAGGCGGCGCGACCTGGAGCTCGACGAGATGGTCATTCAGGACCTCATTCAGGACCGGCGCGACACCACCCGCCTCCTGGAATCCTGGGGAATCGAGGAAGAGGAGACGGAAGATGGCCACGAGCCCAAGGACTAAGTTGCTTAGCAAATCCCCCGCCGCCCTTAGAGGAGCAGAAAATGAAGCTTTTAATACTGACTGACGCCGGAGATGTAGTGAGCATCGTGACGCGGCTCGAGGAGTACGACTTCACGAACGGCCTCGCCCGTGCGCAACTCATCAACACCGTCGTGCTTGCCGTGGCCAACGGCCTCAAGCACGAAAACTGGGAAGAGCCCGAGGAGGTAAAAAATGACTAATTCCATATATTCCAACACTCTCAAGGTATGGTGGACGCAGGGCAAGAAGCGCGGGAAATTGACCCATGTCTACGTCCTGCGTTTCGCCTTCCTCGACTTGACGTGGGACTATCCGGGCAACAGTTTCGAGTTCGTTCCCAAGATCCCGGACAGCATTTATTTTTCCCTCGCCAGGGCCGAGAAAGCGGCCCAGAGTAAATGGGAGACGGAATATGACAAGATTCTTGCAAAACTCCCTGCGGAAGACAGTGAGAGAGAGGACCCGCCCCCCACGTTGAAATGGAAGCGCAACGGGAAAGAGTTTGCGTGGTCCGCGTATAACGGACCTGTGAACTATATTACGTTCTGGATCACCCGCGCGAGACTCCTCGGATGAAGCTCTCCGAGCAATTGACGCTCAAGGCCCTATTCGGAAGGAACGGACCGGCGGAGAGGGAATTTATTCTGCGGTGCCAGAAGTTTGGGCTCGTGCCCGGGGACCTGGGCCGCACGTTCTGCCTCAACTACGAGACCTACACCGTCGCGGGAATGGTCCCCCACGCCGGTTCCAAACAGATCATCGTGACGCGGAGCGACGGTTCCTTGACCCGCTTCAATCCGCTCAAGGTGGCGCAGTTTCTCGACAGGGAGAAAAGACATGCGAATCGAGATCACAGTGAACGTTGACGCGTCCCACGCCCCGAGCAACGAACTCGAGGACTTCTGCGAGAACCTGCGGGAAAGATTTTCGGAATTTGCCTTCTCACTCGGGCTCCGCGACCCGCACGTCGATACCGAACAAATTGAGGAACAAAACGATTAATCTTCTTCCTCCGAGGCGGGACCCGCGCCCCCATCCAGGTCATCCGGGACGGGGGGCGGGCAGAAGGAGGGAAGGTGGGAAGTCCCGGCCTCCTCCGGAGGAGGCAACCGGTTCCCGACACGCTCGAGAAGGCTGGCCTTGACCACCCGCTCGAGAGCAGGGGGCACGGAACCGTTCTTTAGAGATATGTTCCCATCCTCACGCATCAGACCGAAAATCTTGGCAAGTGAATCCAAGGAGCCCTTCTTGTCGTGCATGCGGACCTTGACGCGGGACGCACCATCCTTGTCGATGGTATGGGAAATCTCCGCTATGGCCGCCTTCACGTCCGGGGGGACGTTCGCCAAGTCCTTAAGAATTATCTCACCGTTCTGGTATTCAAGAACGTCCGCCACGTTCGAGAAGCCCAAGCGGGAAAGCTCCTGAATTATTCGTTCCGCCGTGACCTGGAGCATGCGGGTCTGTTCCTCGGCTATCTGCCGTATGGCCCGCTGAACTCCTCCTTCTTTAAGATACCGGTAGCCCCAGACGTGGGCGGTGGAGATGGAGCATCCGGCCATGATCGCGGATTTCGTGGCGTTCATGTTTCCCTGGTGCATGTAATGGATCGCGAACTCCCCCTTGCGGTGCGTGAGCCACGGGAACAACGGATGGGGTAGTTTGTCTGGGGCCTTCACTATCTCGCCCGCTTGCGTCAAGGCTTGATTGTCACGCACCGCGTCTCCCTCCATGTAGAAAGTATACCACGGCCAGGAAGGGAGAGTCAAGCCCCGCACCCGTAACAGAGACTTCGTAGGGCTTTCGCCTCTACATAAGGCTTTCGCCATCGCTAGGCTTTCGCCCCTCAAGCGCAAAAAGAGCATCTCCCGCCCACCGTTTCGCAACCTTTCGCTAAGCTTTCGCTGAGTACACGCCTGACACATAAGAGGAGCGAAAGAGAGGAAAAAAGAGGGTGGAGCATGTGTAATGAAGTGTATCATGGCATGTATACCTCGGGAGGTAGGCGTGGCGCGGCGCGTGGTGTGTGAAGAAACGGCGCGCTCCACGAGGCTCTGGGGCGCGGGACCCCTTTTCTTTTTTACTCTCTCTCTCTCTCTCTCTCTTGGGGGTGGAGAGGGATACATGCCGTTATACATCTCATTATACACTCTCCGCCTTCTTTTCGCCCTTTTTACGCCCCTTTTTCGCCCCTCTCTTTTTACCCTCGTTTCTTAGTTAGTTGGCTAGCATATAAACGGCGTGAAAGAGTTTCACCGTTTTTTCGCCCCGCGCTACTTTTTCGCCCATGCAAACCCTATGCCACCTGCAAGTCCCATGCCACAGGGCCCATCCGAACTACCCCTTGTGCCGCCCCCCGCCCTGTGGTATGCTGTGATATCAGCAGGGCCTCCCGGCCCGCCCGCCGGGAGGAAGTTTCTTGAGAGGAGGGGCGCGGGCCTTGAGTTCCCCCACACGTTCCGGTTCCGCCCACCTCACCACCCCACCCCATTTCATAGGAGGATGCCGTATGCATCACTGCGCCACACCCGTCTCCTAGTCTTTCTCATGGGCGTGAGACCTCCGAAGTCTTGACGGAGGAGGACCTCACCATTAGCGGCAACGCCAGAGGGCCAAGGAAGGAGGCTACATCGCTTCACGCCAGAGGGCCAAGGGAAACCCCCTTATGAGAAAAGCTTCACCCGGGGTCCCGTGGGCGCGGCCCGATGACACAAGTGGCGCCATCCTAAAAATTCAGACGGATCGCCCTGTGGCGGTCTTCTCATGGGCTGAGGCCCGGCGAGAATAAAGTTTGGCCCCCCGGTCCGGGGCGAGGAAGGCGGGAAGTTTAACCGGCGTTGTGGCGGTTGGGGACGGTTGGATTTTCCGCCGCTTTGGACCGGGGAGTTTAAGGGCTTACGCCCTCCAGAGTCTTGACGGCGTGAGCCCTCCAGAGTCTTGACGGAGGAGGGGAATATGGCCGATGAGAAGGGAAACGTCAACGCCGCACTGGTCCACCTGCCCAGGCACGGTTCCACCCAGCGGTCCGTCGTATTCCAGGTGGGGGTGTTTTCAACGGCCCCGTCCGTCGAAAGGAATGCGAAATTACTGTTGCATGGTTTGCCCTGGGAGGCGGAATTTTTCGCCAGGGGGATGGCCCGGATGGGGGCCAAGGTCAGGACTTTCATGTGCGACGAACTGAACCGTGCGGGGACGCGGAAATGGTGCCCCGTTAAGCGCGGCCCACGCGTGGTTAACTCAAACTGAACTGTGCCGGGCGTGAGCCCCCCAGGGTCTTGACGAAGGAGGGAGGAGGGATGGACGATTATCAACATAATGGGCTTTGTGGACTCCTGGTTGCCCTAGCCCTTGCGATTGGCTTCTTCTGCGTGGTCCTTTCCTGGCTATGGCGCCTGTTGCCGTTCACGCAGTGTTTCGAGTGCGGACCGTGTTGGTTTTAATTTTTGCGGTGTCCGCAGGGTTCCTCCTGGGCTGGTATCTCGGACAGAGGCAGGTCCTTGACGGAATATGGGGGAAAGGGAGGGATGGCAATGAATGAGGCTCTATATAATAAATTTCATGGAGAAGGGCAACTTACTTCGGACCCCTGGTTCTGTAAATTCCCTGCCGGGCATGAGGGGGCGTGTTCCCCAAAACGGGAGGCCGTGAACCACCCGGCGCATTATGGGGGCGCGGGGAGCCCCTATGAAGCCATCAAAGTCATTGAGGCGTGGGGCCTGGGCTTCCATCTCGGGAACGCGGTGAAGTATATCAACCGGGCGGGTAAGAAGGGCTCCGATTTGGAATTGGAGGACCTGAGGAAGGCGCAATGGTACCTGAACCGGTACGTCTCGGAGTATGAGAAGAAGCTATTGGAGTTGGCTAAGGAGATGTTAAGATGAACACGGTACACCATTTCACGCTTTACCTTCCGTCCCAGGGCCTGTACGGCGAGATACCTGTCACCTTCGTCCTGACGAAGGGTCAGGTGGAGGATTATGCCGCCTACATGGGGGTGGGGAGCCCGGAGTGGGTGGGCAGGAATGGGGACAAATTACAGGAGGAATTGGCCCGTGGCCTGTTCCATACAGTGCTCCCCAAGGACGCGAAGTACAGAAGGTGAGAAGGGGGAGGGAGTAATGAAAATCGTTATTTCGACTTGTTATGGTGGGTTCGGGTTGAGTAAAAGAGCGTTTTTTCGCCTTCGGGAACTTGGTCATCCGATGGCTATTAAGGAACCAATTTTGCGGTCCACTTATCTTTCCAATATTGATCGTAGTGATGCTATGCTCCTGCAAGTTATTAATGAGATGGGCGGCGAGGAAGGGGCCTCCCCTTTAGCGAAATTGCGTATTGTGGAAATTCCTGAAAAGGCCACCGATTTCCGTATAATGGAATATGATGGCCTAGAGTATGTCTTGGCCGTGGTAGAAGGTAAAATAATAGAAATTGATTGAGAGCAATGTGCCCGTTGATCTCTCAACGCCCAGGGTGGCAAGGATGGTAATGCCCCATCCGTGGGAACAGGCGGGAAGAATTGGCCACGGGCGGTAGAACGCGGCCCGAGAGACGGATGAAGAGGCCGACCGGCGATGCCGATCACCCCTGGGCGTTGAAAGGTCAGCGGAGAGCGGAGATGAACCGTCCTAGATATCCTGGTGATTAGGGGGGAGCGGAAATGGCAAAGATCTTTTTGGTGGCGGAGACGAAGGTGGACCGTGGGGAGTTATTGAAATACCTTGAGGAGGTGGGGGCCGGATCCTGGAAAACGGACGCCTCGGGGGGCCCGGAGCTTCTCACGGAAGTGGGGGGAAGACTCTGCTACCGGAGCTTCGCGCCGGGCCTCAACGAGAACGTTACGAAGGTGAGGGAAGGTAACGCCCTATATCTTAAGAACATCCTGGATTCCCACCACGGTTCGGTCCTAGAACACGCTTCCGCCACGTTCATCTTTCACGGCGTGAGCCGGGTGTTCACCCACGAACTGGTGCGACACCGGGCCGGGTGCGCGGTGTCGCAGGAGTCCCTCCGGTTCGTGAGGCTGGAGGACTTCGAGATGGTGGTTCCGGAACTCCGCTCGGATTGGTGCGATGGGATGAGTGTGGAGGAGGTAAAGGGTGTTGATGAGCACATCGGATATTCCATACAGACGCTCCGGCTTATATGCCGGAAGTTCGTGGCCCTGTTCGACATGGATTCCCTGCCCTTCTCCATGAAGAAGGAAATTACCTCCTGGATAAGGCGGTTCGTACCGATGGGGGTATCGACCTCCATCATGTGGACGTGCAACATGCGGGCATTGAGGCACGTAATCGCCATGAGGACTTCGGTCCACGCGGAGGAGGAGATACGGGAGGTGTTTCAGGGGGTGGCGGAAATCGCTAAGGTGTCCTGGCCGAATCTCTTCCAAGACATGAGAAAGACGGAGGAGGGAGACTATGCGTTCGAGAACGAGAAGGTGTAATGGCCAAAAAAGGCATGGGCCCTCCAGAGTCTTGACGGCGTAAGCCCTCCAGAGCCTTGATGGAGGAGGGAGGAGGGCGCTATCCTCCGGCCAAGGGTATTCTATGAGGATTAAATGAGAGACAATAAGTGGGAGTATACGATTAAAGCCTATTCTCCTCTTAATCAAGGAAAAGAATTAATATACGAATCAACACATATCGGTATTGCAAGTCTTGAAATAGAAATACCCATTCTTGAGTCTAGAATGGGGCGAAATGAAATTGGGGAGATAGAAGTTATTTCACACATCGAACTTTATGGTTCATATCACATTTTATCTCTAGTAAATATACGATTTATTTTAAATAAAATAAAAGGTCTAAGAATATGAGCACGGTTAACTGCGTTCCGGTGGGGGAGGAGAAGCCATGACAGAATTGGCAGTGATGGGCATCTCGTGTTTTTTGCTAGGGTTGTTCATTGGCTGGGGTCTCGGCACATGGGCCGAGTTCCGCCTGGGGCACTTCTAACGAGCCCCCTGAAAACCGAATTGACTTGGACAATCCGTTTGTGGATTGCCCTTGTTGGGTTAGGCAGGGCGTTCCCGCTGAGGCGAAGCCCAAGGAGCCGAGCGATGCTTGAGCCAGCGCCGATGAGTTGGGGGGACGCAGTTTGGTGGGAAGGACACGATGTTCTCTATGCTGCTAACACGCATATTATTAAGAGCGCCATCGCCCTCGCCCGCCAGGAGAAGGCCCGCGTCGAGAAAGCCGAGGCCCGCCTCGCTGCGGCGGAGAAGTTGGCGGAGGCGGCCAAAGGCGACCATGCCTACCTTGAACATCTTTATCTGACCCTGCCGAGCAACGGCGAGCATTGGGAGGTACTGCAAAAGATCGGGGTGCAATTGGGGGCAAGCGATGCCGCCCGCCGCGCCTTCGAGGAGGCCGAGAAATGAATCTGCGGAATCTGTGCGAGGAGGTGGTGCGCGAATTTGATGAAGAAAGTGAAGCAAAAGAGATTATTAAACAGAACCACCCATTGATTTTTGCTGAAAAGGAGCGCGCCGCCACCCTCGCCCGCATCTTGCTGGCCGTCATCGAGCAGGCGGAGAAGGTGAGGGAGGCGCTGAAAGACGATAAAGTCTCTCTCGATGACATGCAATACGTTGATGCTGAGTTTCGTCGTGTTGTGCTGGCCGCGATGGGGGAGAGACCATGATTAGCATTCCCATCGGAACCCTTACTTCAACGACTGCCCGTGCTGGAAGCCCAATGACAGCTGTTTATGAAATGGTTGAGCAGTTCAAGGCCAGCCTCGCGGAATACTCAGAACTCTATCGGGTGGTTTCAGCAAGAGTGGTCGTGCACCATTACAAATTGGAGAAGCCATGACAGAATTGGCAGTGATGGGCATCTCGTGTTTTTTGCTAGGGTTGTTCATTGGCTGGGGTCTCGGCCCATGTGCCGAGTTCCGCCTGTGGATGACTGATAGGAGACCGCGACCATGAACGATGAGCCAAAAGTTGAGCGGCGTGATTATTCTGAATTCGTAAATAAAGTTTTGGGTTCCGATGCTTGGCAAAATTGTTACCCATGTCAAGTACACCCTTTAGAAGTTCTTACAATTGAAATCGCCCGCCTCCGCGCCGAGCTTGACGAACGTGACAGACGCATAGCTCAAGTGCAACAAGACTCAATCGAACGTCACGATGCGGCGATGAAGGCTCTTGCCGAGGCCCGGGCCGGTGAAGCCGCGCTGGCGAAGTTGGGGGGCAAGCTGAGGCTCAGTGCGGGGTTCTTTACGCATGAGATTAGGGAGATGGTTCGACCTGCCAATCCGGATTTGGCGGCCCTTTTGCCTGATACTCTTGTGTGGGAGCTGATGGTATTTCATAACGAGCGCCAAATTAAGGCTTGGGATGCTTTTACAAACTCCCGCCCCGAGGCCACGAAAAGGGCAGAGGCGGTGAAGGCTGTTAACGTGGCCCGCATGAATCAACTACTGGATGGAGATATTGGTAGTTTACTGGATTCTGTGGACGCCCTCCGCACCGCCTTCGGGATGGAGGACTAGGCCATGAACGGCGGCGAACATGGTGGGGCATGCAGGAG